>JACCDH010531779.1_pt1 | contig 14492 bp, 12 predicted proteins | sample 7442481 | NCBI WGS metagenome assembly JACCDH01 (sample SAMN15323433, study PRJNA562643) | freshwater metagenome | isolation source: river surface water | place: USA:Blue River Watershed | collected 2017-08-15
CGTCGCCGGGATCGTTCATGCCGAGCACGAGGTTGTCACGCAGGGTGCCGGCAAAGAGGCGTCCGTCTTGCGGGACAAAACCCATTTGGTGGGCCAGGCTGGCTTTGGCGATTTGTTCAAGGTCGATGCCGTCGAGCAGTGCCCTGCCCTGCCCTGCTTTGTACATGCCTGAGAACAGCCGCAACAGGCTGGTTTTGCCACTGCCGATTCCGCCAAGTACGGCCACGCGCTCTCCCGCACGGATGCGCAGTTGTTTGATGTTGAGGGCTGTGGTGCCGCCGTAGCTCATCTGAATGTCAGCGAGTTCGTACTGGCCACGCAAGGTGTCGAGCACGATGGGTTCGGTGCCGGGGGGGTGGTCGAGTTGCAGGGCCCAGAGGCGGTCGAGGTCTTGCACCGAGACGCGGGTTTGCGCCCATTGCATGATGAGCGCGGGGATGGTGGCAATGGGGGCCAGGATGCGACCACTGAGGATGGAGCATGCGATGAGTGCGCCCATGGTGAAGTCAGCTTGGCCGACGATGAGGGCGCCTGCGGCGACCAGTGCGACGTAGGCTCCTTGCTGGAACATGGCCACCAGAAATTGCTGCATTTCGGTGAGCCGACGCATGCTTTGTTCGTGTTGACGCGATTCATCTGTGATGTCGAGCCATTTGGAGAGCATGCGCCAGCCGCCTTGTCCTGATTTGATGGTTTCTGCCCCTTCGATGCTTTCGACAAGCAGGCCAATTTTTTGGTGTTGCGCAGGTGTAGCGAGTTTGGCGAGTTGGTCCATGCGGTTATGGAACATGAGACCAATGAGAAGACCAAGTGCCAAAAAGACGCCTGGGATGAGTGCCAACCAGCCTCCGATGAGGGCCAACACACCCAACGTGAGCAGGGCCAGGGGGATGTCGACCATGGCTTGGGTGCTGACGCTGACCAAAAAGGCTCGGATGCTTTCGTAGCTGCGCAGGCGCGATGAGGTGGCGCCTACGCTGGGAGGCATTTGGTCAAGCCGGACCGAGAGGAAGCGGCCATAGACGGAACGGGCCAGGTTTTGGTCAACGGCGTCGGTGAGGTGGTGGATTTGTTGGGCACGCAGCCATTTGCCTGCGGTCTCAAACAAAACCGAGAGCAGCACTCCGAGCGTGAGGACCCACAGAGTGGATGTGGCTTGGGTAGGGACCACGCGGTCGTAGACCTGCATGGAATAAAAAGAGGTGGCCAGCGCGAGCAAGCTGATGGCGATGGTGCCTGCTGCGATGTCAATCAGGAGACGTTTTTGGGAGCGAATTTCGGCCCAGACGACTTGCAGGCTGGGGCTTTGGCTGGCAACGAATGGAGCCGTCATGCGCATGCGAACAAAGGCGTGCCCCGGAGCAAAGCTGGGCTCTGCCTGCTCGGCAAATTGGCGCGACTCAGGCAACCACCAGCTGGTGGCCCAGAGGCCTTCGGGGTTTCGTGCGGTGACGATGCCAAGCTGACCCTCTGGGCCGACAACCAGACATGGCAATCGGCCTGCATCGGGTTGCGTGCTCCATTGGGGTTTGGGCCAATGGTTTTGCTGTGCCAAGGTGCCAAGCAACTGGGGGAGTTGGTCGTGCGATTCGGGCAGGTGGCGCAGCGTCGCTTGCAATGCCAGAGCATCGACGGGTTCGCGGCGCAGTTGGGCTAGTCGCATGAGGGTGGTATGCAACGAAACCAGGTCGGGCAGCGGAATTTTGATTTTTTTCATGGGTGAGATGTGGACTCGGTCAGGGGTTGGCATTGCCGTTCAAGTAGGTGTCAACCCCCATTGAGAGCAGATTCAGACGTTGTTGAGCCAGCCAGTGAAGGCTTTTGGCGTCAGCAAGTTGGGCCATGTTTTGAGCTTTTTCGCGAGCTGTGTTCATGAGTTCTTGCCAGCTTTTGCGGCCTGCGGCGAATTGGCGTTCCGAGGCTTGCAGGTATTCCTGAGCGCTGGTGTAGGCTTGTTCGAGGTATTGCAATCGCTGGCTTTGCGACTCGAGGCTTTGGATGTCTGCCTGCACTTGGTCGGCGATGTCTCGACGGCGTGTTTCGATTTCGTGCTCTTGGGCATTGAGCTTGGCTTGAGCCGCTGCGATGGTGGACAGGTTGGACAAGCCCGCACCGAAGCTGGAGGTCATACCGATATAAATTTGCCGGGTACTTTTGCTGATATCGCCATCGCTGATTTCGCCTCGGACATAAAGCTCTGGAAAAGTTTTGGCTTTGCTGAGCTCAAGATCGGCCTGGACGGTGCGAGTGACTGCGGCAGCTTTTTGCAGGCTGGGATGCTGGTCTTGCACCAGCGATATCCAGTCGCTGGCTGGTCGACGAAGCCCCCCCGCCATGGCGTTTTGACTGGGCAATGAGGCTGTCCAGCGGATGGCGTTGACGGGCAGAGGCGCACCGTAAAGTTGTTCCAATCGGCTAATGGCTTGCCGTTTTTGGGAACGAGCCTGTTCGAGTTCAGCCTGCACTGCGGCCAGGCGTGTGAGTGAGAGTTGCGTGTCGCTGCGGGGTGCTTGTCCTTCTTGGGCTCTGCTTTTAACTTGTTGGACGTATTTGCGGTGCTGCTCTTCACTGTCGGCAAACGCCTGCACTTTGAGTTCGGCCGCTTGGGTTTCGGCCCACAGCTGCAGCCAGCGCTGGGCGAGCGTGAGGCGCTGCTCAGCCAGGGTGAGGCTGGCGATAGTTTCTTGCGCTTGCGCCTTGTCTAGTTGCGCGGTGAGCCGGCCACCTGTCCAAATTGGTTGCTGTAAGCGGGCAAAGGTGGTGCGGGTGTCACTGAAGCCGTTGCTTGACTTGCTGCTTTTTTCTGCGCCAATGGAGGGGGTGGGCAAAAACTGCCATTTCGCGCCTTCGACGTCTTGGCGTGCCGATTCAAGCTGGTTTTGTGCTGACTGGACACTGGGGTGCTGCGTGACAACAACGGCTAAGTAATGACGGTAGTTGATCGGACTAGCGGCCATTCGATCGACTTGCTGCGCGTACCCCATGCCCGCGTAGCAAAGGGTGAGCGCAAAGAGCGCTTTATGGAGACGGGGGAGCAGATGCAATTACTTCTCCAAAACAATGAATTTTTTATCCAACAAACTTTGATAAAACCGGGCGTGGTTTTCGATGAGCTCAACCAATTTGGGGGTGGGCACCAAACAGCGCACACGCTTGTCTTGATGGCTGTAGACGCTGGTGATGAGACCCATTTGCTCCATTTCTCGGAGCTTGAGGCGAATGGCACGATCGGTGTAACCCGGATGGTTAAGCACCTGCTTGAGCGAGCGATTGGCTCCTTGCTCTGATCTGCTGAGCAACTCCGTAGCTATGCTGAAATAAACATGGCGACCGATGACTGAGTTGAGGATGGGCAAGTTGAACCATTCCCATTGATTCAGTTCAATCAGGCATACCAAAATATTGCGAGAACTTTCAAGTAATCCTTTTGACATAACAGTCGATATTTAATAATTTTTAAGAATCAAAAAAAGATTGAAACCTGAAAATTACGGAATTTTTTTCCTTAATTAAATTAATCTTTAAGATTTAATAAAAATAGTTTTTTGGGTACAGCATTTCACAGCATTGCCAGAAAAAACCACAATTCTACGTAAAACGTAGATTGAAATGGCAAAACAATCAATTTATGCAACGAACATGCTTCGAATACGAAGTTCGCTGCTAAACGTTGTGGCAAGCAAGGGGGGAGTAAAAAACGGAGCTTTGCTGATCGGTAGTCAATCAGCCAATCAGTCACGTGTCAGCACTTTCGCTCACTGAAGGCTTTGGTTACTTCGTCATCCAAGCCAAGCCGAACACGCCTGAAAATTGATAGTCTGTTTTCTCTTCAAAACAACACTGAGAGAGAACGAACGCAACACCTGCTAAGTTATCGTGATCTAATTGCCAAAAATACAATACACATCACCTACTAGATTGCCTATTTGTCAAAACTATTAATGCCGCCTACGAAATACGTAGAGACAACAGCGCTTCATTCTTCGATATTCGAAGAGTGATCTCATCAACAACGCAATCCTCAGAAGACATCCATGTATTTGGCCGAAGACTGAGATCGGCAAGACAACGTTTAGGGCTTGCTCAAGACAAGTTGGGAGTTTTGGTTGGACTAGATGAACACACGGCCAGCGCACGGATAAGCCGCTATGAAAACGGCATTCATGAGCCGCCAGTTAAAACAGCACAATTACTGGCAACAATTTTGGGTGTGCCACTAGCTTATTTGTATTGCGAAGACAATCGTTTGGCGGATCTAATCTTGATCGCCAGTACGCTTAATGAAGACCAGTGGGCCACTTTGAAGAATTTCATGTCAGGCTTGGCCCCATAAAATCCATTGCTTCAAGACATTTAAGAGCTCGACAGATACGCTCTGCAGAAGTCTTGATCTAAGCGAACCGCAGTTACCTTCTGTGGCTTTTGGCCTAGCGATCTGATCGGACGCTGAAAGGAAGGTTTGACCAACCCGAAAAGTTAGCAATCACCAAGCCTCAAATCACATCTCAATTTGATGTGCGCCACACAGCAACGCTTGCCCAACCTGGGTTGCTGGTGCTTGTGAATAGCGTGTGAGAAACCGAGTAGGCCGCTGCATTGGCGCGGTTTTCAGACCACAAATCCAATTCTGGGCAAGCAAATGTTGGCCCGTTAAGATTCGGCCTGTGTGGACGCGAACGCGTCTTGGCTTAACGAATTCCAATTTGGAATAAAAAGTGCCCACTATGTTGGTGGGCACTTTCGCGAAAACCATCGTGAATAATAGCGAAGTGACGGGACTGTTCTTGCTTAATCGGCTCATTGGCGCAAGTGAGCAGACAAACATATGCAGAAGACTTTTCTCATTTCTTACTTGCATCCTTTTACTTATGGTTACTTGTCCCCTATAGCATGTAGGTCAAGGCAATGTCTGTTGCCTCATAGAACTTCTGGGGGGCTCTTCGTGCTTTCTCAGTGTATTAGACAGGGAAGCACCCGTAATGCAGTTCGTACTTGAATCAACCTACTTAAATACCCACTTAACAGTGCGACCGACCCTGTCCGTGAATCCTCTCAATTTTCCTTTTGGATCAAAATTTTTCTGAAGATGATGAACATCAACTCTACATCGGATGCCTGCATACAGTGGCTGCAGAATTCATTGCGCACCATGAAAATTAAGGGGATTGAGGAGCGAGCCCCTTCAGCGAATTTGGTCTTGCAACGACAACATCTACTCACGGCATTGTATGAACGGGATCTTTTGACTGCGCAACGTGTTTGCCAGGAATTCGATGAGGTCAGGACTGGGACGCAATCCACAAGCAGGGACTTGATTCTTCCTTCCGTCTATGCAGTCGAACAGGCGTGGCTGGGCGATACTCGCGATTACAACGAGACTTTGACCGCTTTCTGGTATTTACAAAAATTGCTGGAACGTCCAATGAACGGACTCGGTCATCAACCTTCGGTCCAATCCCCTTCCGTGCAAGGTCGAACAGTATTTGCCACTGCACCAGGCTGCGAACACAATTTCGGTGTTTTAGTCTTGAGCGAATATTTCCGCTCATGGGGTTGGCAGGTCAGCACCTTACTAGAAGGTGGCCGAGAAGGACTTGTACGGGAAGTCAGTTCTCAACCAATTGATTTTCTTGGACTTTCCGTGGGTCATGATGCTGCTTTGAAGGGGATACCTGAATTACTCCAAGAATTGCGAACTTGCAGTATCAATCCCGGCATGAAGATTCTTTTAGGCGGCAATATTTTTGACATGCCTGCTTCTGAATATGCTTGGATAGGAGCCGATTGTCTGGCGACGTTACCGCAAGATGCATTGCAGTTCTGTACATCGATAGCTCAAGATCGAACCCATTAAAGTTGCAAATGAACGCGTACACCCGCCCTCAATCTCTTGCTCTGCCCACCCTATCACCAGCGTGGGTCAAATTGTGGATGGAGAAAACCCAGGATCTTGTGTTGCTGCTAGATGAAACAGACTGTGTTGTAGGTTTTTTTCAGGGAGGAGTATTTGCAACTGAAGACCTCTACCATTGGATCGGCCAAAATTTGGCCGATTGTGTCAGTGCCGACTCAAGTCCGAAATTGGCTTCTTTGCTATACAACGATGCGGCCAGTGATAACTTGGAAGCACGCTGGCGACACATCAATTTTTTGGGTCTCCACAGCCAAGTAATACCTGTTTTGACTAAATGCATGACCCTGCCAGCAGATGAATTCGCCAAAGCAATTTTTTGTCGAGACCTGCGCCCCTTACAAGATGCTACCAATAAGTTTCTTGCTCTCCAGCATGAATTCGAGCAAAGCAATCAGTCACTTCGAGATCGGTTGCAGGAAAAGGATCGGATGCAAGGTTTGGGCAAGGTCGTGGGCACCAATGAGATGCTGCAAATGATTAAGCAAACCACCTACACGCAGGCGATCAGGGAAACTGTGACCATTCTGGAAAGACAGTGCTTGCAAGCATTGTTAAATGAGGCCGCCGGGGATCACATTCGGGCTGCTCGGATGGCAGGTTTGAGCTTGGATCAATGGCAAGAAAAACTAGCATTTTTCGAAAATTGATGCTTAATTAAACGATGACAGTGGCCAACGTCATCGGCTCTGGAGGTAGCTAAGGGTCAGCAACACCAGTTCAGAGCGCACCGGACGGTCATTCACGCCTAGCATCCATGCTGTGGCCACCGACTTTTTGGTCTTGTTCCTCTGAGTCATACAAATTCGTTCGAACCAAATTCGGAAAGTTTAGAGATTGTCGGATATGAATAAAACATCAATAACCAACAAACAGCACATCGGATTTCGAGGCTGCGCCGAATTTAGATTTATTGACAATATTAAAAATTGATTTGTGATTTCTGAATATCAAAAATAAAAAAATAATAAATCACTTGGAAGTAAAAATCTGTATTGTCTTTTTGCAAGACTCTTTCTCTTGAATCGCCCCGGGGCGATTCCCATCCTTGTGAACTGAAACTTTCAGACTTGCACCTTTCCGAAATTGCGAGGATTGTTTGCCGGCTCGCTGGTGCTCAACAAAAAGGCAAATCACGCCCCAAATTGACGGTGCAAATGCCAGGATCCATAACGCGCACTCAATTTTCATACTTCACTTCTTCTTTTCAATTCAGCTGAAACAGTCTCTTTCATCATCTCCAACCGTCTGCGCTGCTTCTCCATGACTTGCATGGTGATGAACCTGTTTTCTGAACTGCATGTATTGCACTGTATTGATTGCCAACAGTCCTCATCAATGAACGCTTTAAGTAGTGGGTTCATATCTTTTTCTGTCCAAACTACCGAGGGCTCTGCCAAGCTTAACTGCTTCAGAACATGGGTCAATTCCTCTTGAAGAATGACCAAACCCTCACAACAATTGCACAACACGATGAACCCTGCTGCTGCGCCTCTTCGTCGGCCCGATGCTCCGCAAAATGCACAGGTACAACTCAATACATGAGAGGTCTTGCGAAAAATTCCCGCAATGACAGCGTCTGCCAAAGATACATCGAGCATGAGCTGCCCCATAAATACAGAGGGCTCACTGAGCACTATCGTGGCTCTTTTTTCACAACCGATTGATCGCAATTTTTTCACGCATTCACGGAAAGCTGCTTGCCATCCTCGATGAATTTTTTGTTCACAGCGCCCAAAATATTGGAGGCTACTCTCGTATGTTGTGAGCTCATTCAGTTCATTTTTTTTCATCTTCATGATCCGTGACTTGTTGATGATGGCTCTTGTTTCAAAGAAATCCCATCCTTCTGACCTTTGATTGAATTTGCGCAGTTGGAAAGTCTTCATACTTAAGCTTCGATCGCCCATCCCGAGCTGCTCTCGCGTAAGCGTCAAATATGCACTTCTTGATTTCTCGCGCACTGAGATCACGCATAGCGTCCAAGCAAGCGATTGGCAATGCAGGATCAACTTTTGGACCCCAGTCTTCTTGCAACAAAAGGTCTCTGTGAACGCTTCTGATCACTTTTCCATGTTGTTCATCGCTTGGTTTATAAATCTCGAATTCAGCAAACCGTGACCGCAACGGCGTAGGAATTTCATCTGGGGAATTGCATGTGGCTATCCAACTGATTCGGGATGCATCCAGCTGCAATCGCAATGCAGAGTCTTGATAAACCCTTGCAGTGCTTGTTTCTAAAAGTGCCAGTAAAAATCCTAGCCCTTCGCTTTGCGATGTTGTATGAACCTTCTCGATCTCATCCAGCACAACAACCGGTGACATGCAGGCGTTCTGTAATGCATCCCAAATCAAACCTGGCCGTCCATTTTCATAGCCCGAGTCAAGGCCATTTATTTTGAACACGGCGTCGAGCGATGCCATGTCAATGAACACGCAATGCACGTTCATAAGCTTAGCCAATCTGCGACTGAACTCAGACTTTCCGACACCCGGTGTTCCGCTCAACAACATAGGCGGCAATCTAAAAGTTTTATCGTCTGTTAAAGAGCACAAGTGGAATCGTTGCTCGACCACATCAAGGACCTCTTTGAAATTCGGAAAGTCCTCGCCCAACTGTTGAAGCTGATTCAAATCTGGGACTGTTGCGACTTCTCTGAACTCCCCAAATTTTTCTGCCCTCTCCAACTCACTGATAAACAGTTTTCGTGTACTCCCAGCGAGTCTTTCAACCCACAATTTCATCGTGACCAAATCTTCACTCGTGAACAACCGGCGAACTGGTCGAGCCGGCTTGTGATCCACAATGACTTGACTCAAAATTTCACGAACCGCTGTCACCTGGTCACGGAGGTCTTTGGCCGCTCTTTTCTCAGCACGTGAATGGTTCTTCGTGTTTCTCATTTCAGAGCCTTCAGTTTTTTGTACAACGCTTCGCGTAACCTCCAAACCTCTGCCGGTGTTCCCTTGGGACCGGGATGCAAACTTGTTTGACCACTTTCAAGAAATTCGAGACCAACATCCGCTTCGATGCTTTTTCGCACCAAATATGGTCGCAACATGCGCAATGCTTGTGCTGCATGAACACCATCAAATCTGAGCGAATAAGCTTGTCGGTTGTGTTGCACTGTCCGGGGGATTTGTGTGAGATGACATTGCACGTTCAGCACTTTCTGGAAGCACTCAACCGTTACTCTGCAATTCTGATCAAGGCTCATACACAAGCGGTAGGTTGGATTTTTTCTTCCGGATGTGTGTGTTTTTGAAATGTAGATGCAGCCATCACCGTCAAACAGACCCGCACAATAGGCGTACATCTCAGTCTTCGACATGCCCGGCGGATTCCCATTCGAGCTCCAACCTTTAACCTTGTGGGGCGCGACCCGTGGGGCGTTCAAGTAATTTTCAAATCCGATCAAATTTTCCTGTTTCATACCATGTCCTTGAATAACTAATCATTCGAAATGAATGACTAGTTGTCCACTTTAGACGTGATGATGATCGGTAGCAAGTTTTGCAGTTGTATTTTTACAACTACTTAGTAGTCATTTGATTTTTTATGAGGTTCACAGGTACTCTAAAAATGAAGTGCTTCATTTCTGCGCCACTTGCTCAACCCGTTGACCGCTGCTGTTTATGATGTAGACATCAATGCTTACATGCACGAATTACGATGATCAAGATTAGGCTGTCTCGACTGATGGGTGAACGTCGAGAAAAAATAGCAGACCTACACCGCGCAACTCTGCTGTCAAGGCAAACTATTTCGGCTCTTTACAACGAGGAAGTCGCCAGAGTTGACCTGGCCACACTTGAAACTTTGTGCAAGCATTTTGGCTGTCAAATCAGCGATTTGCTGGAATACCAACCCGACACAGATGCTGCTTGATCAGAAAGCAATTCCGATCTCAGCCACCAATTCTGTTTTTTTGCGCGCGCTTGCCAAATGTGAAATCGCCGCTCTTCGATGAGGGTTTGATAGGCAAGGCGGCTTGCACAGAACTTCTGATAATTGCAATGCTTGGGTGCTTGGTACCTGCTCGAACTCTTCGCCCGTAGCTCTTCGCTGTATCCACAGTCAATTCGCCGAGAACTGTTGCAAGCGTTTGCTCATCCCACCCGTCATGCCGCATTTCTGTCACCAAGGAATGTCGGAACATGTAAGCGCTTATCCAAATTTTTTCATTCCCTTGAAACACATGCCCAATCACGGCCTCAGTTGTTCTTTTCAAGTGCTGTCGAAGTGCATCGGGTGACACACAAACATTCAAAATCGATGATTGCTTGATTTTTTCAACAAAGCGTTGTGGCAACATTTCAGCGTTCAATGACATCGTTCGCCAAGGTTGCCCTGCAATTCCATCGCGAACTTTTGCGCCTTTTATTTGTACGCAGACATGCCCATCTTTCAGTTCGACACGAACACCTTTGGCGAGTTCTTCAGGTCTTAAACCGCAATACCTCAACAAAACTCCAGCATCGCAATAAACACGGGACTTTTCGTTGATCTCTAAGAATCGGTCTTGCCAGCCAGTTTTCAGTAATGGCAACTGGGTTTTTTTAGATCTGACTCGCTGCGTTGTTCTATTTAACTTTTCCAAAATTTCAGTTCGATCCAAATCATCAACGACTCGAAGAATCCCAAGAATCTGCTGAAGATGTTGTGAAATTTTTTGTTCGTATTTAGTTTTTCGACCACTTTCTCTATTGAATTTAACTGCCCGTTTCCCGAGGGCAAGCATCATCTCTTTGAGAGAAAATTTAATCGCAGCACGCATGCTTTTGAACGAATTTTTGCTGATGGCATAGGATGAAAAAACGGCCAGGATCCTTTCCTCGTAGTTACCCTTGGCCTGGTTAAAGCCCACTAAAATTCGATCGAATTTTTTTTCGTAATCGCGTATTGTTTTGATCGATGGCTTTGTATTTCGTCTCCTGATGCGTTGTTCTTTTTCACTCTTGGTGTACTCAACGGCCTGCTTCATGATCTCTGCGAAGTTGTAGATAACGATTTTTTCGTCATCGCTTTTCTTCGTTCTCGAAGTCACTTCATGATCGAGCATTGTTTCGACATCGATTATTTTTTCGTCATCGTTCGATTTTTCGATCACGTTTTTTTGCGTATCCATCGTCATGCTCGTATAAGCATCTGTTTCTAACGGCATTTTTTGCGGGGCAATCGCTGCGCCAGCGATGTCAGTCACTAACGTTCCAGACATCGCAGTCACAGCCATTGCTGCTCCCGCAGGTGAGCCGACTGACATCTGCCGCACCGGCACCAAATGGGCCTGTGCGGTGGGTGTTATCGGACGTCCGGTACCCTCCTCTGAAGGCCAGCTCAGAGGAGGGTTACCGGACCTGACAACACCTGGGTCCGACAACACCTTTTTTTCGTGATCGATGGAGTATTTCGATGACGTTGTGTTTTCGCTTTCGCATTTATTCGAGGACGAGGACATCACTTCGCTTTCGCCACTGTCGCTGCTTCGACGGAAGACTCTTGGCCTTCAGCTGATTCGAGCGTGGGCTTTTGCTTCTTGCTTTGCGCCTCTCCTGACAGAACCCGTTTGCGGATGAAAGCTTCGATTTGTGTGCGAAGCGCTTTCTGTTGTCGCTCGTTCAACGGGACCTTCATCGCGATTTTGACGAGTCCTTTGCGGCCAGCATCGATGTCAGCAACGTGTTTTCCGTCGACAAGCAAAGCCTTCATGTCTGGGGTGTTGCACGGTGCAACACCCTCAAAAATACCCTCGTTTTCGTCACCTTCGGCTTCGGGTTTCCCTGCCTTGTTTGCTGCAGCTTGCAAACGTGAAATGACGTCTGCCGCTTTCAACTTAGTTTTTTGCGATGCGATCAGTTTTGCTTCTTCGATGACCACCGCTGCATTTTTGGTCAATGCTTCTCTGATCGTTTTCCCATCTGCAAAGCGCATATCCCCGGGTGCAGAAAAAGCGGCCACAACTTCATCTGGCAATCTCGCGAGCTCACATGCACGGCTCAGATTAGATTTATCGATCCCGACCTCCAGCGCTAAATTCCCAAGCGTTACGCCTTTGTGATTTTCGAGAACAAATAAAACTTGCTTGCCAAGTTCATAAGGCGACAGAGATTCCCTGTTCGCATTTTTGATCAGTCCATCAATTTCATATTCACCTGAGTGGGGTTTTTCAATGACAAGTGCGTAGACCTTCAATCGATTCACTCGACATGCGCGAAGTCTTCTCTCGCCAGAGACCAGAACGAACTTATCAGCTTCATCAGGCGCTTGATAAACCGTGATGGGCTCGAGGTTTCCCTGGTTTTTCAGGATGCTCAACAGAAGCTTATCGAATCCGTCACAGTCGTAGGATTCTTCGCTGCGGTTGAAACATTCCCCAACCCTGATTGCACCAGGATCGAGATACAGCAGTCTTCCATGCTCAGGAATGACCGCATTACTCGGCGCAGCATCAGGAGCATTGACCTGAGACTCTTCGATTTTTTCAGAAGAGGTATTCGACTTAGCAGTCGAAGGAAGAGGAGAAGTTGACTCGTCATTGTTCGAGACTTCAGATGAAGCGGTAGCCATATATTTTCCTTGCCAAGTTTCTACAAATGAACTTGCGCAAAGAATTCAGCGAACACGCGAACCCACTGCGCAAGCAGTGAACCAAGGCTCGTAGCCATGGAGGGTTCGCGGGTGGGCCATCACCGCGACTCGGTTGTCTCTGCCCGATTTGCATTTCTACAAACCACGCCGTGTCAAAAGTGCTTTTTGACAAGGTATCTTGAGTTGTACAATCGAAAATTAATAATACTCTTATTAATTAATATTACAAAACTTTGTCCAATTTACGGTATTTTTATAACTGTGTGTCTTGAACAGCGCCATGATTTGGAAGTTCATCTCTTCCGGAGGCGGGCACAGATTGTGAGTTTTATTCTTGGTGATGCTCGGGTTAGGAGCGGTTGCAGACATTGATCATCAACAAGCTGAACTTCAGCTGCCAGCCATAAGCGGACGATGCGGTTGTGGCAACAGAAGCATCAAAGGCTGGTAAGGCATTTCATAATCTAGCCCTTCCCCTCTGCTTTTCGAGATGCCTACCTTTGATCATGGATAAACTCTTACTACAGAAGCAGGTGCTGGAGCGGCTCGCCGAAGACCTTCTGCTAGCCGAACAGGCAGTGCGTGCGGCCCATGAGACGGCGACTCACGAAGAAAACATTGCCGAAAACAAATACGACACATTGGGACTCGAAGCCGCTTACTTGGCCACCGGCCAAGCTCGGCGCGCTGAAGACATTCGCCAGGCGATGGCCAATTGGCGCCAATTTCGTCCGCGCCCCTATGACTTCAGCAATGGTATACAGCTCGGCGCGCTCGTCTGCCTAGTCGATTCCGCCGATAAGCAGCAACTGCTCTTTCTCGGGCCGGATGGGGGCAGCATGAAGTTGGTCAGTGGCGCACAGCTGATTCAGGTCATCAGCAGCGAAGCCCCTTTGGGTAGGGCCATGCTGGGAAATACGAGGGTGATGAGGTGTGGATACAGGTCGCTCCAATCCGACAGCAATTTGAGGTGCTGCGGGTTAATTAATCCGCAAGCAAGCCTAAGCCAAATTGGCTGAGGTCATCGGATGTACCTGGAAGCTAGACATTGTTTCCGCCGACCACGATTTGACCAACTGATGGGCGTAGTGACGATCGTGCTGAGAGCAACCCGTTCAATGGGCACGCACTGGTCAAACTGAAATCGGCGCCATTGATCAAATCGTCATCGGCGGTAACAGCAAGCCACCTGCGAACATGTCATTTGGGGGGGGAGCGCGTTCAATGGCCTTGCCAAGCCTCATGCGCACTGAACGCAGCAGCCGTCAATTCGATATCGGCCCGAGGAATGCGGGCTTGGTGAGCGACATCGCGCCAAGTGCCCACGACATCCATCACCTCGTCAACGATGTGCCGCCCTTGCGCGGCCGTCAAGCCGTAAAAAGCAGCGGTATTCAACACGGTTTGCAAGTCAGGACGGTTGTCCATATCGTCAATGTTCAGCACATGCTCGGCTTTGTCGATGTTCGGGTTGACATCAAACGCGGGTGCCAATCGCCAGCCCGTTGAGCTCAGTACAAAGCCGTGATTGCGCAAATGGTCGTCCCGATTGCCCACCGCCACATTAAAAACCACACGCCTGAACAGCTGAGCCAGATCTGATTGAACCGTCGCTGCATCGCCACTGGTCCGCAGAAACTGCGCCAACTCGAGATAACTGCAGCCCTCGCTTTGGTCCTTTCGCAGCAGCGTCATGGCCGACGCATAAAACCGCCGCTGGCCACCGACACGGTCGAAGCGCTGCACACAAAAAGTATGAAACTCACCACCCAAGCGCAACAGCTTTGCAGCAGGGACATCGATGCCTGCACGTTGGGCCATTTGATGTGTGGCGAACTCCCAAGCCCCGACATCACGGTCATCATCACGCGCCGGAAATTTGCCAATCCAAAGAGAGCCGTCCAGCTCTGTGAAGTTGGCCTTGGGACGTGCACCCCCCAGCGAAGAACCCGGTGCCACAAGCACTGTTAACCATTTGCGCAAAGCATCGAG
>JACCDH010996695.1_pt1 | contig 14492 bp, 6 predicted proteins | sample 7442481 | NCBI WGS metagenome assembly JACCDH01 (sample SAMN15323433, study PRJNA562643) | freshwater metagenome | isolation source: river surface water | place: USA:Blue River Watershed | collected 2017-08-15
ATTATTGATAAATATATATTATTGATAAATATATATTATTGATAAATACATATTATTGATAAATACATATTATTTATAAAACTACTTAATATTAAGAGTTTGTTCATATTAGTGATATTGGTATTTGTATTTGTATTGTTAGTATTATAAGTATAATTGATTATTAAGTAACTAAATTTATAATTTTTTAATTTTTCTTTCTAAGAACTTTATTAATAATATTTATTAATTGTATTTTTGATAAATTAATTTTTTCTTTTGCTAATAAATTATTAATTTCACGTTTCTTTTCTTCAACTAATTTTGGTAATGCTCTTCTTGTTATATTTGGTATTAAATCATCTATCATTCGTAATACAATATAAATATATTTACGAGCTTCAATATTTTTTTTATCTGAAGGTGTTGAAGTATTACTTAGTATAACTGATGGTAAATTTTTGGTAGGTACATTTAATACTAAACCAGAAGTTTTATATCTATTACAATTTGAAATAATTGCTACAAATATTAAAAATACACGATATAAATTATCTCTTGGAATAATTAAATTATCATTACGTTGAACACTATTTGTATTAGAAGATATTTCTTTATTTAAATTTACAAATAATGATGGTAAACTATCAAATGCGATTTTATTACTATCATAATAATTACATATATCTAAAGGATTTTTTATAAAATTAGTATAAAAATCTTTTAATATATTTTGAATATTTGTAAAATTTGAACTTCCTGTTTTTGGTGAATATTTACCAAGTAATGTTGGATATTTATATGTAAATAAATTTTCTTTATCACCTCCAATTTTTTTATTACCACCAGTCATTATAATTTCATCTTTTGGATTATTAACAATTGAGCTTAATAATTCTTGTACTTTACGAATATCATTTGGATTACTTCCATTTGTATTTGATGTTTGAGTTCGTGTTAAATTAATATTTATTTTAGATATATTTTGAATATCTTGCATAATTATATTTAATGAAGGTGATTTAAATCTAAATGTGTACTCCAAAATATTAGTACTTAAAGATGATATATCTAAACTTTTATTAGTTGATGATGAAATTTTAATTACATTGTTTTTATTTATTTTTTTGATACCATTATTTGGTTTATTTACACCTGGTTTAGTTGTTGTTAAATCATCTTTAATTTTATTTATATTTGTAATATATTCATTTATAACTGATTGAATACTTGTTTTGATTCTTGTACCAATTATACCTTTTTTAATCGCATTAATTGTACTATTTTTATTTATTTTAGAATTATTTTGTATAGTATTTAATTTAATATCAAAATCTTTAATAAAAGTTGTTAATGATATTGTTTCAAAACCAGAATTCGAAATATAATTTTTATAATCAACAATATATAATTCCATTTCTTTTTCAATAAAATTATTTATATATTTAATCATATTTTTAAATGATTCATTTATTCTATTAAAAAACTTTGTAAAAGGTTTATTTGTTAAAGTATTTTTTAAATTTAATTTTTTTAATACATCTTGTAAATAGATATAATTAAAAAATAATACTGTAAAAATATAAGTATAAACATTTGTTACATTATTTAAAATAACATCATTATTTTTTGTTAAATATTTTTTTAATATACTATCAATATTGACACTGCTTAAAAATTCATAATTTTTAATATAGGATGAATAATGCTTATTTGTTAATCCAGTTAAAAAAGTCATTACTTCATTAAAATCCCATAAAGAAGTAATTGCGTCTTCTTTATATAAAGGTATATTTGGGAATTTACAAATATGTATTAAAAGTTCAAATTTATTTAACTCATTATTATATTTACTTTGCATACGACTTACTTGTTGAATATTATTTTTAAAAGCATTTGTTTTTAATAATTTTATATTATTATTACTATTATTATTAAAAAAATCACTTAATTTTAATATAAAATCTATATTTTTTTTGATAATTAATTGAGAAGGTTCATCCGTAACATGTTTAGTATTATTCATAAATAATTTATAATATTTATAAGTATTTAAATAATTAATTAATAATACAATATTATAATATTTTTCTTTTTCAGATATTGGATTTGGAGCTCTTATTGATGTTGGTGCTGATGGAGTAGTTTGTTTATAAAATTTCTTTTTTTCATCAAATTTCGTAAATATAGCATTTATTTTTACAATTAATGACATTAAATTATTATCATTTGTAATAGTTGTAATTTTTTTACATTCATCATATAATAAATCAATGCTTTTATTATTTGTTGGGGATGTATTATTATCATAATCATTATAATACATATATGAACTTAAATTTTTTCTTTTTTTATCATTTGTGATTTCATTATATTCAATAAATAAGTTATTTATTTTTTTTGTTAATGTATAATTAGTAATAGATGTATTTACTAATTTATATGCTGTATCATATTCATCATTACTCACTTTAGTACTATTTAAACTTCTATTTGAATTTGAAACAAATATTAAATTATAAAAAGTAGTAAGTTTAGTAATAAAGTCTTGAGCTAATCCATTATCTTCATATAATTCATATTGATTTGTAATATATTTATTATTAAAATCAATTAAAAGGTTAAGAGTATTTATAGAATGTATTAATTTAACTTTTTCAGTATCACTTGTTGGATTTTGTAAAAATAATTCATCTTTATAACTATTTAAAAAATCATATACAAATATATGTTTTTTACTAAATAATAAACGATTATATATATTATCAAGATTTACTATTAAATTACGAATTTGTTCATTCGTAGGATTAGGAGTAGAAGTAATAGTTTCATTTGTAAATTTTTTATATGTATTGGGTATGGATATAATAATTTTATTTAAAGTTGGAATAGAAGACATTTTTTTATAAAAAATATTTTATATATAAAATAATTAATCTATTATAGAATAATAAAAATTATATAAAAAAATAAAAAAATGATTATAAAAGAATAAAAATAAAGAAAAATAAGTATAAAAAAATCTTATTATAAAATAATAATCTATAAAAATGAATAAAGAAATAGTTTCTTCATCACAAATTATTGATTCAAATGATTTAATCACTTCTAAAAAACATAAGAAAAAAAATAATAATATTCCTACATCATCTCCAACATCTGTTCCAACTACAAATCATCCATCAATACATCGTCCAACAGTAGTTGAAACAATAAATCCTACAATTCATCATGGAACAATGAACCCTACAATTCATCATACAAAAAGTGAAAAAGCTGTTTATTTAAAAGATGATCCAGTTGACCCAGTTCCACCAATGCCACTAAATGAAACATATTTTCTTAAAGATGAACCTGAACCAGTTCCACCAATGCCACTAAATGAAACATATTTTTTTAAAGATGAATCTGAACCAGTTCCACCAATGCCACTAAATGAAACATATTTTTTTAAAGATGAACCTGAACCAGTTCCACCAATGCCATTAAACGCAACATATTTTAAGGATGAACCCGAACCAGTACCATTACTGCCAAATAATACAATATCAATGAGTATGAATGAATTAACAACTACATATGTTTCAAATGAAAGTAATTTTGGTGCATTACCATTTATATTATTAACATCATTTGTAGCAATTGGTTTTATTACATATAAACGCTACAAAAAACGTTTTATATATCAACGTATTCCAGATAATGATGATTCATTCGATATTTAAATTTCTTCTAAAGTTCCGTAATTGTTAAATAATGGTTCGTATGTATAATCATATTTTTCTTTATTATTATTATCTTTTTTATCATGTATATTATACATACAATAAATTTTATAAATAGAAATATAAGATAATATCATTAAAAAGAAACATATAGTAATAATAAAATAATAATCATTTTTATTACTATTATACGTCTCTGAAGTATATGTACTATTTGAAGTATTATTCATTTTATTTACTTTATAATTATAAAGTAAATATTTTTATATTCAAATAATTTTTATATTCAAATAATTTTTATATTCAAATAATTTTTATATTTTTATTTTTTTATACTTTTAACATTTTTACTTTTAACACTTTTTCTTTTAATACTTTTACTTTTAACATTTTTATTTTTTTTTATACTTTTAATACTTTTACTTTTAACACTTTTACTTTTAATGCTTTTACTTTTAATATTTTTTTTACCACCAACAAATACAACAGATTGATGTAAAATATCTTTATATTCTGAAATATTTTTATTTGTGTTTGTTGGTTTACACATTAAATTTGTTGTATAATATTTAGAGACTAAATCTAAGAATTCTAATGTACCAATTGATGTAGCAGCATTATTATTATCAATTAAATTTTTAAAAGTAATTAAGTCTCCTAAACGATTAAACATTTCGTTTTTATCTATAACTCCAGGTGTTTTTTTAAATAATTGATATAATAAATGAAAGTTATAAAATTCTCGTTGAGTTATTAATATTGTATTTTTTCTATGAAAATTATGTTCAATCGATTCATATAATTCTGTTATAATTTGATTTGCTCTAGTAATGTTGTATTTTTCATTATTTTTAATCTTGTATATAAGACGATTTAATTTATATATATCAATATATGGAATAGGTGGAGGATTATTTGCTAATGGTGATATATTAAGTACCATAAATATTGAAATAATCATATTATTAAAATTAGTTTCACCGATTTCTGGTTTTAATGTTTCTGTAAAAATTTTACTAGTAATATTATTTAATAATCTATTTTGATTAAAACAAGTATTATCTACACAATAATATGGTAAACAATCATTATTAAATGGTGGAACAACACGAATACTATTTTTATTACGTGTTAAAATTAAATCTTGAATAATTTGACGAGTTTCTTGTAATGTTCCATTAATCATATACCCTTCATTTTTACGTAATTCGCAAATTTCTGTACTCTTTTTAATACGGCAATATAATTCAATATAATTTTCCATTGTTGATATATACATATATTTAAGTGTTTTTATTAAATTATTTATTTCTTCATTTGTATATCTATTTAAAAATTGTACCAATTTACTTATTGTATTACTACCTGAAATACCGGTTGTTAATATATTAAATAATGTAAGATTACTGAAATAATTATTTTTAATCATATTAAATATTTCACGTGGAGTTTGAATAGATATAGTCTCAATAATTCCATTTATAGAATTTACCAATAATGGTTCAGTATATGGCATATGTTTAGAATCTGATGGATATGAACCAGATGGTGTAGGTCTATGATTACTGGTAATTGCTCCTCTTTTATTAGTTGTTATTACTGGTTTATTTTTTATTTTTTTAAAATTAACAAAATCATTCATAGTATATGTTGAACTTTCATTAATATCTTTAATAAGTTGAATAAATAATAAAGTTTTATTTGAATATGCGCTTAATTGTGAATGTATTCTTGCTATTAATTCATCAACAAAAAATCTTTTTCTTGCTGGGTCTTCATATAAAATTATATAATCATTAACATTAAATGTTTGTGGTAAATTAACATCTAAATAGTTGTCTCCTGTTTTGGTTGTTATAATATTTTTAACAAAATTCGTTATAAATATATCATTTATTGATGGATTAGCACCACCAGCACTTCTCTTTAATAATTCAAATGTAGTATTGAAAATAGGTTTAAGTTCTAAAAATGAAATCATTTTTTTAAAATCTTGTGCTTTATCTCTAAAAGAATTAAAAATTTCATCTGTAGTAGCTTTATTATAAATTAAAGAATAATTTTGATTGTTATTGTTAACTAATTTTGAAATTGCTATTTCAATAGCTTTATAAGTATCATTATTTTGTAATATATTTAGTTTATTTCTGTCAATAGTTTCTAAGTCAGTTTTTCTATTACCACTAATTGGTCTAGATGGATTTAAATAATTTGTATAAGAAGGCCTATTAGTCTCAAATATTAAATTAATTTTATTATCAACATTTAATTTATCATTATAATGGTCTGGATTATTTAATGTTCTAAATTTAGTAAGCTCACATGGAAAATATACATCTTCTTTATAATCAATACATCCAAGTGATGGAGTATTAGCAACACCTGGAGTTTCTTTTGTTGGAATTGATTTTGAAAAAGTTGTATAAAACTTATTTTTACGTCTATCTCCATCAATACGTACATCAGAAAATGATTTTAATGTTGACATATCTCCACAATCAAAACTATTTTCAACACCCGCAAAATCTCCAATAATAAGTGTTGGACCAGCTTCTCCATTCATTTTTTTAAATTTAATAACAACTAAAGCATGACTACGAGAACTGTTTGGATTGTTTGGTGTAGCTTTTACATATCTATCACTATCAATAATATGGATTAATACTTGACCCATTGGAGCTCTTTCTTCAAACGCAGTATTTGCTCCAGATTCATTTGTTCTTACTAAACCAGTAGTTAAACGATATTTTTTTGTTCTATCTGTAAAAGTATTTTCATGTACACATCTTCCTTGAGTAAAAGCAGTACCATTTACTGTTCCATTTAAAATAAATTGTTTACTACTTGTATCATAGCCAAATCGTAAATATCTTTTACCAGTTTCACTTTTTTTAGGAACATATTTAATTTCAATATTATCTTTATTATAACTATTTCTTTGTTCTTTTGAATAAAATTCATATGATATTAAATCAATATTTTTATAATCTGTAGTGCTAGCAAATTGATTACATAATGTTATTAAAATACCATTTTTATTTCTTTCATCATCAGCTTGATTAAAATATATTAATGAAGATGTTTTACCTGAACCACTTGCGCCATAACCAAGAACAAAAACTGTTTTATTTTTTTGTAAATTTTCCATAATTTCATTCATATATCTACTAATATCCGGATTATTGACAATAGTTCCTCCATTTGTTGGTGAAAAAACTTTATTAAACGGTCCAATCTTATATTTATATTGATAATTTGTAGGTTTAAATGAAACTGGAGTAGATGTCGAAAGATAACTTGGAGTTTGGTTGTAATATGAATTATATTTAGAATCATTAATATTTGTTTGAAGATTCGGATGTAAAATTGTATGACCACTTCTATCAACATCATAATATGGGAAATCATGGTCAATATAACCAATATTTAATAAAGTATTATTATTATTTACTTTAATATCAAATCTTTTATTATATGTATTTAAAGATCCATTTGTTTTATCACAACGAATTCGTAAATATGTTATAATATTATTTGTTGTTTTTTTTAAATATAATTGGTCAATTTTATCTCTAACATTTTTTTCATATACTTCAATTAACATGATTGTATATGCCATATAATAAAGTTTAGTCATTTGAGATAGCATATAATTTTCTTCAATAGTAAGAGCCATTAAATCTCTTAATGTTACCCTATATGATATATCTTGGTTTCTTAACAAATTTTTGGATACTTTATAAACAATATCTAATATTTCCATAAATTTAAAAATATTTATATATATTTTATTATTTTCAATAGTTTGAATTTGCTCTCCCGCTTTAAGACGACATACTGAACTAGTACGACATTCATCACATGTTTTACAATAATCGATAGCACTTAATAATTTATGCATATTTATTGTATCTGAATAAACTTTAAATAATTCTTCATCTTTAAAATGTTCTTGTCTTAAAAAACGTAAAATATCAGTCGGTGTATTTCCTTGAACATACGTACCTTGTCCAGTACTTTCAGGACCTATTACTACATCAACTTTTTGATTTCTACTATTAAGAGTATAACTTTGATACATATTTTTCATCCATTCAGTAATATCAACAAATAACATATCCGTAATATAGCTTAATACATCACTATTTTTTAATACTGCTGTTTTACCGCTACTTCCTGCTATTGGTGTTTCTATAGTAAATGTTACAGCATCATTACCAATAAATAAATCAATAATTTCATCAACTGATAATGCTGATAATTTTATAATAGATGGTGAATTAATAATTTGATTCATAGTATTATAAAATATATCAATTAATTCAACTTCAGAAGCACCTCCAACCATTTTACTACCACCACCATGTGATGGACCAAGTGTACTACCTCTACCTTTACGTCTAGCATGAAAAGTAGAGGCTTGAGCTTGAGGTTGAGCTTGATCTAGTAGTTGACGTTGAAAATCTTCCTTACTTATTTGTCCAAGTTTACGTCCATTACCTTGACGGTGAATTTGAATCACAGTAGGGCCTTCATTACTGGATGAAGAAGCTGTACTTCCTAATGAACTAGTACTTTGAGTAGGTAAAAGTAATGAATTTATATTATTTACTATTTCTGTTTTAGGTGGAAGGGTTCTTGCTGCCCTACTTATATAACGAATGTATGAATTAATTAACGTAGGATCAATTTTTCGTATTGTTCTATTAGCACCACGTATACCAATACTTCCTCTTCCAGATTCTGAAACTCTTAGCATAGCTTCATTTTTTTCTGCTAATGCTTTATTTCTTTCTATTGATGTTCTATTTTTTTCTGCTTCTGCTATTCTTTGTGCTTCTAATGCTTTAGCTTTTTCCGCTTCTGCGTCTCTTTGTGCTTCTAATGCCCTATTTCTTTCTCTTAATGCTTCAGCTTTTTCTCTTTCTTTTGTTGCTAATGCTTCAGTTGATTCTTTTAATCTTCTTTCAAGTTCAGCTACAGCACTATTTAATGCCTGATATCTTTGTTCAAGTTCACTATATGAATTACTTGTTATTTGTCTATTACGAGCAACTTGTTTTTCTAATTCTTGTTTTTCTGTACGAATCTTATTATAATCGCTTATTAAAGATTTAATATATTTAATAATAGAAGTTGAATTTGGTTGCTCGCCAATTTTCGTAAAAATTGTTTTTAAATGATCTATAATAATAGTTATTTTTTTCATAAGTTGTTCATTTGTTTCAGCTAATGCTCTTTTTTCTTGTTCATGTGTAGCTATTATAGCTTCAAAACTACTTCTTTGCTGAGCTAATTCTTGAAGATGTCTTTGTTGAATATTACCTAATTCACTAGTATGTCTTTGTTTTTCATTTTTTAATTGATTTTGTAATATTCTTACTTTACCATTTACATCTTTACCAATTTGTAATTGAGCACTTTCTGTTTCCGCTTTAGCATTAACTAATTCACTTTCTAATAATCCTATTTTATTTTTATATGCTCTAATAATATTTTCTACTTGTAAAGTACTTCCACTACCAGTAGCACTGCTAGCATTTGGTGCGCTACCTGTTGATAAATTACTAGAAGCAGTTGACAAAAAAGCTTGTAATGCGCTTTCTTTGTTTGATTCTGATTTGGTTTTTGCTTGTTGTAATACAATAATTTTTTGAATAAAATCTATAATTTCTTGAATACTTCCAAATGTAACTGGACTACTACTTGGAGTACTATTTACAGTAGCTTTAAGTGCTATTAATTCATTTGTTAATGACGAAATAAGTTGTGACGCAAAATCATCAAATTCTCCTTGTACTTTTATGCGTTCTTGTTTATAAAGTTCTTCTATAGTGCTAATTATATTAGCATTACTAATATTACTTTGATTTCCTTTTAATTTTTTTAATAATTCTTTAATACTACGTATTTTTTCTTTTTCTTCAGCTAATTCACTTTCTAATTTGTGTGTTTGTTGTGCTTGCGTAATACGAGCCGCAGCAGCATTTGTAGCATTTGTAGCTGTTGCTTTGGCAAGTGCTTTAGCAAGACCTTGTTCAATTCCATTTCTAAATTTTTTATCCATTTTTCCATTGTAATTTTGTTTAATAGCTTCAATATATTGGGCAAAATTATTACCTACATTAGTTGAATTATTTTTTAAATTTTTTAATAAAGCTTTTATTTTTTTTATTTCTTCTTGTAATGCTTCTACATCAGTATTACGACTTTTTGATGCTTTTTCAATATTTTCTAAATATTTTTGACGAAGTTTATTTTCAATATATTTAATTAGATTCTCTTTTGTATTACCAAAATTAGTATTACTAACACCAATTAAATCAGCAATATATTTTAATATTCTTTGGCTACCTTTTATATAAGCCATTTGGGGAATTTTTTCTCTAAAAGCTTTAAATTTTAAATTTAATTCTTCTTTTTCTTTAGCTAACTCATTTTTTTCACTTTCTAATTTAGCTTTTTCTTGAGTTAAAGCAGTTTTTTCTTGAGTTAAAGTAGCTTTAGCAGTTTCTAAATTACTTATTCTTTGATTTTTTCCAGTAGCAGACTGAGTTAATAATTGTTTTTTTTCTTGTATTGATTTTAATATTTCACCAATTAAATTATTAATTTCGTTATTTGATATTTTATTATCAGTACTTAATTTAGTTACAGATGCTTCAACACTGTTTGGTAATTTAGAGCCTTCTTGAACTGAATCAATAACTCCTTTACTTAATGTTAAAATTTCTTTTAATTTAGGTTTATCTAAAGTAAATTTTTTTACATTTGTATTTTTTTGATCTTTTAAAAACGTAACATAATGAATTAATTTTTCAATTTTATTTTGATTATTTTCTTTAATATTATTACTTTGTATAGTATCACGAATATGTTGTAATATATCACCGTAATTACGTAATTGATTATATTCTTTTGAATTTGGTGCTGCTTTATCAATAGTACTTTCTATAAATTTTTCAATAAATTTTAAAAAAGATATTTTAAATCTTTTATCAGCATTATTAATAGTAGCTATTTTAGATTCTATTTTTTGTTCTTCTTCATTATTTATATTTTCATTATTTATCTCTTCATTTCTATTCATTATTATAAAATCATATAATACTATACTATAATATGATTAATATTTTAATTATTTAATTTTAATTTATTTTTTTCCTAAAAAATTTTTAATAATACTATTTAATTTTCCACTTACTTGATTTTGAGTCAAATTTTTATTTTCAATCCTACTCATTTTATCAATAAATTGTGATTGGAGTTTTTGAGGTAATAAGTTATATATTATTTTAATTATTTTTAATAATATTACTCGTGTTTCTTTATTATGAACATTTTGTGTACTCATTGATGGTGTTACTTTAGATATAGGTACTGGAAGTGATTCGGAATTTATAGTAATTTTAGGAATAACTTTTACGCTTGTACTTGGTATACTTGTTACAACTGGAACTTTTTTATTTTCATATATGTATATAACAATAAAAAAAGATTTATATATGTTTTTAACTATTTGTTGTAATTTTAATATCATTTCACTAATTTGAAGTGTGCGAAATACTTCTGGTATATCATCAGCGACATCAGCAGCATCTCGTAACGCATTATCATAATATTTTCTTTCTTCTTTAAAATAATTATCACTAAAAAGAGTAAAAGGATCTAATATTTTATTTTTAATATCATTTTCAATACTGATATTTTTTTTTATATTTTGAATATATTTTATTAAATTTTTTTTTATATTATACATTATTTTTAAATGTTCACTACCTTTTTTAGTAGTATTTGCTGTATAATCATCTATTATTTTTTTTAAATTTTCAGATGTTTTTTTATAAATAGTATCTAATAAATCTGAATCAATTGGCATTTTTTCATACATTTTTTTTATAATGTAAAATATTTCAAGAATTTTATATAATTTTTGACTTGGAATACCAACTACAGTTTTCAATTTTGTTTGTATATTTTTTATTTTAGCATTATTATATAATTTAGCTTTATTTATAAAATTTTGATTTGTTAAACTGTCATTTTTTAATAATTGATATATTTCAACTAATTGATCATATATAGATTGGTCAATACCTGTTGGTGGTGTACTTCCAGAAGATAATAATGTTTGAGCGCCACCTGTAATAATTTGTTTACTATTATTTTGTAAATTCATTTTATTTAATAAATTTGATACAGCTTTTTTAAAAGATATTATTTTATTTTTTTTTGTTATATTATTATTTGTAGGTAAAATAATTTTATTAACATTAACAAAATTTTTAATGGGTGCTACTTTGTTATTAGCAATATTTTCAAGATTTAAATTAGGTAAACTATTTATAATTTTATTTTTATTCATATATTTTAATGATTGATTTGTAATATTTATATTATTTGAATTGTTATAAGATAAAATATTATTTAATACATGCTTTTCTGTTTTATTATTTTTATTTAATATTTGTAAAGATTTAATTATGTTTTTATATAGTGAAAATATTATATCATACACATCTTGATTGACTTGAGCACCAACTGGAACTTGAGATATTCGTTCATATTTATTAAATATTTTACTTTTAAAAGTATATGTTTTATCTTTACATAATCTAAATATTGTATTAAAGTTATAAGCATTTATTTTTTGATTTATATCAACATATCCTTTAATAATATCAGCTGTAAGAGTTACTGATGGTGATTGTTTATTAACTTCAGTTATTAAATCATTATATGTTTCTGAATTTAATAATTCATCTATTTTTGTTTGATGTAAATTGTAATCTAAAATAATAAATGGTGAATCTAATTTTGAAGCACTAGCTTCTTGATAAAAAAATGGAAAAACTATAGTAGTTACCCCAGGTACTCCCCCAGGACCTCCCCCAGGACTTCCCCCAGGACCTCCCCCAGGACCTCCTCCTGGACCTTTTCCTGGACCTTTTCCTGGACCTCCCCCAGGACCTTTTCCAGGACCTTTTCCTGGACCTTTTCCTGGACCTTTTCCTATACTTCCTGTAGAACCTCTTCTTTTTCTTGGTCCTCCTCTTGCTAAAGGAGGTGTTGCTGATGACATATTTTTATATTCTAATTTATAAAACACTATTTTATAAATAGATAAAATATAAAATATAAACTAGTATATTTTTAAATAATATTTTCTATAAATACATCAATTTTTTTAAAAAAGTTTAGTAAATCTACTTTTGAACTTTCACAATTACTATGTTCATCAATCATATTTTTAAAAAGTGTTTCAATATGTATTATTTTATCTTTTATTGATGTGCTATTTTCAAATCCAGATATTTCAGCATAATGTTGTAATGAAATATCATTTACTAATCCACCATATGTATGGAATATAAATATTTTACCATGATTTGTCATAAAAAGATTTAAATAAGAACGTTCAATATTTAAAATAATATGTTCATCTGAATTATTTACAAAATTGTACCATTTATTCATAACATTTGGAATTGTAGATTTTACAACTAAATTATAATAATATGTTATAAATATTTTTTTAGGAATAATTTCTCCACTTTCATGTGTAATATTTTTAATTATTTTTTTTTCATCATCTTCTGAAAAATAAAAAGTATCATAAAATTCTGTTTGATTTTCAGCTAATTCTTTAATATTTTTTTTATTTTTTTGAATAGAAATATTTTTAATAATATTTTCTTTTTTTTTTACTATACTTGGTTCTTCTTTATTTATTTCAGTTTTATTTGTATCTATTTCTTCATAATTTAATCCAATAAATGGTTCTGATTCTTCTAATACAATTTTACTTACAGAAGGGACTTTATTTATATGTACTGATGAAGGAACTTTGTTTAGATGGGTTGATGAAGGAACTTTGTTTATATGGGTTGACGAAGGAACTTTGTTTATATGGGTTGATGAAGGAACTTTGTTTATAGATTGTGTTTCAATAACTTTATCTGTTATTGGCATTCCAATAACATTAACAATATTTAGAATCATATTTTGTAAATTATTTAGTTGATTTTCAATATTATTAATTTTATTTTCATAACTTCCTTTCATTTTTTCCATCATACGAATTACCTTTTCTTCCATTGAAAAAACTTTTTCTTCAATATCAAAATTACAATAAATTTCAAAATATTCTTCTAATACTCCTTTAAATTGAATAGTTAAAATATTTATTTTTTTAAAATTTGAAAGTAAATGTGTATTTTCAGAAATAAATAAGGTATATCCATTTTGTTGATTAAAAACTTTTTCAAAAAAATGAATACCACTTTTTACACTATTTATATTACTATGTTTTTCAAATTGAAGTTTGTTAAATGTATCAATAGTAAACTCTTTTATATAACAAGTATGAGTATCAATATTTTCAATATTTAATGTAATATTATTATATGAATTTTCATATAAAAAATCTATTTCATAATTTTGAAAAATATATTTCATTTTTAATATTTAAATTATATTTGAATTATTAATTATATAAATACGAATTCCTTTATATTAAAATATTTAATTAAAATTTTAATTTAAATATTTATTTATAAAAAATATTCAAATAAAGTAGAATATAAAAAATGGTAAAAAAATTAAGTAAAAATAGTAGTATGATTATATGTATTTTATTATTTATAATTATATGCGTTATACTTTATAATATGTATGTTCAAAATGTTTCCATAAGATTAAGTGAAAAAAAAGAAGAATCATCTAATAAAGAAGCATTTACTCCCAACGTGATTGTTCAACAAGTACCTGTTTCATCCGACCCCATTA
>JACCDH011680546.1_pt1 | contig 14488 bp, 15 predicted proteins | sample 7442481 | NCBI WGS metagenome assembly JACCDH01 (sample SAMN15323433, study PRJNA562643) | freshwater metagenome | isolation source: river surface water | place: USA:Blue River Watershed | collected 2017-08-15
CTGTCCGTCAGGACCTACAAACTCTGTCCCCCATGTTTCTGAAATAAGGGAACGCATAGAAGCCGCTGCTTCCACAGAAAGTTGGGGGTTATCAGTACGCATGTAGGTAATGTGACCCGCCTCATAGAGTTTTTGGGCCGCTGCCATAGTTGCCTTCGGATTCAAGCCATGTGCCGCAGAGGCTTCCTGTTGGAGCGTGGAAGTGATGAGAGGCGCCGGTGCATTAGATGTTGCTAGACGTTCTTTGACGCCTATAACAGTCGTTTCAGTCGATTTATTTGCCGCTTGAGATAGAGTTTCGCGAGCCTTGGCTTCAATCCATTCTCCGTCAGTTTTGATATCTAGGAGAGGAGGAGTGTTGGTAGCCGAGGTTGCCAACTTTGCCTTTAGAACCCAGTAATTACGGGCTGTATGGCTAGTAATTTCGTTGTCTCTGTCAACAACGAGACGAAGTGCAGGTGTCTGACAGCGTCCTGCACTTAGTTTGGGTGCAACTTTTTTCCAGAGACACCGACTAATCGTAAATCCTACCAACATATCCAACATGGCTCTTGCCTGTTGTGCATTCACCATATTCATATCGAGGCGACCTGGATTAGCAACGGCATTCAGAATTGCGGTTTTGGTGATTTCATGAAAGGTAATGCGAGGTGTAGTTGCCGGATTCAGTTTCAGAATATGGCAAAGATGCCAGGCAATTCCTTCGCCTTCGCGGTCTGGATCTGTGGAAAGCCAGACTTCATCGGCTTCTTTGGCGGCTTTGCGAAGCTTTGCAATCTGGTCTTTTTTAGTGGAATGTTCTTCGTAAATGGGTGTCCATCCAGTATTAATTCCGACCGCATCCAGTTTTTCTTGAAGACCACGAATGTGCCCCATAGACGCCATGACCCGCCATCCATCTCCCAGAAAAGACTGAATTTTGCTGCACTTGGCAGGGGACTCCACGATAACTAGACGGCTCGGCATTTTTAATAAAAGTATGATTAAATTTTCGCTAGAGATAAGGTACTCAATTTTTTAGTATAAATGGGTAAGAATAAATCGCTTGTATAAGTAAATGAGTACCCCGAACTCCAACTCTCAATTAAAAAAGATACAGGGTTCAGCCCCGTATACTTTGACATCTCCTGATGGAAGTATTTTGGGAGTAAATGGAGCGTTTGTTAGGGAACAATTTCAGAAAATAGCAAACGAAGGTGTAATTCCGGATGTCGTTCAGTATCTGTTTATAGTTTCGGATAAATCCAGAAAAAATCCGAGGTTGTTTGTTGCAAAGAATACTCGGATGTTATTGTTGTTAATGCTTTTACATCATGTACATGCCTTACATGTTATACGGAAATCAAAAGGTGTTCCTGAATTTGAATCAAATTTGATACAAAAATATAAATGGTTTATGAATGTGGATTTGCAAGGGGACAAAGACGCAAAAGATGCATTTGAAACATTTAAAAAAGACGTGAATGCGGATACGTTAAACGCTTTACTAGACTGGAATACTTTTGTAAGAAATGTGAAAACACCTGTTGAATTTTCAAAAGCAATTGTTCCTAAGTATTCTGAGGCAAAACCTGAGGAAACACCTGAGGAAATACGTGAGGAAACACCTGAGGAAACACCTGAGGAAACACCTAAGGTAACACCAGTACAATCAGGCGGTTCCTTAACCGTATACTGGACACGGCATGCCCTAAGTTGCGCCAATGTTTTGAAAGACTTAGGAAAGAAAGGAAAACGCAGTGGTTTAGCACCAAATTCATCGATTGCTGATGTAGGAATTGAACAATGTAGGCAGTTCAGAGACCAAATTAACCAAAGTATAGGGACAACCTTAGACTTTGTAGGTGCATCTGCATTACTGAGGTCTCAGCAAACGGCAGCACTTCTTTACAATCCTGAAACAGTCCATGTATTACCCTATATTTCAGAAAAACGCAGTCTTCTACCGGATGATGACAACCAACCTATGTCAGAGACGAAAAATACAGCCATGTATCAGAAATTCAAACAATATATGGAAGGTAAGTATATATTTGATACGGAAGATAAAAAGATAAAATCAGAACTCAAGTACAGATTCAAAGATATGTTTGAAATTCAGAATGAGAAGGAAGCTTTTAAAGTAAAATCTGATCCAATGCTCATTTTACCTACTATTTATGAAATGTTAAAGAAAGAGCATCCTGACAATCAGGATTTTACAATTGCGATTGTTTCTCATCAGGGGTGGTTGAAAGATGCTGGAATCACAAATGAAAAAGTTATGAATTGTGCTGTTGTAAAACAAAAATTTACAGTGGATGGATTACATAATCTTGTAAAAGATTCCTCTGATATTGTATTCCCTAAAAAAGAACAAACACCGTCAATTAAACTAGGCGGATTGGATTTTACATTTACACCTACAATTCAACCCTCTCTTAAGGATGTATTTAACCCAGCCTGGATTCAGACCTTGCCAGAAGAGAAACAAATTCAGATTCTTAAAAGTCGATGTGGATCATGGAATTATATTCCATTCGGAATACAACGAAAGACACCCAAAGATGAAAAGAATGAACCCGTTGAGAAAATTAAAGAAAGCATTGAAAAAGATATAAACCGTGCCTGTGCACAGTATTTTTTTACAAATCCGCAGGATGTCCAATTTTGTGTAGACTCCGAGAATAAAAAATATGATATTTCTGAATCAGAAGCGCAAAATACGGACTTCTTTAAAAAATATTATCCAATTTTACAAAAATTCTATATTGGTCATAAATATGATTATGACCAAGCACATCAATATTTATTGTTTGATATTATTAAAAACTATGAACAAAGTCAGTTCATACTAGAATATATCTATAATACGTATCTATTTCAGACATACGATGAGCGAAAAACATATTATTTTGATAAAATTTTACAGGTCATATTTCCAACAATGGACCATCCAGAATACGGCAAACCATTTAGGGATAATTTTATACGTTATATATTTGGTTCGCTTTTTAGTCATTGGCCTTCCAAGACTATTGTGGAATATATGAATAAAACTGCAATTCAAACAAATCCCATGTTCATGTTGCTGGTTTTTAAAGTACTCTTAGAAGATTTTTCAAAAGAATTACCTAATTGGAAGAATGACGACCCAAATTTTTACAATGTTTTTTATGATACTTTGGGAAATTATCTTTTTTTCAGACAATTATCGAAAAATACAGCAGAAGAGCGAAAAGAATTTATATCCCAAGGAAATACAGGTGAAGTCCAAAATTTAAATATTACCCAAACACGGAACGCAATTATCGAATTTGAAAAGTCTGAAGAAAACAGAAATTCAATTGATGTTAATAATCCTGATAAATACTTAGCGCAGTTGGTGAAACGCGCCTTTCAGGCAATGATTGTTGAACCACCGGAACAAATTATACGTTCCGCTCTTACAGATAAAGAATATAACGAATTTCAGACCGAATATGCGAATATTTATTCAGAACCATTTATTTGGACATATGTTGGAATTTGTAAATACATGCAAGAGAAATATATTTCTGGTATTCAAGCAAAACCCGTGCAAAACTTTTTCAGAAAAACACTGAAGAAGGGTCGTAATGTAGGGAGTGCTGCAGCAAATGCAACACGGAAGGTTGGGTTAACGGGAAAACAGGCGGTGAAGAATATTCAAAAAGGAACTCGCAAAACAGGCGAACTCGTTAAAAAGGGTACTCAGAAGGTGGGTTCTTTTTTGGCAAAAGGAACACGAAAAGTTGGTAAAAGTGTTTCGTCTGGAATTAGTAAATACACGGTACCAGAGATTAATACATCGGGCAATTTCTTTAATTTAGGTTCAAAAGAACTTGAAAATGCTGAAAATATAAATGAAATTATTCCAGGTGTAACAAGAAAAAATTTTTCGAATAAAAATAAGGCTAAAGATATTATGAAAGCTAGAATAGCGAATCTAAAAACACGAAGAAATCAAAAAAATAGGAATGTTGATAGATTACGAGAATTGAAAAAAAATCCAATTACGGGATTAACAAACGATGAACAGGCTGAAGCGGCTACAATTACTGACAGACTTTTACAATACAAAAAAAATACAGAAAATCTTAGAAAACTTGGAGAAGAATCGAATGCCATACATGGAACAAACTTTAGTAAAAACACTAAATAGAAATGGCAACTCGGAGAAGACAACAAGCACAGCGGTCCCGGCTACAGCGATTGCGTAGACAAACACGAAAGGGTGGTGCTGTTACAAATGAAAATAGAAACACGCTGATGACAGGTATTACTGCGTTTGGAAACACATTTAAAGGAAAAATGGGCAACCGTCCTTGGGATAAAGCAAATAATGCGGCCAAGAATAAAACAAAAAAGAATCTGAAAAATACGCTGACTGCATTTTATGGTAAATATATTGCGAATAATGGTGCTACTAATATTTCTAACAACAATGGTCGAAAACATAATTTACATGAACCATTACTTAGTGATAATAACATGAACTCTAACAATGGTTCTAATAATGGTTCTAAAAATCGTGGTTATGTCCCTCCTGAATATAAGTAAATTGTTTTTCAAAAATAACGTAACATTATTCTGTTGTTTGGTTCATACGGGATAATTAAAAAGGAAGAATACTACAAGTGAAAAACGCATAAGCGTATTCTGTTTTGTGTGTTTTGTGTGTTTTGTGTGTTTTGTTTGTTGTGAAACTATCTAAGCCTTCACAACAATCTTGGTGTTTGACCGCTCGTCGCCCTTTGCATTCGGAATGACAGTTAGCAAAGTGCAAGTCTGCAGGCGCTGCAGCATCTTCCTGCGAGTGTCATCCACATTGGCCCTGCGCTGCACAAGAACCTTGGCATTCACATTGACCTCCAGCATGGTATCAGAAATCTTCTTCCACACAATGGGGTACGTGTCCTTCACGGAAAGCAGGAAATTCTGCACCAAATCCATGTTGCTGGGAGCAGGAGGCTCATAGCATTCGGATGCCACGGATGCAGAATCGCAATGCTCATCGCAATGTTCATCGCAGGGATTCACCAGGCGCTCATCCGCAACAACGGACTTCACTACAGCGGAGATAATTGCGGGATCCTGGATTGCAATCTGCTCAGGGGCAGGAGTAGGCACATAGACATCCTTGGAAACAATGAAGCAGATGTCACCGGCATTGCGGGCAGGCAGGATGACAAAGGCATTCCCGTACTCCAGAGCAGCCATCAGACGGCTAGTCATGATGTACTCAAAGTCGCTTGGTGACTCGTTGTCCTGCTCGAATCGGTCATTGTACTTCTTAGTATGCCAGCGGACGATATAGCCCTCACCCTGCTTGTCGGTAATCACGGGGAAATGCTTGTAGATGTCGCGGTCGGTTTTGAGAGCAGGAACAACATAGTTCCAGTTCTCAGGGAGAGCCTCATTGTAAGGAAATCCGTAGGAGTTGAATCCCTTGCCCTCCAAATCGAATTCACGATTCAGAATGCGAAGGAAATCGCGGTCAGAAGGATTCTCCAGCAGGATTTTCTCCATACGGTCGAGTTCATCACGAGAACATTTCTCCATGATGCGCTCAAAATTCTCAACGGGAAGGTAAGAATAAAAGAACATTTTGAAAGGAAAGGAAAGGAAAGGAAAGGAAAGGAAAGGAAAGGAAAGGAAAAGAAAGGAAAAGAAAGGAAAGGAAGGCACAAGAAAAGCACACAAAGAGTCTTCCCGCCGAAAAAGCCTTCAATTTTTTCCCTAGCCGCCCTCCCCTATACCTGAATTTTTAGTTTATTTAAAGAAAAAACGCATCCTTTTTATAGGTTTCTATCATGAAATGGGTTTCCGAAGATGAAATTGGGGCAATTGAATTGTTGGAAGTGTTTGGGTCCGATTTAACCGTGGTAAATGCCGCACGTGTGAGTTTTAATAAACAAGTAGATACTATGACTACACAGGATGAAAAGCTAATTAATTACTTGGCCAAACATGACCATATCAGTCCTTTTTTTCATCCTCAAGTACGCCTGCGAATTAAAATGCCGATTTTTGTTGCAAGGGAATGGTATCGGCATCAGATTGGCCTCGCGCGCAATGAAGTCAGTCGCCGATACGTGGATTCTCTACCTGAACTCTGGTTTCCCTCTGAAGCGGGATTGAGGGCTCGCGACCCCAAACTCAAACAGGGTTCCAAAGAAGAACCTATTCAAGATGCAGAACCTGTTCTAGATTCTATTCGGAAGCACGGTGTAGAAACCGTTCGACTTTATAATGAATTGTTGGAAAAAGGGGTTGCACCTGAAATTGCACGGTCGGTTCTGCCTCAGAGTATGTATACTGAATTTATTGAAACAGGTTCTCTGGCGGCCTATGCACGTATTTATGCCCTGAGGACGGACCCAGGCGCACAAAGAGAAATTCAGGCATACGCTAGAGCGATTGGGGAACTTTTGGAATCAGCATTTCCAGTCAGCTGGAAAGCGCTGTCTGAACAGACTTAGACTCTAAAATAAGCTTATTCTGAAAAATACAATAGAATGTGTTTTTCAGAGATAGATTCAATATCTTTATATTGTTTACAATAGAGATAGAGCTCTATTCTTCTCTTTTAAAGTAATTCGTGTACTTAGCAATGACTCTTTCATTTCCTTCTTAACCTGACGACGTTCGGCAAGCTTTTTCTCAGATGAATCTGATGAATTTAATATTGCTGCAATTGTTTTTTTTGCTTTTTTTCCCAGTTTGCGTCGAGTATCCTTGAGTTCTTTGATTTCATTGGACAAAACTGCCTTTGCCTCACTTGATGCCTCTGCCATATTGTTATATATATAACTTAGAAATTTATACACCGCCACGGAATAAATCTACATCGACGTTATCATCATAATAAGTAAGAACATACTGACTTACGTTCATTGCTGTGAGACCATAACCGACCTGGATTACTCCACCGGGACCAGATCCCTGTAGTTTCACAAGGCTCATTGTTAACATCTGACTATCCGTATCTTTCACGCCAATGTAGATATTTTTACCCATGTCAATATGGGTATTGTAACCATCTGCATAGTATGTATTATCCGAATTATTTAACAATCCATATGTTGCTAACTTAAAGTTCTCCTCAGTATCAAACAGAATAAAGTTATTGGTATATTCAGGTTCGGGACCTGAATAACCGCTATTAATTTGGCCCCTGAAGGCTGCCTTGATGTCATCCAGTGTCCAAATATCGGCTCCGTGAGACCAGAAAAATTTTGAAGGTGTTTGTTTAACTGCACGAAATACGGAACTCATGTTTATACATAATGTTACGATTTTAATCGTGGTTACTAAAAGTGTACAGTCAACAAAAATGATATATTAACAGATCTTTATAAGTAGAAATTATATTATGATTCTCGACCAACCTAATCAGTTTTAATGGGTATATGTCTAACAACATTAAGAATAGGTCAATATATTTACGGATTTGGATGGTTCAATTTCAGGAACTTCCCAATCAATTTCCTTTTCCAAAGTTTGTATTTTCAAATTTAATTTTGGAAGAAAAGAACATGGAATAGATTCCAGACCAAGAGAACAAGATTCATAATTTCGATGTTCGTCTTTGATAAATGTCCATGAATAATCCAGAAGAACTTCAGTTGCCTGGGGAAAGGTATAAAATCCGATAATCAAACAGGGATTCAGAAGTTCTATAATTTCGTCAGGGTTAACTGATGGTTCAGATTGATTATTCTGAATTTTAATCTGAACTTCTTCCAAAATCAGATGGGATTCTTCATTCCAGTAAAGTTTTAGCCAAATTGTCTGACATTCGGATACAATTGTCAGAGTTTGTTTTTTAACTCGGCAAAAAAGCCGAAGAGGTGGTGATTCCACTTGGATATCGTAAAATTGTAGCATTTGTCGTTCTGAATAAAATTGAAAATGACAAATACCGCAAACGCAAAGGTCTAAATCTAAATTCGAAACCAAGGAAATAGAATGACCCAAAAAACAATTGGAAATCAGAATCCAGGATATGTGTTTGAACATTGGCTAACCTGGTTTCTTGAGGCAGTTCAGGAACTTCAGAAACTCCATGAATCCGGAATGTATCATGGATTTCTGGACGAATCGTGTTTGGTAATTGATTCGGATACACACAAACTTACGATTTCGCCCAGAAAAACGACGAAATCAGTGGAAGAGGTGCCATCTGAGGAAGACTGGAATCCCTCACATTCAGTATATCCTCCTGAACGCCTTTTACAAATTGGTACACAGGCAGGGTATGCTCTAACATCAATCTACGCTATGTTGGAAGAGCGAAATCCATCGATGGATTTGATTTTGCAACAATTGAATGCCGAATACTCCCTACAGGAATTCAGGATTCTCGCAAAACGGATACCTTCTGTGCATGAACATGTTCAGAAGGGAGATATATGGATGTTGGGACTTGTATTTTTACGTGTGTATCTTCAGTATCTAGCTTGGCCGGGTGTGTTCTCAACAGAATTTTATAAATCAGAGCACGAACGATTTATGAATTGTTTGGAACGTATGGTGGCCATATTTCCGCAGAAACGGCCCACTTGTTCTGAACTTCTTGCTGAATGGACTAATGCTTCCTCTTACTTGTCCGATGACGACGAGTTGTCCAACTCTGACCAGGTGGTTCCAGAACCGCAAGTCGCTGTTTCCGAGACCCCTTACGGTGTTTCCGAGAGCCCTTCAGAGACCCCTTGTGAGAGCCCTTGCGAGTTCCTCCCTTCTTCACAAGTCGTAAAGCGCCGCCTTGTCCTAAATGGATATCATGATCCCGTGGGACGCAATAAAACCCGCAGAAATCAGTGTAGTTTAACTCGGAGCCCTGCCACTCGTAGTCGCGGGAAGCGAACTTCGGGTTAAAAATGGGGCGTTTTAATGCATCGTAACGTTTTACCTTGTTAGAACCATCCTTGTGACTCCACATTCCATCAGAATCCTGGCGATAGAAATGATAGTCTTCACCTGGGTCTACAACTAACGCAATTTTACTTTTGCCTTTAGGGCACTTGGAATAGAAGTCTGAATGCTCTATTTCAGGAGTATCATCAATCATAAGTTTTTCGACGACGGGACATTGTCTGCGTTCAGATGCATTCAGAGCATAACGGCTGCCATTTAACGCACCGGGTTGATGAAAATTCTGACGACAGGAATAATTTTGGCCCTTCTTTCTGCACAGTTCTACTAATTTCTTGTCCAGTACATTCATGCTGTATGAATAACAGTTGTGAGATTTATAGGCTGCCGCGTCACGGTTGTATCGCATAGGGTCAAACGATGGTTCAGAGCCAGACCTAGGAGAACCTGGACACTGTTGGTGATTTTCGCAAAACAGTGAGCCTTTTGTGGCTAAGGCGCTGCAACCCTGCTGACCACTGAAATCTGAACATTGGCAATGGATTTGTGGTTTTTGTTGTGGTTTTTGTGAAACCATACGTCCACCTTTTCGTCGCGTCTTTCTTTGTGTTTTCATCTAACACTCCTAGTAAGGTCCCTTGGAAAAAATTGACAAGGTCGTAATTCCTGAAAAGGAATGTGTGTATTTTATTTCCATCATGAAGATTCTTTCTTTACTGTATGCGCATTGGATGACCGAGGATGAAATTCAGGAACATCAGTGTTCTGACAGAATTTGGATACCCTCACATATGTTCCGACGATGGTTGACCGAGGAGGATGAGGGAACGGTTGTAATTGCAACACTCGATACAGTAGGTGTTTGTGTATATGGTCCACATTCGGCTGCATCCACTGCTATATATGCACCTGATTGGGTTTGCAGGGCTTTGAAAGTAAGCGGGGAACCTGAAGAAGATGAGGATGCCGATGACTACATTATGCCTATACGTGCAAGACCGCCGCAATGTACCTTTATTCAGGTTCAGCCATTTACGTCCGCGCACATTCGTGCTGCACAGGAAACCCTTCAACCCGCCGAAGACATTCTAAGTCGTGGATTTGAACGATATACGTGTTGGAGCGTAGGACAGAGTATGCAACTTCTGTTGGAATCTGGTGATATTTTGGAAGTTGATATTATTGGAGCAAAACCGGAAAATCAGAATTTGTATTGTATTCGTGGAGGAGAAATTGAAATGGAATTGTTGGCACCATTGGATGCAATTGAGGAGGAACAGTTACCGAATGAAGTACCAGAAATCGCAGCGCCAGAAATCGCAGCGCCAGAACCCGTAGTACCAGAACCCGTAGTACCAGAAATCCCAGCACCCAAAGAAGAATCCCACGAAGAAAAACGTAAAAAAATGGCAGCGGCGGCTTTGGCGCGATTAGGTCGTTAGCAGAGGCGCTACCTTGCAATCTACATGTCTGGTCGTTAGTAAATAATCGGAAAACATACAATAGGATGAAGCGCAAATACAAAGAGATGCTACGAGTAGACTTTTACTAATTTTTAGAAGCTGAATGTCTCGAAGGAGTTGATGTCTGGAATTGGATATTTGTCGTGTAGGAGGATGGACATAAACAGCTTTTTTGTAATGTATTTTTTTCACACTAAATGAGTTTATAATAGATTCGGATTTTGAGCATGGAACATCATACATCGAACTTCTAAAATGGTCAAGATTAATTTTGAGGTCCAAATTGGATTTGGATGTAGCAGTAAACTTCGATTTCAGGAAAATTTCAGAACCTATAGGTGTAATTCGGCTAATTTCATATCCACGAGCAGGTGGTTTGAGTTCTACAATTTCAGAATCAAGTTTTGGTGTTTGTGATTTTAGGTATATCCAGTGACTTAAAGGTACCATAACACCCCCGCATATAATCAAATTATAATAGTTCATGATAGTTTACATTTAGTAAATGTAAACTGATTTAGCTCAATTTTTGTGTAGATGGGGGAAAATTTGAAGGACAATGCTTGAAAGAATTCGTCTATGTGTATTTTAGAAGAATGGGGTGCAAACAAAGTTCAGTTGCTTGGATTCATAAATATCCTCCAGTTCAGACAATGAGCGGAGGATGTATGTTTCTGAATAATTCTCATGTTCTTGTGGGAATTTATGCATCGCAACGGAGGGGCGGACAGGCTCGTATTAGTGGAATGGGTGGAAAACGAGAAAATGCAGAACTCTGGTATGAAATGGCGATTCGTGAAACTGTGAAGGAATTGTTTCATATAAGATACGTATCGTCGGAGCTTATTATCGCTCTTTTAGTTATTAAGCCCGTATCCGTGATTTTCCAAAAAGATCCGGACTATACATGTATTGTATATTCCCTAAATCAATTACCCTTGTTCTTATCAATTTGTCAGAAATTCATACAATCCCCAATTTATTCTACATTTCCGAAAACACTTACTGAATTGCTAGAAAAGCGTCTGATGCAAAGAGATGCCGAGATAATGCAGTTCATTTTGTGGCCGCGCGAAATTACCCAAAAACGATACAGACTTTCATGCGACTTATTGCAGGATCTCCAATCAATGGAGCACTTTTCTGGATAAAAATTGACAATTCTTGTATTTTTCTTAGTATATTCATAACCACATAATGTCTGCAATCGGGAAATTCAAGTATGCACTTCTATATTTGAATAACTCTACATCGTATGATATGATCTATATTACAGAATATCAGGGAGGATATTCTATAAGAATGAAAACCGAAATTCCCACTGATGAAAAGATACCCTGTAAAGAACTAAAAGAAACTAAAAATATGAGTATGAATGAACTCAAGGAGTATCTTCAGTGTATGAAGTATATGATTCGGAAAGATAAGTACCCGTGCCAGACGATTGAATTTATGTCACCCATTTTCCCAACAGTAAAGATGAATGTTGAGGAATTCTCTGATACAGTAATTAATGCAATTCTCTTGTCTCTTCAATAAATGCTTAATTTGCAGGTTTAAAGATGTATTATACTACCAATAAATAGAAATGTCCAACGAAAATGTTTTTTTGGGTACTCCTGTACCTTCCCGCAATGGCGCTATGAATGTGATGATTGGTCATGAGGCGGGTCGAATGAATGAAAAGGGAGAAGGGAATGTGTTTGTAGGTCGTTCTACCGCCATTGAGAATCGAATGGGAAACAATAATGTGGCTGTAGGTCTAGATGCAGGACGTACGAATCAGGAAGGGAATATAAATACACATGTAGGGTTTCGTGCGGGATTTGATAATAAAGGGCATAATAATATTTCAATCGGGTCTTTTTCAGGAAATAACACCTCACACAATATGATTGCCATTGGTAATTGTACAGGTGCTGTTGGCAATTCTCAGACAGGAGATTCCGTCTGCATTGGTCACGGTGCAAAAACGGCACATCCAAACACCATTGTTCTGACGGCAGCAGGACGTCTAGATGCAACCCAACCTGGCGGCCTGTTTGTACGACCTCTGCGTTCTCTTGCCAAAGAGGGGGTTCCTTCAAAGTGCCTATGGTACAATGAAGAGACTGGTGAAATTTGTTTTGCTCCCTAGAGTCTTTTCCTTATTCTTGTCTTTCTAATTTTTCGTGTTTTCTTCTGAATTCTATATAAAAAATTTGCATAAATATCTATTTTACTACTTGCATTATATTGTATATTCTCATTACGATATAATTCATTTAATGCAGCTACTATGGGTGCAAACGAGGTTTCAATGGTTTCCCTTGAGACACCAACTACAATTTGGGGCGCAATCTGAAAAGAGCCATTTGAACCACTTACACTAATTTCAGCGGTAAACGTATCTTCAGGATATTTTAATCCGATTTTTAAAGGTTGTGGCGTTAAATATCCGAGCAAAGTTCCAGTATATAAATGAAATTCAGATAAATCTGGAAGCATGGAAAGCTCTTTTAATTTGTTGTATTTTTCTGAAATGGACCATATACGGGGTAAAAGAATATATGCGGTTTTCATATTCGGATAGGGTAAAAAGAGTACATTCGAGTACGATTTTTCAGTTATATCACGAACAGTTTTACTAATTGTCTCGTCTCGCATACCTATAATGATAGCCGCGGGTCGTAATTTACTGCTCACAAGATAGGCTTGCGATGCAATTTGCAGTGCATCTTTTTCGGATACCATATCCCGAAGTTCATAAAATAGACTTTCAAACAATCGAATCGATACCATTCTCTAACTAGTATCGTAGAAAATATTTTATCTATATAGAAATGAAAAAATACAGGGCAACACGAAAGCGCAGACTGTCTGGAGGTGTCCTGCCTTGCAAGTTGCAATGCAGGCAGAGCAACCAGACAATGCTGAATGGCGAAATAGTCGCCACTCGCATGTCTGGTGGTGTCAGTTTTTCAAATGCGAAATCAGTGTATCCAATTAATGTATCAAACAATGCGAGAACGTATCGTAAGTCGAGACCGGTCCATAAGACTATGGCAAGTAATCCTCGAATGACACCAAATCTTGCCAAAAAATACGCAAACTATTTAGTTTCCCATGGAAATAATTTTAATACATTATTTGAAGGTATAAATCATAATGCCGCATTATTACCCGCCGAAAAACACACAATTCGGCAAAAACTTCTGTATAATTATCAGCCGTCAGGACTTAGTGAAAAAGAGGATTTTTACTTCTCTCAACTCATGTGGCTAGTAAATACTCCCTCAGAAATGGACGCTGCATTGGATAAAATTCATCAATTAACAGAACCTGAAAAGGATAACATCTACGATATGTATATTTGGCATCTTGCAAACCATGAATTTATGCAGGGACTGGCACATCAGGCTGCTGTGGCTGCAACAGGCCCTCAATAATATCCTCAGGACAGACCTTGTTGAGTTCGTGGATGACATATTCCGTGGATACGGCTGCCTCACAGATAAGTTTGGCGTGGAGATCTTTTGCCGTCTGGCGCTTCTTTTTATGACACTTGGCCATGTAGCGGTCCAGATTATTTTCTGCACCATCGGCTAGCAGAATGTGATACACATCTACCTGGGATTTCTGGCCGATTCTGTAGGAACGACCCACAGCCTGATCCACTACTGCCGGATTCCAGTGAGAAGAGAGGAAAATAATCCGATTCAGATGCTGCAGATTGATACCCGCATTTCCAGCAACAATCTGAATAAGCATCGCAGTTGGTTTACCTGCAGCCACAGAAGCCTTGGATTCCTCAATCATGTGATTGCGCTGTGCATCTGTCTGACCTCCACGGATAGTGAATGTTGTGAATCCCGCCATTTTGGCCACGTCCTCGGCAATGTTCATCTCATCGGCAAACTGGGTGAAAATGAGTGTAGGGACTTTTTCCGTAGTCTCTAAGAGTTTGCCAAACGCCTCCATTTTGCTCGCTGTACCTGACCAGACGCTAGGTCTAGGATAGCGCCCCTTATACTTCTTATGCATAGCATCAATGTAAATCTGCGGATGCGCCAGCATCTGACGAATTCGCAGAAAATACTCCAGAATTTGAATCCCACTCACTTCGTCGTCCACGGCGTTCTTAAGTCGTCGCATCAGAATGTCAAAGA
>JACCDH010475781.1_pt1 | contig 14485 bp, 10 predicted proteins | sample 7442481 | NCBI WGS metagenome assembly JACCDH01 (sample SAMN15323433, study PRJNA562643) | freshwater metagenome | isolation source: river surface water | place: USA:Blue River Watershed | collected 2017-08-15
CTATCGACTCAGCAGCACGCTACGCTACTTTTACATCAGCCGCATTAAACGGATTGCACCAGCGTATTTCACGATGCTGGTGATGGTGTCTTTGCTGGCGGCAGTGCTGTTTTTGCCACAAGACTTGGCCACCTATAAAAAAGGACTAAATCAAGCAGCGTGGTTCAACAGCAACCATTACTTTGCTGGATTTGGTGATTACTTTGCTCCGGCCAACCACGAGCAACCTTTACTCCACACCTGGTCGCTGGCTGTAGAGATCCAGTTTTATTTGCTAGCCCCGTTCTTGATTTTGCTGTTGCCTAACAAGGTGCTTCCATACTTGCTAGCCACTTTGCTGGTTGGTTTAACCTCCGTGGCTGAATACCGCTTGCGCATTCTCGGTATCCAGCAAGAAACCTATTACAGCCTGTTCGCACGCTTACCAGCTTTTTTTGCTGGTGCCCTTGTCGCCATGTGGGTACGTAACGTAAATTGGGGGGGCAACCGTGGCTGGGCCAGTATGGGCCTTGTTTTGGTGCTGGTTTCGGCAGCGGTTCAACCCCGGCTTGGCCCCTTTCCGGGTGTGCTAGCACTACTCCCCGTGGCAGGTGCTGTACTTGTTTTGCTTCGCCCCGTGCAAGGCTCAATCGGCCAAATCTTGGCAAGCAAACCCATGGTCTGGGTGGGTGTGCTTTCGTATTCGCTTTACCTCTGGCACTGGCCTGTATTGGCTTTGCTGCGGTACTACACAGGCTCACCTGTGCTCGACATGCCGCATAGCTTACTTTTTGTGGTGCTCACCGTTTTACTGGCGACTGTGTCGTACCACTTTGTAGAATCACCCATGCGAACCCATCGCGCGCGCATCAGGCAACTCCTAGGCTTCGGCCTGTTGGCGAGTGCAGTTTTGGCTACAGGTCCCGCCATGGCTTCCATCAACAAAGCGCTGTCACCCCCTGCTTTGCCTATTGAATACCAACGCTATGCCGACCCAGCTGCAATTTGTCATGGTCAGATTGTAGGGGACTGTTTCAAGGGTGACCTCAACAGCGACAAAGAGGTGCTGGTACTCGGGGACTCTCACGCAGCCATGCTCAACCATTTTTTTGATCAATTGGGCAAGGAGCTGGGCTTCAAGGCCCGCATCATTACCGCCAGCAGTTGCGTAACCATCACGGGGTTTGATTATCAGCGTATTCCCGAGTGGGCACAGAAGGCATGCCTAAAGCAAATCGAGGAGTCCCAAAAATATCTGCTAGGCGCTAAAACCATTTTTCTTGCAGCCAGTTGGAATTGGCAATTGGCATCCAACGACTTCCAGAGCGCTCTAGGGGCTTTTTTGACTGAGCAAACCCAAACTGGTGCGAAGGTTTTCATCATGGAGCAAGAGCCGTTGCTCAACAAAAATCCACTACGCACACTGCGATTCAGTGTTTTGGGGCTCACTCCTAGAATCGGAATCGATCCCGCCTATCATCAAGCCAATGCAACCTTGCAGCATCTGGCCGCACGCCATCCCACCGTCACCAGCCTCAACTTTGAAGCTACAGGCGTGTTTGCAAATGTGCCATTTTTAGATGGCCTTCTTATTTATTTTGATGAGCACCATCTGAACGAAGTAGGGGCAAAACGCTACGCAGCAGCAGTAACTGGCGCATTCCAAAAAATCGTGAATTAATACCGAATGCGCAAACTCATCCCTCAAAGCGCGTACGCCCGCAACGTGATCACATTGATGACCGGCACCTCGCTGGCGCAGGCCATACCAATGGCCATTAGCCCCATTCTTACGCGCTTGTACAGCCCCGAGGAGTTTGGGCGCTTTGCGCTGTATATGGCTGTTGCCATGATTGCCAGTGTGCTGGTCACTGGGCGCTACGAACTTTCAATAATGTTGCCCCGCCACGACAAAGATGCCCTGCACATCACCGCTCTGGCCATGGGGCTTAGCGTAGTTATCAGCGCCACGTTGCTGTTGGTTGTTATCTTCCTCTCCCAGCCCATCGCAGCATTGCTAGGCGACACCACGCTGGCACTCTGGCTGTATTGGGTTCCTGCGTCCACACTGCTACTGGGCTTCTACCAGAGTCTGAACTACTGGATCAACCGCAAAGCCCAATACAAACGCATGGCGATCAGTCGTACCGTGCAAAGCGGCAGCGCAGCGCTTGTGCAGGTTGGCACTGGTTACGCAGGCAGCGGTGCTATTGGCCTAATGGGGGGGCAAATCACTGGACAGATACTCGCAACCGGCGTGTTGGCTCGATTGATCTGGCAAGAAGAGAAGAGCCAAATCCGCACTGTTAACCCACTACGTTGTTTGGCGCTGGCAAAAAAGTACATTAACTTCCCCAAATACCTAATCGTTGCACATGGTTTCAACACCGCTTCGGGTCAGATGCCCGTGTTACTGCTCAGTTCTTTGTTCAACACTGCAGCAACTGGCTTTTTCGCTATTACCCAGCGGGTTATGGTTGCACCAATGTCCTTGATTGCCAATGCTATGGGTGATGTGTTCCGGCAAGAAGCAAGCCAAGCTTATGTCCAGCAGCGCCAGTGCAAAGCAATCTACCACAAAACCTTCAAGCGCTTGGTATTGATATCAGTGTTGCCTTTTACTGCGTTTTTCTTTATGGCTCCTGCACTGTTTGCTTGGGTGTTTGGTGAACAGTGGCGTGTGGCAGGTGAATATGCGCAAATTTTAACACCAAAATTTCTCTCTGATTTTGTTGCAGGCCCACTTAGCACTATGTTCATAATTGCAGAGAAACAACGCTTAGATTTGCTGTGGCAAATAGGCTTGCTTTTAGCGGGAGTGGGGTCTTTTTATATAGGATTTTATTATTCAGATGTGAAGCTGGCATTGATTGCTTACTCTGTTAGTCATTTTGGCATGCAAGCAATTAATTTTTTTATGAGCTATAAGTTCGCGAAAAATAACACTTAATATGGAAAAAATTAAAATATTGCTTATTACCCAAGGTGTTTCCAGATTAGTGAAGCCATTATTTGAATCAGAGCATCAGGTTGTTGGAGTTCTGGAATCTATGCCGCGTGATTATGACGATGGAAAAGATAAACCAGTGTTGTTCGAGTTGTTAAAAAAAATTTATAAAATTGTTAAAAGACAAAATACATCTCTTGTTGACTTTTGTAATGCGCGAAACATTCCCTACAACTTTATATGGAAGAAGAATGCAAAAGAAGTTACAGGTTGGATTAAAGGTTTGAAGCCAGATTTAATTGTTGTTTTCAGTATGTCTCAATTATTAAAAAATGACATTCTTGAAATTCCACCTCTTGGCGTGATCAACTTGCACCCATCATTTCTTCCGAGCTATCGTGGTGCCAACCCTGATTTTTGGCAGTATTACGACATGGAAATGAATCCTGGCGTCACAGTCCATTATGTGAATGCAGGTGAAGATACGGGCGACATCATCTATCAGGAAAAAATTCATATTCCATTAGGCACCAAATCCCCTGCTCGGCTGGACAAGCTGATTGGTGAATTGGGTGTTCCTCTGATGCTCAAGGCTATTGATGCTATTGCACAGGGCAACGCGCCGCGCATATCGCAGCCCGCACAAAGTCCTACGCCACGCGCCCGCAACCTGAAGGCTGAAGAACATTCGCAGATCATTGATTGGCAGCATTGGCCGATAGAGCGGGTATGGCATGTGTTGCGCGGCACGGAGCTGTGGCTGAATGCCATTGCCCCGCCCAATGGGTTGCTTGCAGGTCAGCGCTGGTCGATTAAAGAATACGAAAAAATAGAAGTACCACGAGGCACACTGGGGAAAATTGGAAAATACAACAACAGAAAATGCGTGTTTGCCAAGGATGGTTTGATCTATATCGGTATTGATTTCGATATTAAAAAAACCATCTTGAAAATTCTTAAAAGATAATCCGTTTTGAAAATTGAATTGTCTGGTCGTATAGAAAAATACCGCACTCTCTGCGCCCAAGAACCCTCCATTCCCCTGTTCAACCAAGCTTGGTGGCTGGATGCCACAGCGGGAGAAGGCGCTTGGGATGTGGCCTTAGTTGAAAAGGGTGGCGCTATCGTCGCGGCCATGCCTTATGTGCCGCGCAAGCGCTATGGTTTTACCCTGCTGGGTCAACCAGCCTTGACGCAAACTCTGGGCCCCTGGTTGCGCGAGACAGACGGAAAATTTTCCACCCAGTTGGCGCAGCACAAGGATTGGTTGCAGGCATTGATTGCCCAATTTCCACCCTTTGCCCACTTCACCCAGAATTGGCACTGGCAAATGGTGAACTGGCTGCCGTTTTACTGGGCGGGCTTTCAGCAAACCACACGCTACACCTATATCCTGCATGCGCTGGGCGATGAACACACGCTATGGCAGGGGTTGCAAGAAAATATTCGTAGAGAAATTAAGAAAGCCGGTCATCGTTTTAATCTGCGCGTGCGCGATGATTTAACCTTTGATGATTTTCTGGTACTCAACCGCATGACCTTTTCCCGTCAGAACATGGCCTTGCCCTATACCGAGGCATTTGTGCAAAAGCTGGATCAAGCTTGCGTTGCACGGCAGGCGCGGAAGATCTTCATTGCCGAAGACGAACAAGGTCGCCACCACGCCGGGGTTTATATCGTGTGGGATGGCAATAGTGCCTATTATCTGATGGGCGGCGGCAATCCGCAGTTACGCAACAGCGGTGCCACCAGCTTGTGCATGTGGGAGGCGATCAAGTTCGCGGCAACGGTGACGCAGCGCTTTGATTTTGAAGGCTCCATGCTCGAGCCAGTAGAAAAATTCTTTCGCGCCTTTGGTGCCCAGCAAATGCCGTACTTTACGGTCAGTAAAACCCCATCGCGAATTATGAAAGTGGTTCAATGCCTCCGTGCGTTACAAAGAGATTGGAATAAATAACCATGTGTGGAATAGCAGGTGTTTTTTCTCAAGCTTCTATCCAGGCGGCTGATATTCAGCGCATGGGTGATGTGCTGGTGCATCGTGGCCCGGATGGGCAGGGCTTCATGCTGTCCGATGGTGTGCATGCTGAATGTCCGCCGCCGGGTTTGATTGACTTTTATCCGATATTGCCTTGCCATGTGGCACTGGTTCACCGGCGTTTGGCGATTGTGGATTTAAGCCCACTGGGGCATCAGCCCATGGTTTGGCAGCGGCGTTACGCCATCACCTTCAATGGCGAGATTTACAACCACATTGAATTACGGCAAGAACTAGAGGCGCTGGGCTACGCCTTTACCTCGCATTCAGATACCGAAGTCATCCTCGCTGCCTACGATGCCTGGGGGGTGCAATCCCTTAATAAATTCAATGGTATGTGGGCCTTTGTGCTGGTTGATACGCAGCAACATCGCGCGTTCATAAGCCGTGACCGTTTTGGCATCAAGCCGCTGTATTACGCCCAAACCGGTGAAGCTTTTGTTTTTGCGTCAGAGATCAAAGCGCTGCTTGAGCACCCCTCAGTGGATGCGGCTCCTGATCAGAATTTTGCAAAACAATATCTACGTTCTGGGCCTTCTGAGGAGGGGGGGGCAACGGCGTGGCAAGGTATTTTGCGTTTTCCTGCTGCTAGCTATATCGAATGTGAAATCACCCAATTGATTGCTGCCCCTTTGGCGCCGGTCCGATATTGGGATGTACAGCCTAATTTAAGCACAGAAGCCTTTGATGATGCAAAGGCTCAGCAGCTGGCAGATGGCTATTACCACTTGCTGGAAGACGCGGTACGTCTGCGCCTGAGGGCCGATGTAAAAGTAGGATCGGCGCTTTCTGGCGGGTTGGATAGTTCGTCCATCGTGTACCTGATCAACAAACTTTTAAAAGAGCAGGGTGTCGCCGATCGGCAGGAGACTTTTTCCAGCGTGTACAAATCTGCGGGTGTGCAAGACTGCGATGAGTCGCAATTTATTGACCACTTGGCGCAAGCACTTGATGTGCGTTCCAACCAGATTGAACCCCATGTGGACGCCGTACCAGCCGAACATGAAAAGGTAATCTATGCGATGGATTACCCGCCTGAGAGTACCTGCATGTCGGGCTGGCATACCTTTTTGCGCGTGGCGCAGTCGGATGTAACAGTCACCCTCGATGGTCAGGGAGCGGATGAGCAGCTTGCCGGATATTTGCCTTATCTGGCGTATTGGTTTGCTCAAATGCCATTGGGACAGGTGACACGTGAACTTCCTAAAATTTTTTTAATCCCGGGTGCTTCGCATTCAGCATTGCGGGGCTTGGCGGTGGGGTTGGCTAGGCGGATATTTGGCAAGTCCATCACTTTGATGTTGGTACGTAAATTAGGCTATCAGATAGATCCTTTTGTGCATCTGAATCAAAAATTGGCACAAGATTTAAAGACGTCACTGCGTGTGCTGATTCATTACTCAGATCGTGTTTCAATGGCGCACTCCATTGAGTCGCGCATGCCCTTTATGGATTATCGTGTGGTGGAGTTTTTGGCTTCGGTGCCCGCCGCATACAAGCTGCACGGCGGCTGGACCAAATATCTGGCGCGGCGGGCGTTCTCGGGCAAGCTGCCCGATGAAATCGTCTGGCGCAAAGACAAAATGGGCTGGCCTATTCCAGAAACCCATTGGTTTGAAGGAAAGCTCAAAAGCTGGATGGTCGAACGGGTGACCAATCCGGCCTTTCTTCAATGGTTGGGCGTGACTGGTGCCGATGTGCCGCTGGATAGGTCCGATGTGCCCATGACGCACAAGGTGCGCTGGCTCAATCTGGCAACTTGGCACCGCTTGTTTGTGTCTAAAGTGCCAAGGCCACAAATCTGGGCTGAAAAAAAGGCAGAGTCGCAAACATGAAATGCTTGCACACACCCGCTGCCCTGACATGGTTGCGAACCATCTTTCAAGAGCGTTTTGGGCATGCGTGGCATTTGTCGCGCACACCGGAGGGCTTCCGTTTGCAGCTTGCGGGGACCGCAGGCGCTATTGTTTTCGATAAGTTGGAGGATGGATTCACGCAAGCGAACTCTGACCAGCCATGTGCATGGTGGCACGCCTCGGGTGAAGGCTGGCATTCGGTGTTGGGGGGCGTGCTGCCTGCTCCGGGTGTGGAGGAATTCCCGGCGCCCTTAATCGAGACGCGCGCCGGCGAGCACATCATCCACTATGACATCCCCGGCCTGACTTACTGGATGCTGGCGCGTGTCGAAGAGATTGGCCGCACCGACCTGGACAACCACGAACGCTTTCCCGCTACCTCATCCCACGCCTACAAGCATGGCTACCTTGACCGCCCGGTGGTGGATGAGTGGCTGCATGTGTTGGGGCAGGTGATTCAGCGCCAGTGGCCGGGTTTAGAGTTGAAGCGGCACGAGTTTCAGATACGGGTGTCGCATGATGTGGATCAACCCAGCTTGTATGCATTTAAGCCATGGAAAACCATAGCGCGGATGATGGCTGGGCATATCCTCAAGCGCGGCGACCCTAAGGCATTCATCACCGCGCCCTATGTCAAACTCGCGACCCGCAATTCGTTGATTGAAGCTGACCCGTACAACACCTTCGATTGGCTGATGGATGTTTCAGAAGCAAACGGCCTAAGGAGTGCGTTTTATTTCATATGCGGAAGAACTAACCCAAGCAAAGATGCCGATTACGAAATAGAACACCCAGTGATGCGCGATTTACTTCGACGGATTCACAGGCGAGGGCATGAAATAGGCCTACACCCCAGTTACAACACATTTAAAGATACCGCTTCACTAAAGCGGGAAGCGGATAGGCTAAAACGATTATGTGCTGAAGAGGGTATCGAACAAGACCAGTGGGGCGGGCGAATGCATTACCTGCGATGGGAGCAACCAACCACGATGCGTTCTTGGAACGATGCTGGTATGAGCTATGACTCAACCCTTGGTTATGCAGATCATGCGGGGTTTCGATGCGGAACTTGTCACGAATACACTGCATATGATGTGCAACAACAAGAGCAACTGAACTTACGAATTCGGCCACTAATAGCGATGGAATGTTCGGTTATTGATGAGGCTTACATGGGACTTGGCGATGGACAAGAAGCCGAAGGGGTATTTCTTAACCTGAAGGAGTCATGTCGTCAGGTTCAAGGGTGCTTTAGCTTGCTTTGGCATAACTCTTATTTTACAAGAGAAAATTTCAAAGCTACTTATAGCAGATTGCTTGCTGATACGAAAAATGCTTAGAGGAAATCTTAAATATTCGGGTGTCCCAAATACTCTGATATTGGCACAGCTGACTGCTATATTTTTTTACTTGAATGCAAATATTGTAAATGTCGGAGAAGGCGGAGCGGCTTTGGCGCCGTTAGCTACTTATGTTGGACTTTCAGGAGTGGTTTTTCTATTGCTTTCGCAGCAGAGAGTCTTGTTCTTCCGATTACACTTTTTGTTATTCTTGGCTTTTCTTGCCTGGATAGCTTTGAGGGTTGTGATTGATTTAGGAAGCCTTGAAAGGCTAAAGGCAATTACGATTGCAACAACCGGTGGAATACTTTTATTCTACTTGCTCGGTGCTTTTTTTAATATGTCTTATATGAGGTTACATGAACAGTATAGAAAAGAAGGTTTGCAAAAAATTATTTTGCTAACATTCTTTGGCTTAACAACTTACTTATTTATTAATCTATTATCAAGAATGCGGGCGGAGATTTTCCTCATTGCGGATTTAGACGGTGCTTATCAGCGGCCTGGTAACTTTCTTTCTATATCATTCATAATGGCATCTGCTGTTTTTATTTCATTGCTGTCTAGCTGGAGCGTAATAAAGATAAAAAAATTAAAATTAATATTTTGGTTTTTTCTTTATTCATTAACTGCCGTGCTTGCACTCATCAGCGCTCAACTATTTGGTTCAAATAGCGCGACTGCGGTGATGGCAGGAATATATATTTTGACGGTTGTCACAGTTTTCTTTATGAGAAATAGAAAACTCCAGCGCCTTCATGCTAATGGGATTCTTGCCTTTCCGTTTGGTATGCATATGATGCGATCATTATTTATATTTCTTATGGTTGGTGTAACTTTTTTAATTTTTTTATTGTTTGTGTTGGTGCAGGCGTCCAACTTTGATCTCATGAGCATCCGGCTGTTTGGATTTGGCACTGGGACTAACACTTCTCTGGTGTCGCGTTTTGATATTCTTGCTCAAACTGGTGTAGATCAAATTAGTTATGCCCCGTTGCTTGGTAACATGAATGTCGCTTATCTTGTCACGGGTAATGCGGGAAAAACTTTACACTCATTCTTTCCATTTATATTTGCCAACCTTGGCCTGTTTGGATTGCTAATAATCATAGTTTTTTTTATTTTAGTTATCCGGCAGTTAATTGCTGATGTTAAGCTGGAGTCTCGGCCTGATGGGTCTCTTGTTAATTCGATTGCATCACTTTATTTTATCTTTATTTTATTATTTATATTGTTTTTTGCAAATCTCGCTGTGGGTGTCACTTGGCCCGTTATATGGTTTGTTGTTGGTTTTTTATCTAAACCATTTGAATTTAAATCGAGAGTTACTTGATGATAAATCTTCTCCATATTGTCCGTAATGCAGTCACTCACGATTCGCGCGTATTAAAAGAGACCGGGGTACTCCTTGAAAGATTTCCAGATAAAAATCTTGTTATCGCTGGATTTCATGATCAAGGGTACGCTGAGCAGGAGTTAATCGGTAATCGCCAGGTACACCGTTGGCGGTTAAAATCACGCCCGCTACCCAAAGATTTATTCAGTCAGGCCATTAAGTTCTTCGAGTGGCAGTATCGGTTGATTGGGGCTTATAAAAGTCAACCGCTGCAAATCATCCACTGCCATGATCTTGAACCACTCCCGATAGCCGTGAAGCTTAAGAAGCTGACGGGCGCGAAGCTTATTTACGATGCGCATGAGCTTGAAACAGAACGTAATGCAGGTCAGGGCATCCGCAAGCAGTTGTCTCAATGGCAAGAAAATAGGCTTATGTCCTTCGTTGATCATTTGATTACTGTAAGCCCATCGATTCGCGATTGGTATGCGCAGCGGTACCCATCAATCCCCATTAGTTTGGTCAGGAATATTCCGCAGCATATCGACGCTAACTCTCCGGTTAACCCGTTGCGGGTATCCTTGGGGGTTCCAAATGATGCGCTTTTATTTTTGTACCTTGGTGGTATCGGTAAAGGGCGCGGTGTAGAGGCAATTTTGGAAGGCTTTGCAAGTCAGGGTGTAAAGCATCACGTTTTGTTCATGGGATCAGGGCCATTGCTACAGCAGGTCAAAAACTACGCAAAACAATGTTCCCGCATTCATTTCCAACCCCCGGTGCCACCTTCAGAGGTGATCTCGTACGCACGTGGAGCGGATGTTGGTTTATCTTTGATAGAAGATACTTGCTTAAGTTATCGTTATTGCCTCCCAAATAAGCTTTTTGAAAGTCTTCTTTCCGGCTTGCCAGTGCTTGCTTCCAATCTTCCAGACCAAGCAAAGATCGTTACAGATCATGAGGCAGGTTGGGTAATAGAGCCAAATGCGGCAGCTCTTGAGGATTTTCTGCAAAGACTTGAGGCATCTAGCGCGAGACAGTTGAGAATGGGTTTATCGGATCGTGCTGCAGATCTGCGATGGGAGAACGAGGCCAAGGCATTACTTGAGGTTTATGAAGGACTGGGTACCTGATGCAGCAAATGTGCAAAATTGTTCATCTCACCTCCGTCCACCCCCGCTACGACACGCGCATTTTTCACAAGATGTGCGCGTCGCTTGCTAGTCAGGGCCACGAAGTTACCATAGTCGTCGCCGATGGCAAGGGTGATGAGGTTAAAAACGGCGTCAACATTCTCGATGTGGGCGTATCCAAAGGCCGCTTCGATCGTATTCACAATGCGCCCAAACGGGTATTTGCCAAAGCGGCCGCGCTAAAGGCAGACCTTTACCACCTGCACGACCCTGAGCTCATCCCCATCGGGCTCAAGCTCAAGGGCCTGGGGTATCGGGTGATATTTGATTCGCATGAAGACGTGCCCAAGCAAATGCTGGGCAAGCCGTATCTAAATAAACCTGCACTCTGGGCCATTGCAAAAACCTTTGCGGTCTATGAGGCATGGGCTTGTTCGAATCTAGACGGCGTGATTGCCGCCACGCCCTTTATTCGCGATAAGTTTTTGTCGATCAGCCACAACACGGTGGACATCAATAACTTTCCCTTGCTGCACGAGCTGAAGCAACAGACGGCGTGGGCGGATAAGCGCGCTGAGGTGTGTTACGTGGGCGGCATCGGCAAGATTCGCGGCATTCAGGAAGTGTGCGCGGCAATGGGGCAAGTCCAGTCGAGCGCGCGTTTGAATCTGGCGGGGCGCTTTGGCGATCAACCCCTAGAGAAAGCTATGCAATCATTGCCAGGGTGGCAGCGCGTGAATGCCCTGGGCTTTCTCGACCGCGCAGGCGTGCGCGATGTGCTTGGCCGCTCCATGGCGGGGCTGGTGACCTTGCATCCTGTGATCAATTATATCGATGCGCTGCCGGTCAAGATGTTCGAATACATGAGTGCGGGCATTCCCGTAATTGCCTCCGACTTTCCGCTGTGGCGAGAGATCATCGCTGGCAACGACTGCGGCCTGCTGGTGGACCCGCTCAACCCTGCCGCGATTGCTGAAGCCATTGACTATTTGGTCACCCACCCCGAAGAAGCTCAGCGAATGGGTGCTAATGGCCGCAAGGCGGTGAACGAGCGGTACAACTGGACCATCGAAGAAAAAAAATTGTTTGCTTTTTATGAGCAAACGTTAAGTCAACCAGTTAAATGAAAAAAATTCTTACCGTTCTGGGTGCGCGTCCACAGTTCATCAAAGCCAGCGTGGTTTCGCACGCTTTCAGGCAATCCGGCCAGCTGAAAGAGGTCTTGATCCACACGGGCCAACACTTCGATGCCAATATGTCCGATGTGTTTTTTGACGAGCTGGGCATATGCAAGCCAGACCATTTTCTGGACATACACGGCGGCGGGCATGGGGCCATGACGGGCCGCATGCTGGAACGACTGGAGCAGGTCATGCAGGCCGAACGGCCCGACGCTGTGCTGGTTTATGGCGACACCAATTCCACCTTGGCCGGGGCATTGGCTGCAGCCAAGCTGCACATTCCGGTGGAGCACGTGGAGGCGGGTTTGCGCAGCTTCAACATGGCCATGCCAGAAGAGGTTAACCCCATCCTGACGGATCGCGTCTCGCGCTGGCTGTTCACCCCCACACACGCGGCCACCCAGCACCTGGTGCGCGAGGGTGTTGCGCCTGCAGCCATCGAAGAGGTGGGGGATGTGATGTACGACGTGGCCTTGCACCACGGCCAGCGGGTGGATGCATCTGGCCGTGTATTGCAGCAGTTTGGCCTGGCACCGGGCGCTTATGTGTTGGCCACTGTGCACCGCGCTGAAAACACCGACCACCCCGCACGCCTGCAATCGATTGTGGATGGCTTGGAGGCTGTGGCCCAGCAGATGCCCGTGGTTTGGCCCATGCACCCGCGAACCCGGGGGGTGCTGCAAAGCATGGGGCGGTTGGCAACGTTGTCACCGCAGTTGCGCCTGCTCGACCCCGTGGGCTATCTGGACATGGTGCAACTCGAAAAGCATGCAGCTGTCATCGCCACCGATTCGGGTGGTGTGCAAAAAGAGGCATTTTTCTACCAAGTGCCGTGTGTCACTTTGCGGGACGAAACGGAGTGGGTGGAGCTGGTGGATGCCGGGTGGAACAGGCTGGTGCCACCTTTGTCATCCGATGCTGTGTCAAATGCAGTGTTCTCTGTTTCTTCAAATAAGGGGTTGGACGCCAAGCCTTACGGTGCGGGCGATGCTGCAACACGCATTGTGAACAAACTGGCCAGAGATTTGAACGTATGAAGCAGGTTTGGATGCTAAATCACTACGCCCAGGAGCCCGGCGGCGCCGGCGGTACACGCCACTTCAGTCTGGCCAAGCATTTGCGCACGCTTGATTGGCAGATGACTGTGCTGGCATCAGGTGTAGAACATAACAGTGGATTTCAACGCCTGGGCCGCCAAGAAAAGACACGTCTCGATACTTTTGATGGTGTCCCTTTTCTATGGGTCAAAACACCCCCGTATCGGGGTAACGGCGGTGGGCGCATGCTGAATATGCTCGTTTACGCACTTCGCGTTTGTTGGCCTGGCACGACCCGTACATTGCCACTGCCTGATGTGGTGGTGGGGTCCAGCGTGCATCCGTTTGCGGCTGTGTCTGGAGCTTGGTTGGCTAAGCGTCATGGCGTTCCCTTTGTTTTTGAGGTGCGTGACCTTTGGCCGCAGACCTTGGTTGATTTGGGGCGCCTAAAAGAGACGAGCGTCATGACCAGTTTGTTGCGGTGGCTGGAGCTTTGGCTGTATCGGCGGGCAGACAAGATTGTGGTGTTGTTGCCAAAGGCTGTGGATTACATCGCGCCCCTAGGCATTCCAGTCGACAAGGTGGTTTGGATTCCCAACGGTGTTGAGCTGGAGGGTTACGCCAAGCCGTCGCCGCCAGCAACGCGGGATGTGTTCACGCTCATGTATTTTGGTGCACACGGGCAAGCCAATGGGCTGGACTGCGTATTGGGCGCGATGGCCGAATTGAATAAAAGGTCGGACATGCAGCATGTCCGACTGCGTTTGATTGGTGATGGTCCTTTGAAGCCCGCTTTGAAGGTGCAGGCCAGCCAATTGGATCTGAGCAACGTCATCTTTGAAGACCCGGTGCCCAAGAGGCAAATTCCACAACTTGCCAGTGAGGCGGATGCATTTGTCATCTGCGTCAAAGATTTGCCGCAGCTCTACAAATATGGCATCAGCATGAACAAGTTGTTTGATTACTTGGCTGCTTCCAGGCCCATCATCATGGCCTCGGCCGCAGCAAACGACCCAGTTAGCGATGCCGGTGCTGGCTTCACGGTAGCGCCAGAAAAATCAATTGAATTGGCGCAGGCCATCAACAAGCTTGTAAATTGTTCTCGGGAGCAGCGAACCGCCATGGGCGAGGCCGGTCGCGCATATGTGGAAAAGCACCACAGCTTCAGCGCTCTGGCTGCAAAGTTTGCGGCAGTCTTTCAGCAACTGGGTAAGTGAATTGATGAAGAGGTTATTTGATTTGCTGGCTTCGGCCATGGGCTTGTTGATTTTGGCCGTGCCCTTGGCCTTGCTGGCTTGGCAGGTGCGCCGCAAGCTGGGCAGCCCGGTGTTGTTTACCCAAGTGCGCCCAGGTTTGCATGGCAAGCCGTTTCGCATGGTCAAGTTCCGCACCATGACGGATGCGCGGGATGCCAGCGGGGCTTTGCTGCCCGATGCGCAGCGGCTCACGCCCTTTGGGCGCTTTTTGCGCGCCAGCAGCCTGGACGAGTTGCCCGAGCTGTGGAATGTGTTGCGCGGCGAGATGAGTCTGGTGGGGCCGCGCCCATTGCTCATGGAGTATTTGCCGCTCTTTTCGCCCGAGCAGGCCCGCCGCCACGAGGTGTGCCCGGGCATCACGGGCTGGGCGCAGGTCAATGGC
>JACCDH010942067.1_pt1 | contig 14482 bp, 13 predicted proteins | sample 7442481 | NCBI WGS metagenome assembly JACCDH01 (sample SAMN15323433, study PRJNA562643) | freshwater metagenome | isolation source: river surface water | place: USA:Blue River Watershed | collected 2017-08-15
ACTTAATAAATTCACGCAGTTGTTTCCCTTTGATATTCTTGCAATTTGTGCAAAATCACAAAGGCAAACACCCACCTCTATTACTTAATCTCTACTTTTTAAAGAACTTTTCTCGCAACCTTCGTGGCTGGGAGGCCGCGTATAATACGCGGGAATCATTTAAATGCAAGCGCAAATTTGAAAATACTTAAAATAAATTCTTGCTTCGCTTGCCACTCAAGAGCCAGTCAATCTTCGACTCGAGGGCGCGCATTATGCCACAGAGTCTTCGCGTGACAAGGGTTATTTTATGCAAAAGCAAATACCATCAACTGTTGTGCGCATGATGACAATCTCAGGCAGCTAGACACAACAAATGGAAAGTCTTCTTGCCGCGCCTCAGCAATGCATATTGGCCGAAGAGAACATTTTCTCGATGTATCTCAAACTCTTCGGACTGAAGAGTCTGGCCGTTCATGTTGATGGACCCAGAGGCAATCAATTCACGCGCAACTCTGTTTGAGGATGCAAGACCCGTCGCCACGAGCGCGCTGACAATAGAAAGTGAATTCTCGCGAACCTGAGTCGAAGGCACTCCGTCGAGCCGCAGTTGTTCGAAGTCCCCCAGACTCAGCCTGACAATCTCACCTGAAAACAGAGCTTCAGTGATTCGCTCCGCAGCTTCCTTACCCACTTCTCCATGGACTAATCGAGTCACCTCTCGTGCGAGAACCTTCTGTGCCTCCGGCTTGCCGAGCGCAGCCTTGTCCGCGGCTTCAAGCGCATCGATTTCAGTGACAGGGAGAAACGTGAAGAACTTGAGAAATCGATAGACGTCTGCATCCGCTGCATTCAACCAGAATTGATAGAAGGCGTAAGGGGATGTCTTCTCGGCATTCAACCACACCGTCCCAGTTTCTGTTTTCCCGAATTTCTGCCCATCGGCCTTGGTGACAAGAGGAATGGTAAGCCCGTATACCTGCGCCTTGTGCAGGCGACGAGTCAGATCAATGCCTCCAGTAATGTTACCCCATTGATCACTGCCACCTATCTGCAGGATGCAACCGTAGCGCTTGTACAACTCCGAAAAGTCATATGACTGAAGAATCATGTAGGTAAATTCAGTAAATGAGATACCTGCCCCGTCACGCTCCAGTCTTTGTTTGACAGAGTCCTTTTGAATCATCGAGTTCACGGAAAAGTGCTTGCCGATGGTTCGGAGAAACTCAAGCACATTGACGTCTCTCACCCAGTCCAGATTATTGACGACAATCGCGCCAGACTCGCCAGAGTCGAAGTCGACGTACTGGGAGACTTGAGACTTGATACGACTTACCCACTGTTCAACCACTTCGCTGGAGTTCAGTTGACGCTCGGACGCCTTGAAACTGGGGTCGCCAATAAGCCCCGTGGCACCGCCAACCAGCGCAATCGGCCTGTGCCCCGCCAATTGGAACCTTCGCAACGCAAGCAGAGGAACAAGATTGCCAATATGGAGACTCTCAGCGGTAGGGTCGAAACCAGCATAAAGCGTTCTGGAGGTCTGCAATATGCCAGGCAATTCATCGCCCGAACTGATTTGAGCCACCAAGCCTCGACTTTCGAGGTCGCCAATTATGTCAAACGCACTGGACGCCACATCGACTCTCCATTGATTCATAGTGCAAAGGACACGCCAAACGATGATCTCGTGAAGTGCAAACTGACACAGTTGTCATGCCTGCACCGGGCGATTGCTTGACGCGCTAAAAGGGGACGGATTTTACACTAGTAAATGGAATATGACTTGACCTGCATTTGAAAACTAATAAGAATCCATCGCTCACGAGCCCCTGTTTCAACGCGGGACGCCATTCAAGACAAATTCAGAACATCACGATTTCAATGGGCTTTTTCTCTTCAGCCAAGTGCTTCCTCTGCACACACTACCCTCGCAAGCATCTGGAACTTGCCAGTTACTTGAGCGTCGCATTGGTGTTCACGCTGTTCTTTGCACCTGAAGAGTCGGCTCATGGTGCCAGAGCGAGTTCTCCCATTCAGCTGGGCCCGAGTGCTTTGAGCCGAGCCCTGGCGGGAGCAAGTACGAATTCGTCCTTGCGCGATGAGGTGATCAGCCCGGCCGATGACGCAGAGCAACTTGATGCGATCTGGACAAGCTTCGAAGTTCAGGCGGGCGACAATCTTTCCGAAATTTTCGGGCGAGTCGGTCTTAGTGCTCAGCATATGTACAAGGTGCTGAACAGCAGCGACGAGGCGAAGGTTCTCGACCGCCTCTATCCGGGCTACGAACTAAGTTTCCACATACCGGCACCAGGCGAACTTGCCCAGCTTCGCGTGCTGAAGTCGCCGCTTGAAGGCTACTTGTTCACTCGCACCGATGACGGTTACGGCGTCGACCCCATCCAGCGGTCAGCCGACATCGTTCCCGTGGTCAAGGAAGGCGTCATCAGTGACAGTCTCTTCATGGCTGGCCAACGCGCCGACATCCCGGCTTCCTCCATCATGGAAATGGCAGACATTTTCGGCGGCGAGATCGACTTCATACTGGATACTCGAGCAGGCGACTCCTTCAGCATCGTCTACGAAGAGAAATACCTAGAGAAAGAGTTCATCGGTCACGGCGAGATCCTTGCTGCACGTTTCATCAATCAGGGTGAAGAATTCGTGGCTGTTCGCTATACCAACGAAGCCGGCGAGACGGGGTACTACAACCCCGAAGGCGAAAGCATGCAGAAGGCCTTCCTCCGAACCCCACTTGACGTCTTCCGCATCAGCTCCAATTTCAGCCTTAACCGCAAGCACCCCATCCTGAACACCATTCGTGCGCATCGAGGGACAGACTATGCAGCTCCTCGCGGAACGCCGGTTCGCGCCACCAGCGATGGCACTGTGACCTGGGCGGCAAGAAGCGGCTCCTTCGGCAAGCTTATCGTTCTTCAACACGGCGGCAGCTTCGAGACCAAATATGCCCACCTGAATGACTACGCTCCCGGCATCAAGAAAGGGGCTCGCGTGAAGCAGGGGCAGGTTATCGGCTACGTCGGCACGACTGGTGGCTCCACCGGCCCGCACCTTCATTACGAGTTTCTGGTCAACGGCGTCCACAAGGATCCGAGAACCATCGTCGAGCAATTGCCTCAGGCAATTGCTCTCTCTGCAGAGGAGCTGCCCCGGTTCAAGGCGCAGACGCGGGATATCCTTGCTCGACTCCAACACTCAAGAGCTGACACGCGCATGCTCTCCATGCAGACCGAGTCCGCAAACACCCCGCAGATCCGCTGACTACTCACAGGCGCCTGCGCTTTTCCCTGCCATAACCAGGCGTCGAGACTCATCTCATGTCAGCACATGAATATTTCATAGGCTTGCTTTCCGGCACCAGTGTCGACGGAATCGACGCAGTGGTGGTCGACTTCGCTGCCACCCCCCCTAGCCTGATTGCCTCACACAGCGAAGCCATTCCCGATGAATTGCGCAGCCGCATACTCCAATTGTGCTCAGGGCAAGCTGTCAGCCTCGTGACTCTTGGCGAGACCGATGTCGCCCTGGGGCGCCTCTTCGCGCAAGCTGCCAACAATCTGCTAAGCAAGGCAGGACTTGCAGCAACGGACATTCTGGCTATCGGAAGTCATGGACAGACGGTGATGCATCATCCGCAGGGCCAGTATCCGTTCACGCTTCAGATCGGGGACCCTAACACGATTGCCTGCCTGACCGGTATCAGTACCGTCGCGGACTTCCGTCGCAAGGACATGGCCGCAGGAGGCCAAGGCGCACCGCTGGCCCCCTTGTTTCACCAGGATTTTTTCGGCCGTTCAGGCAAGGACCGCGCCGTGCTGAACATAGGAGGCATTGCCAACATCACCTTGCTCGCATCACCGAGACGCGAAAAGACACTTGGATTCGATACCGGCCCGGGCAATGTCTTGATGGATTCATGGATCAAAGCCACGCGCGGCCTGGCCTACGACCGTGACGGACTCTGGGCCGCGTCAGGGAAGGTGAGTCAGAGCTTGCTCGACGCCCTGATGGCCGAGCCCTATCTGCAGCGACCTGCCCCGAAAAGCACCGGGCGCGAACTCTTCAATCTTGATTGGCTGCGCTCACACCTGAAGCGGTTGCCCGCCATCGCCGAAGAAGATGTACAGGCCAGCCTGCTCGCCTTCACGGCTCGCAGTATCGCTGAAAGTGTCGATTGGAAAGCGAATGGCGTAGAGGAAGTGATTGTCTGTGGAGGCGGCGCGCACAATGGGGCACTCATGAAGGCGCTGCAAGCGTTCATGCCCGAGACAAAGGTGCTTTCAAGTACCACCGCGGGTCTGGCTCCAGACTGGGTCGAAGGGGTGGCATTCGCGTGGATGGCGCGCAAGGCATGGCTGGGTGAAGCAATCGCCACCGGTTCAGTGACGGGGGCGACCAGACCCTGCATTCTGGGCGGAATCTATGAACATGAACCTCAGGTCGGACCCGCCTTACACTGAGAAAGAGGAGCCACAACCGCAGGTCGTGGTTGCGAGAGGATTGTTGACCACGAACTTCGCGCCTTGCAGACCTTCCACGTAGTCGACTCGCGCACCGGCCAGGTACTGATAGCTAAGAGGATCCACAAGAAGCTCCGCACCGTGATTGCTGATCACGGAATCGTCCTCATTGATGGCCTCATCAAAACTGAAGCCGTATTGAAATCCGGAACAGCCTCCGCCAGTCACGAAAACCCGCAACTTCAACTTGGGATTGCCTTCTTCGGCGATCAAGGTCTTGACCTTGTTCGCGGCATTGGTGGTCATGGAAATGACAGCCGGATCATGAGTTTGAACAGCAGACATGGGCACACCCTGGCAATGGAATTGGTCGCGATTCGCGAGCAGGCGGGATTATGGAGAAGCCCGACTAATTCAGTCAACTATTGATTGCCCACTGGCAGACGCCTCGAAGGCAAGGGTACTCGAACCCAGACGCTTGGCTTCCTGCTGGGCGCGACCAATATGCAGCAGGCTGCCGTTAATCTCTGACCCCATCACCATCTCGATCAGGTTGTAGAATACGTTACCCATGACCACGCCCTTGGCGGCCAGCTCCAGCTGACGGGAGCAGTGCAGATCTCCTTCCACCAGGCCATTGATGACCGCCACTGGCACCCAGACTTCACCTTCGATGACACCGCCATCGGCCAGACGCAGGATGGCACCGGACTCATCATCAGCGAAAACGTTGCCGCGAATTCGGCCCTCGACGATCAGCTCGCCCGCGAAGCGCACGTCACCGACGATCTCGGTCTGACGTGACACCAATGTGTGAGCAGTGCCCGCCGGGTGGGCAGCCTTGGATCCAGAGCCAAACATGTCAGATTTCCTCCACTGTCCAGCTGAAGCGGCGCTCTGTCGTGTAGCGCTCGGGTTCACTGGATTGCGCGTGAATGACCACCTCTTCGGGAACGAACCCGGGAGGCAGCTGGAACTCCCCTTCCAGGGCTTGAAAATACCGAAACTCCAGGGAGTCCGCCATCGCGGCGGCGGGACTGAGCTCAGCCAGGGCGTAAGTTGTCGGCGCGTCGTCCTGCTGCCCTTCCAACGCGAGGCTATAGGACCCCTGAACAGTTTCATCGCCGGCTCCCGCCACGCGCACAAACACGCGGAACCGGTAGGCTGATGGTGTTGCGGCGGGTTCGAGCCGCAGATTCTCGATGATCAGTCCGGGCGCAGCGGACTCCGGTGCCATGACCTGGCGATAGAAGGACACGTCCTGCTCGAGCTGCCGGATACGACCGCGCAGCGAATTGATGGTGCTCTGCACTTCGGCTTCGGCGCGCTGATCGAGCAAAGAGTCCTGACCTGACATGGCAAGCTGGGAACGCAGATCGGCGACTTGCTCCTGCGCCAGCAGCAAGGCGTCGCTCAACAGCACATTCTCGGCGCCGACTTCGATGTGCTCTCGCGAGGCGCCGTAATAGCCCCAGTACAGCCCGCCTAGTGCTGCCAGCAGGACCGCGCAGACAAAGCCGAAGATCAGGGTGAGAGGAAGCCATGGGCGGTAGGGCACCACGACCATTCTGGTCTGTCTGCTTCCCTTGACTGCCCCGGCCATGGCGATTGCTTCCTCAGGGCAGCAGTGCGACCGTCTGCAGGCCGGCTGTCTCTTCCAGTCCGAACATGATGTTCATGTTCTGGATTGCCTGGCCCGACGCACCCTTGACGAGATTGTCGATGACAGACATCACCACGACCATGTTGTTGGCCGGCAAGTAGCAGACACCGATCTGGCATTGATTCGCGCCACGCACATTGCGCGTCGCCGGGTACTTGCCGGCGGGCAGCACATCCACGAATGGCTCGTTGCGGTAACGATTCTCGAACACTGCCTGCAGGTCCACCGCCTGCATGCCGGGCTTCAGCGGCGCGTAAAGCGTGGCGTGAATGCCGCGAATCATGGGCGTCAGGTGGGGAATGAAGGTCAACCTCACTGTTTCGCCTGCGTAGGCATCCAGACCTTGACTGATCTCCGGAAGATGACGATGACCACTGACACCATAGGCATGAAGGGACTCGGACGCCTCGGACAGCAGGCTTCCCACCGCCGCCTTGCGCCCGGCGCCGCTGACGCCGGACTTGGCATCGGCGATCAGATGCTGGGTATCGACCAGTCCCTGTTCCAGCAGCGGCAGGAAGCCCAGTTGGATGGCCGTCGGATAGCACCCTGGCACCGCCAGCAATTGCGCACCGGCAATGCTGGATCGATTGACCTCGGGCAGGCCGTAGACAGCCTGGGCCAGATACTGCGGACTCTCATGCGCCACGTTGTACCACTTCTCCCACAAGGCCTGATTCTTCAGACGGAAGTCGGCCGACAGATCGATGACGCGCACACCGCGCTCGAGCAGTGTCGGCACCGTCTTCATGGCGACGGCATGCGGCGTGGCATAGAACACGACATCACAGGCGTACAGGGCGTCTGTATCGGGTGCGGAAAAGTTCAGATCGACATGCCCGCGCAGATTCGGGAACAGGTCGGCCACTGCCGTGTCCTGCATCTCTCGCGACGTGATGACATCAATGCGGACATCCTTGCGCGGCGCCAGCAGACGCAGCAACTCCACGCCCGTGTACCCTGTCGCGCCGACTATGCCTACCTTGATCATCCTGCCCTCCTGCCCGTCGAAAATGTGCTGACTTGAATGAAATATCCAGAACCGCCCCGCGTTGCGAGGCCGGCATGATACCGCCGATTGCAGGCTCGATCCATGTTGGCGCCTGTGCTACCGTACCGGCTCGAAATTCGCGGCCGCAGGCCGACATAGCGCGGCGCGCAGACCAAGGGGGCAGCATGTTGTGGGTGAAGGCGTTTCATATTGTCGCGGTGGTGTGCTGGTTTGCCGCGATCTTCTATCTGCCGCGCCTTTTCGTGTATCACGCCATGGCGGAAGACCAGATCAGTCGTGATCGCTTCGTCATCATGGAGCGCAAGCTGCTCAATGGCATCGGTACGCCCTCCGCCATTGCCACCGTTGTGCTCGGCCTGTGGCTCATCAGTTTCAACGGTTCCTACTACATGAGCTCGGGCTGGATGCACGCCAAGCTGGGGCTGGTACTGCTGTTGCTGGTCTACCACGGCATCTGTTACCGCTTCTTCTTCGACTTCCGTGCCGGGCGCAATCAGCGCAGCCACGTTTTTTTCCGCTATTTCAACGAGTTCCCGGTGTTGTTGCTGGTCGCCATCGTGATCCTCGTGGTCGTCAGGCCATTCTGATCCTCTACCGGAGGTGTGCACAGCGTGTCCGCAACGCCCGAACTCTACGCGCACAAACCGAATGTGCTGTGCTTCTCCGGACTTGACCCTTCCGGGGGAGCCGGCATTCAGGCCGATATAGAAGCGTTGTTCAGTGCCGGCTGCCACTGCCTGCCCGTGGTGACCGCGCTGACGGTGCAGGACACCCGCAATGTGCTGGCCTCCCAGCCAGTACCCCCGACGCTGCTGATCGAACAGGCCCGCGCGGTGCTTGACGACATGCCCGTGGCAGCGATCAAGATCGGGCTGCTCGGCAGCATCGCTGCCGCCGAAGTGATCCACAGCATCCTGCGCGACTACCCCGACGTTCCCGTTGTGCTGGATCCAATCCTGCGCGCGGGCGGCGGCTTCGACTTCAGCGCACAGGAACTGCGTGAAGCCATGCGCAGTCTGCTCATTCCCTTGTGCACCGTGGTCACTCCCAACACTGTGGAACTGCGCCTGCTGACCTCGGCAGCCGACAACGATGAGGCCAGTGCCAATGCCCTGCTCGACCTGGGCTGTTCCCATGTATTGCTGACAGGTACCCATGCCGACAGCCCGTCGGTCATCAATCAGCTGTACACGGCACATCAACCCCCTCTGCGCCTGGAATGGCCACGCCTTCCCGGGGAGTATCACGGCTCCGGATGTACCCTGGCGGCGAGTCTCGCGGCACACATCGCTCACGGACTGGCCATGGCGGACGCCGCCCGACGCGCTCAGCACTACACCTGGCAGACCCTCGAAGCCGGCCAGCGTCCCGGTCGCGGCCAGTACCTGCCGGACAGGGCCTACTGGAGTCGACTCTCGTGAGCTCGCGTTATCCGCTGCGCGGGGTCTATGCCATCACCGATGAGAACCTGCTTCCCGGGGATCTCCTGTTCACGCGCGTCGAATGCGCCCTGCGCGCCGGGCTCGCCCTGCTGCAATACCGCAACAAGCAGGGCAGCGATTCGGAGCGCTTGCAGCAGGCACGTGCCCTCGTCGACCTCTGCCGCCAGTACGATACGCCCCTGCTGATCAATGACGATGTGCCTCTGTGCCTGGCAGCCGGCGCAGCGGGCGTGCATCTCGGTCAGCGCGACCGCGCACTGGCGGAAGCAAGACGGCTGCTAGGCCCCGAGGCCATCATCGGCATCACCTGTCACGACCGGCTCGCGCTGGCACGAGAGGCCCGGGCGGCCGGTGCGTCGTACGTCGCCTTCGGCCGCTTCTTCGCGTCGCAGACCAAGCCTTCCGCCACGCCGGCAGACATCAGCATCCTGCCGCAGGCACGCCGCGAGCTGGACATCCCCGTGGTTGCAATCGGCGGCATCACCGCTGAAAATGGCGCGGCCTTGATCGCTGCCGGCGCTGACATGCTGGCCGTCATACACGCACTGTTCGCCTTTCCCGATGTCGAATCCCGGGCTCGAAAACTGAATTCACTGTTCACTTCACCACATTGAACTGCCTCTTTCGCCGAGGCCGTCGAGGAACTCATGTCCGCCACTGACGCCACACCCAAGAAGACCCACAGCCGCTCTGCCGCCTTGTTCGAGGAAGCCCGACAATACATTCCCGGCGGAGTGAACTCCCCCGTACGCGCCTTTCGTGGCGTGGGTGGCAATCCGCTGTTCTTTCAGGGCGGCGAAGGAGCGTGGCTGATCGACGAGGACGACAACCGCTACATCGACTATGTCGGGGCCTGGGGCCCGCTCATTCTCGGTCATCGCCATCCCGATGTGATTGCCGCGCTGCAGGCACAACTGCAGCTGGGGCTGGGCTATGGTGCATCGACTGAAGCGGAGATCACGATCGCCAAAACGATCTGCTCCCTCGTGCCCTCCATCGAGCGCGTGCGCCTGGTGACCTCCGGCACCGAAGCCACCATGAGCGCGATCCGCGTGGCACGTGGCTTCACGCGTCGTGACCGGATCGTCAAGTTCGAAGGCTGCTACCACGGCCACGTGGACGGCCTGCTGGTGAAGGCCGGCTCGGGCGCTCTGACCTTGGGTGAACCGGATTCCCTCGGCGTGCCCAAGGCTTACACCGACCTGACCCACGTGCTGCCCTACAACGATATCGATGCGCTGATCGCCCTGTTCGAGAAACACGGTCGCGAGATCGCCTGCGTGATTGTGGAGCCCGTGGCCGGCAACATGAATCTGGTGCCCCCAGTGCCCGGCTTCCTGGAGACCATGCGCGAGGTGTGCACGCAGTACGGCGCGGTGCTGATCTTCGACGAGGTGATGACCGGTTTCCGGGTGGCTCTGGGCGGCGCGCAGTCGCACTACCAGGTGACGCCGGACATGACGACGCTCGGCAAGGTCATCGGCGGCGGTCTGCCGGTGGGCGCCTTTGGCGGGCGTCGCGAGATCATGGAGATGGTCGCGCCGCTCGGCCCCGTCTATCAGGCCGGCACCCTGGCCGGCAGCCCGCTGGCAGTGGCGGCTGGCATGGCCATGCTGAAAGCCATTCAGGCACCGGGTTTCCACGACGCTCTGAGTGTCCACACCCAGCGTCTGATGAAAGGCCTGGAGGAGCGCGCACGCGCCGCCGGCATCCCCTTCACCACCCACAGCGTGGGCGGCATGTTCGGCTGCTTCTTCAGCACCGAAGAGAAGATCACCCGCTTCGAGCAGGTGATGGCCTGCAATGTCGAGCAGTTCCGCAAGTACTTCCACTTGATGCTTGAGCGCGGCGTCTACCTGGCGCCGTCTGCCTTCGAAGCCGGCTTCGTGGGGGCTGCACACGGTGACACCGAGATCAACCTGACCCTGGACGCTGCCGAGCAGGCCTTCGCCGCCCTGTAGTTCCACAACCCCCGACAGAGACTGGAAAGCCCATGAAGCAATACGACGTTTACGGCATCGGCAACGCGCTGGTGGACAAGGAATTTGAAGTCGACGATCAGTTTTTCGTGGACGGGGGCATCGAGAAGGGTTTCATGACCCTGATTGACGAGGCGCAGCAACAGACTCTTCTTGAGCAGCTGATGCAGCGCTATGAATTGAAGAAGAAGGCCGGGGGCGGTTCAGCCGCCAATTCGCTTTACGCGCTCAGCCAGTTCGGTGGCAAGGCCTTCTTTTCCTGCAAGGTCGCCAATGACGAGGCCGGCCATTTCTACATGCAGGAGCTTGGCTCGCTGAACATCAAGACCAATCTGAGCGCAGAGCGCGAGGAAGGCGTGACGGGGCGCTGCCTGGTGATGGTGACACCCGACGCCGAGCGCACCATGCTGACTTCGCTGGGCATCTCCCAGCGCGTGTCGGTGGACGAACTGGTTCCTGAGGCCCTGGCCGACTCCGAATACGCGTACGTTGAAGGCTATCTGGTGACATCCCCGAGTGCCCGCAGTGCAGTGCTCGAGCTCAAGCGCCAGGCAGCGCAGCACGGCGTCAAGTTCGCCCTGACTTTCTCCGACCCGGCGATGGTCGAGTACTTCCGCGATGGCATCAACGAGTTCATCGGCGAGGGCGTCGACTTGTTGTTCTGCAACGAGAAGGAAGCCCTGCTCTGGTCCGGGGAATCCAGCATCGAAGCTGCCTGTGCGGCGCTGGAGAAGAAGGCACGACGTTTCGCGGTGACGCGCGGCGCACAAGGGGCGAGGCTGTTTGATGGTCAGCAATACATTGATGTCGCGCCCAATGCCGTGCACGCCATCGATTCCAATGGCGCGGGCGACATGTTCTCGGGAGCCTTCCTGTATGCGATCACGCGGGGACATGACTTCGCCACGGCCGGACGGCTGGCGAGTCTGGCATCGTCACGGGTGGTCGCGCAGTTCGGACCGCGTCTGCGACCGGAACAGCACGCCCACCTGCTGGCCGAACTGGGGCTTGCGGACTGACACGAGGCCGCGCGCCCTCAGGCGCGCAGCTCGTCCACGAACTTCTTCACGCCATCGAACCACGACGTCTTCTTGGGCGACTGGGCCCCTTCGCTTTCGGCGATGTCGTGGAACTCGGCCAGCAATTCCTTCTGCCGCTTGGTCAGGTTCACCGGCGTCTCCACTACCACACGACACAGCAGATCGCCCGTCACGCCACCGCGCACGGGCGTCACACCCTTGTTACGCAGGCGGAACAGTTTGCCGGTCTGGGTTTCGGGCGGAATCTTCAGCTTCACCCGACCATCCAGGGTCGGGATCTCGAGTTCGCCACCCAGCGCCGCATCGACGAAGCTGATGGGAATCTCGCAGTGCAGATCGATGCCATCACGCTCGAAGAGCTTGTGCTCGCGCACCGAGACCTGCACGTAGAGGTCTCCGGGTGGCCCGCCATGACTGCCAGGCTGGCCTTCGCCAGTGAGGCGGATACGGTCCCCGGTATCCACGCCAGGCGGCACCTTCACTGACAGCGTCTTCTGTTCCTCCACACTGCCGCGGCCATGACAGGTGCCGCACGGGTCCTTGATCTGCTTGCCGGAGCCCTGGCAGCGCGGGCAGGTCTGCTGCACCGAGAAGAAACCCTGCTGCATGCGCACCTGACCGATGCCGTTGCAGGTGCTGCAGTCCACCGGCGAGCTGCCCTTGCGGGCACCGGAGCCGTCACAGGTCTTGCAGGTCACGGCTGCCGGGATGCGGATCTTGGTGGTCGTGCCGCGCACGGCCTCTTCGAGGTCCAGCTCCAGGGTGTAGCGCAGGTCGGCGCCCTTGCGCACGTTGCTGCGGGCGCCGCCGCGCTGTGCCCCGAAAATGTCCCCGAAAATGTCGCCGAAGATGTCGCCGAAATCCTGGTGCCCACCGCCACCGCCCTGCTGATTGACGCCGGCATGGCCGTACTGGTCATAGCGCGCCCGCTTCTGGGCGTCGGACAGCACCTCGAAGGCCTCGTTCGCCTCCTTGAACTTGTCCTCCGCGGACTTGTCGTCCGGATTGCGGTCGGGGTGATGCTTCATGGCCACACGGCGATAGGCCTTCTTGATCTCGGCCTCGGAAGCGTCCCGCGCAACGCCCAGTACTTCGTAATAGTCTCGTTTGGACATGGTGTCTTTGTGTCTCGTCTTGCCTCAATGATCGGAGTCGGTTTGCCTGCCCCGCAACGCAAAAAACCAGACAGGCTGCCCCGTCCGGTTTTCTGCATCGCGTGCGTGCGGGGGCTGCGGTGTGACGCGCAGACCGAACGCCTTACTTCTTGTCGTCCTTCACTTCCTCGAACTCGGCGTCCACGGCATCGTCGTTCTGGCCGGCGCTGCCCTGCCCGCCTGCCGCACCCGCCTGGGCACCGGCCTGCTTCTCGGCATACATCTTCTGCGCCAGACCGGAGGAGACGTCAGTCAACTCCTTGGTTTTCGCCTCGATTTCGGCGATGTCGTCCGACTTGATCGCGGCTTCCGTGGCGGCGATAGCTGCCTCGATGCGCTCCTTCTCGCCGGCGTCGACCTTGTCACCCGCCTCTTCCAGCGTCTTGCGCGTGGCGTGAATCAGGCCGTCGGCCGTGTTGCGGGCCGTGATCAGCTGCTCGAACTTCTTGTCATCCGCGGCGTTGGCCTCGGCGTCCTTGATCATGCGCTCGATCTCTTCCTCGGACAGCCCGCTGGATGCCTTGATCACGATGGACTGCTGCTTGCCGGTGGCCTTGTCCTTGGCGGACACGTTGAGGATGCCGTTGGCATCCAGGTCGAAGGACACCTCGATCTGCGGCATGCCGCGCGGCGCCTTCGGAATATCGGTCAAATCGAAGCGGCCCAGCGACTTGTTCTGCGCCGCCTGCTTGCGCTCGCCCTGCACCACATGGATGGTCACGGCCGTCTGGTTGTCGTCAGCAGTCGAGAACACCTGCGTCTTCTTGGTCGGAATCGTGGTGTTCTTCTCGATCAGGATGCTGGCAACGCCACCCAGCGTCTCGATGCCCAGGGACAGCGGGGTCACGTCGAGCAGCAGCACGTCATTGACTTCACCTGACAGCACGGCGCCCTGAATGGCGGCGCCCAGCGCCACGGCTTCGTCCGGGTTCACGTCGCGACGGGCTTCCTTGCCGAAGAAGTCAGCCACTTTCTTCTGCACCAGCGGCATGCGCGTCTGACCACCCACCAGGATCACGTCATTGATCTTGGACACGTCCAGGCCGGCATCCTGCAGTGCAGTCTTCACCGGACCCATGGTGCGATCGACCAGATCCTCCACCAGGGACTCGAACTTGGCGCGGGTCAGTTTCTGCACCAGGTGCTTCGGACCGCTCGCATCCGCCGTGATGTAGGGCAGGTTGATCTCGGTCTGCTGCGCGGAGGACAGCTCGATCTTGGCCTTCTCGGCGGCTTCCTTCAGACGCTGCAGAGCCAGCGGATCATTGTGCAGATCCATGCCGGTTTCCTTCTTGAACTCGCCTGCCAGGTACTCGATCAGACGCAGGTCGAAGTCCTCGCCGCCGAGGAAGGTGTCGCCGTTGGTGGAGAGCACCTCGAAGGTGTGCTCGCCGTCGGTCTCGGCAATCTCGATGATGGAGATGTCGAAGGTTCCGCCCCCGAGGTCGAACACGGCAATGGTGGAGTCACCGGACTTCTTGTCCATGCCATAGGCGAGAGCAGCGGCCGTCGGCTCGTTGATGATGCGCTTGACCTCCAGACCGGCGATGCGGCCGGCGTCCTTGGTGGCTTGACGCTGAGCGTCGTTGAAGTAGGCCGGCACGGTGACCACGGCTTCCGTGACGGGCTCGCCCAGGAAGTCCTCGGCCGTCTTCTTCATCTTCTTGAGTACCTGCGCAGAGATCTGCGGCGGTGACATCTTCTCGCCATTCACGCGCACCCAGGCGTCGCC
>JACCDH011138550.1_pt1 | contig 14482 bp, 13 predicted proteins | sample 7442481 | NCBI WGS metagenome assembly JACCDH01 (sample SAMN15323433, study PRJNA562643) | freshwater metagenome | isolation source: river surface water | place: USA:Blue River Watershed | collected 2017-08-15
GATTTTTATTACTTAGACCTATTGTCTTATAGAAGTATCTCTAATTCTATTGCAGAAACCTTCCAGGTACATCATGAATCTCCACAGGTCATTTTAATTAAAAATGGAGATTGCATATATGACGAAAGCCATTATGGAATAATGATGGATGAATTGGTAGAACAAGCAGGTGTGTAAAGTGCATTAGGAATTCACACAGGCAAAAACTCAACTAATTACACTAGCAGTTCTCAATAATCAGTGCACTCGCCCCACCCCCACCATTACAAATGGCGGCGGCGCCGTATTTCCCATTTTGTTGTTGGAGTACGTGCACTAAAGTAACTACAATTCTGGCACCACTACATCCCAATGGATGACCTAAGGATACGGCTCCTCCGTTAATATTTACTTTTTGAGGATCTAATTTCAATAGCTGAGTATTGACTATACCCACAACAGAAAATGCTTCGTTGAATTCAAAAAAGTGAATGTCAGCAGCTGTTAAATTGGCTTTGTGCAACGCTTTGGGTATCGCTAATGCAGGGCTAGTGGTAAACCATTTTGGATCCTGTTCGGCATCTGCATAACTTATAATTTTGGCAAGCGGGGTTAAACCCAATGCTTTCATTTTTTCACCGCTCATTAAAACCAAAGCAGCTGCTCCATCGTTCATGGTACTGGCATTAGCAGCCGTTACAGTTCCTTCTTTACTAAAGGCTGGATTCAGTTGAGGCACTTTATCAAATTTTACATTGAAAGGTTCTTCGTCCTTGGTAACAAGGATTGGATCCCCTTTACGCTGTGGAATAGTTACCGGAATGATTTCCGCAGTAAATAATCCTTTTTCTGTAGCCGCCTGTGATTTTTGATAACTTGAAATAGCAAACGCATCTTGGTCAGCTCTGGAGATATTATTTTCTTGAGCACAAAGGTCAGCAAAATTACCCATGGCCACTTTATCATAAGCGTCTACTAAACCATCTTTAGCCAGGCCATCTTGCATAGTAATATCCCCATATTTATTGCCCCATCTTTGCGTTGTATTGTAAAAAGGAACATTACTCATACTTTCCATTCCTCCCGCTACGATGACATCTGCATCTCCCAATAATATATTTTGAGCAGCCATGGCAATTGTTTTCATACCACTTGCACAAACTTTATTGACAGTCGTTGCAATTACTTTATCTGGTAATCCTGCAGCCTTACTTGCCTGTCTAGCGGGTGCTTGTCCTAAACCGGCTTGAATTACCGAACCCATAATCACTTCCTCAACAATACTTGGATCTAGTTTAATTTTTTCAATGGCTCCTTTTATAGCAATAGCGCCTAACTGAGTAGCAGACAAAGCACTTAAACTACCCCCAAATGAACCAATGGGAGTTCTTACCGCTGATACAATAAATACTTCTTTAGACATAGTTTACATTTTGGTGGATATATTCAAATAAAAACTTGCTTGTTTAGGACTAATCAGCTTCTCTAACTGCTAAATTACTTTCAGGAGCTTCAGGAACCAATCTAATCCCATCATCTTCAATGGTAATTAATTTTGACTTATATAAAATACCTACATTCATTTTGAATGCCTTTTTACTCATGGCAAAGAATGCATAAATATCTTCTGGATTGGACTTATCATGATAGGGCAAAAACCCTTTATGTAATTTCAATAGCTTGATAATAGTTTGTTGATCCCCATCTAATTTTGCAACTCCTTGCTTACCAATACCGATATCCAATTTATTGTCTTCTCTAATTTTCTTAACAAAAGCTTCATCAATAAATTGTCCTATATGTAAATGGGTAAATACTTCATTTTTATATACCAGTCCTTGGTGCACTCCATTTACAATTACTACATACCCAATTTCTGACTCTCTATATACCTGCACTTTAACTTGCTCACCCTCTCGAACACTTAAGACCTCATTACTTATTTGATTGTCAATTTTCTCGGTAGCAGCAACTCTACCTGTTTGTTTGTCTATATAAAGTTTAACTAAGTATTTGCCACCCAAACGCATAGTAGACAACTGTTGAGAAGCTGGTACAAATACATCTTTCATTAATCCCCAATCCATAAAAGCTCCTTGACGTGTTACTTCCACCACTTTTAAGGCGGCAATATCTCCAACCACGGCAAAAGGCTCCTGGGTAGTAGCAATCAAACGATTATCTGAATCATGGTAAACAAATACACTAATGGTGTCTCCCACTTGCAAACCAGAAGGAACAAATCTTTTAGGCAATAAAATCCCTTCCTCACCATCATCCATATAAAAGCCAAAATCTACCTTTCGGTCTACACGCATCAGATTAAATTGACCTACTTGAATAGTTGACATATTAATTATTTTATGGCTTACGCCTTTTATATAAATTTAGAACAATTCCGGTTGTTCGTCGTTAGGATCTTTGATGACTACCTTGGTTTCCCATTCCATTTCAATGGTTTTGTTGTAGTCTGTCAATTTTGTACCCACTGCTTTCCAACCCATAATGTCCACAATTTTACTCACTTTAAACTTAGCTTTTCTTATTTGAGCACCTTTTCCGGTATTCACAACCAAAATAGGTTCAATTGAAGTGGAAACGGCTGCTAAGAAATTGCCATCCCCTTCTTTAATACAACAGAATGGAGATCTTAAAGTGGTGGTTTCAATTTTAAAGCGTTTGATATTGTATTGTAATTTATCCTTATCTAAATAAACAGCAGTTACAATTTTATCTGGATTAAATTTTTCAATACTCAAAACTTTTTCAGGATCAAATCTTTGAGATTGTTCGGTATCGGTAACCTCATAATAGCCATCCTTTGTAAATACCAATAATTTCTCATCCTCAAAAGTACCTAAGTAAATTCCTTTTTCTTCGCTGTTTAAGCGTCCAAATTTATCGTCAAACCAAAGTTTACGACCAACCAAGGTACTTTTCCCCGCTTCTTTTAATCGAACAGTTTTAATTGGATATTTAGTGACTTGATTTCCTACACTACTTCTTCCTTTTACCTCCAAGGTTTCAAAGTAAAAATCAAACTCTTTGATTCTAGCAGAACAATTAGGACTTAATATAATTTTAACAGATTCAGCTTCTCCATTTGCATTGATAGACATGTAATGCACTTTTGACTTTTCTGCACTCTTGGCCAATGGATATTCTTTATCTCTAGTTACTCCCGTAACATTAAACCTTTTAGCATAACTAATACCACTTGCGCCATCCACATAAACCATATTATAAGTAGTACGCTCGTCATTCTTTTGGAATACAGCAGCATGTATGATATCTTTTCCAATGAATACTTTGTCTGACACTTTCACTACTTTCATGATACCAGACTTCGTAAAGGCAATAATATCATCATAGTCGGTACAATCGCATAGGAATTCATCTTTCTTTAAACTGGTGCCAATAAAACCTTCCGCTTTATTGATATACAATTTAGTATTGGCGATGGCTACTTGTTTAACCTGAATGGTATCAAATTCCTTGATCTCTGTTTTACGTTCTTTCCCTTTGCCATATTTCTTTTGCAAACCTTCATAATAACTTACCGCATAATCCACCAAGTTTTCTAAGTGGTGTTTAGTTTCTTTAATGTCTGCTTCAATACCTTTAATTTGTTGAATTAAATCTTCGATATCTAATTTATAAATACGTCTTACAGGTTTGTCTGTTAATTTCAATAAATCCGCACGTTCAATTGGTTTCTTAAATTTCTTTTTGAATGGTTCAAAAGCTTTGTCAATAGCATCAATTACTTTTTCCCAGTTTAAATGCTTTTTCTCTAATTCTTGGTAAATTTTCTCCTCAAAGAAGATTTTTTCCAAGCTTGTGAAATGCCATTTTTCTTCTAACTCTTTTAATTGAATTTCTAATTCGGCTTTTAATAAACCTTTGGTATGCTCCACTGAATATTTCAATAAATCACTTGCTCCTAGGAACTGAGGTCTATTATCAACAATCACACATGCATTTGGTGATAAGCTAATTTCACAATCGGTAAATGCATACAAAGCATCAATGGTGATATCAGGTGAAATACCGGTAGCCAAATCAATTTGTATTTCTACCTCAGCAGCAGTTACATCCGTTACCTTTTTAATTTTAATCTTACCTTGATCATTCGCCTTGGTAATACTTTCCATTAATTGAGTCGTAGTAACACTGTAGGGAACGTCTTTAATTAATAAAGTCTTTTTATCTAACTCTTCAATATGTGCACGCACCCTAACTTTGCCTCCACGTTTGCCATCATTGTAGTTAGATGCATCAATCATGCCGCCAGTTTGGAAGTCAGGCAACAATTCAAACTTACGTCCTCTTAAATGCTTGATACTCGCTTCTAATAATTCATTGAAATTATGAGGTAATATTTTAGTAGATAATCCCACTGCGATACCATCTGCCCCTTGTGCTAGCAATAAAGGAAACTTCATTGGAAGGGTTACCGGCTCGTTTTTACGACCATCATAACTCAAAGCCCATTCGGTGGTTTTAGCATTAAAAGCTACCTCTAGAGCAAACTTACTTAAGCGTGCTTCAATATATCTAGATGCTGCAGCAGAATCTCCTGTGCGCACGTCTCCCCAGTTACCCTGTGTTTCAACTAATAAGTTTTTTTGCCCAATATTCACCAACGCATCACCAATGCTGGCATCTCCATGTGGGTGATACTGCATACTTTGTCCAATAATATTGGCCACTTTGTTGAATCTTCCATCATCCATTTCTTTCATGGCATGTAGGATTCTTCTTTGTACTGGTTTTAGACCGTCTTCTATTGCAGGAACTGCTCTCTCCAAAATAACATAGGAAGCATAATCCAAGAACCAGTTTTTATACTGCCCTTGCACCCCTGATTCATTCTCAGTTACCCTGCTTAAATTTTTCTCTTTTGCCATATATCTAATTATTAGAGACGATGCGTGTCTTCACTACCGTCCGCTAAACTATTTAATTCTACAAAAACAATATCCGAGATTGCGGTTAACGCATGCCAAGTATTGGCAGAAATCTTTACCCTTACAGGTGCAATCAATTCTATTGTTTCCTCTTTATTTGTTTTCAAATCCTTCCAATGCAATTTTGCAGAACCTTGCACGAGAAGTAAGTCTTCTGGATTTTTTCCTGGTGAAATGCCTTTATGATAGTGTTGGCCACTAACTGTTCCAGCTTTTCTATATACCAATAAAAATTCTCCTGTTCTATCCGTATTGAAATAATGAAGTGCACCTCGCTCATCGACTGCTTTTACATCTATGGGTAAAATAGTTACACTCATTTCAAATACATTTTTATACTGTTTCAGTTTCAACCACCGTACTTGAACCACCTGGCATTTGTACCACCATATCCTTCCATCCTTTTACCCAGTCTCCAACAAAAATAATTTTGCCATCTGCTGCCATTTGTTTTAAACGGAACACAATAAAAGCATCTCCTAATTTAACTTTCAATTTGGCCATGATATTAGTCAAAGCACTTGGTAATTTCTGTGCATTCTTAGTGAGCAAGGTCAAAATTTCCTTGTCATAACAACCCAAATGCAAACTAACCAACTTCTTTCCGCCCTCTAAAAAACGAACTCCTTCATTTTCTTGACATAATTTTTTCCACTCATCTGGATCCAATTCGAATTCACTTAAGGTGATAGGTCGAGCTAATTTCTTTGCCTTTAAAAATTCTTTAGGTTGTATTTGACTTAAATAGGTTGGATAAAATAATTGTCCTTTTTCATTCAAGAAAGGAAGGTTGTTTAAATACAATACTTGAATTCGACCCTGGTACTCTTTAAATTGACTCATGAACCAATAATACCCAGCTACATCATGTGCATTTTGACCCATCCAAATCCAAATCACTTCATTCTCATCATGGTTTAATGCATTTATTAACTGATGTACTGTTAATTTATCATCAACAATATCCAATTGATCTGCATAAGGAGAAAATTCCAAAACCTGTTGCCACCAATCACGACGTGCTTGATAACCTTCGGTTTCATAAATATCCAACAAAGGCCCAACGGCATAGTCGTCTTTAATCTCCACAACTTTTCCAGCAAGGGTTTCGTCCAATTCAATGGCAGCTTCTAAGGCAGCAATATCTGCTGTATTAAACACTAAGTGTATCATGCGCTTTATCTAGTTCTACTTTTAAATTATTGATAATAAAATCTTGTCTTTCTTGAGAATTTTTACCCATATAATATTCTAACAAATGTTGGATATGGTCTCCTTGTTCTAAGATAACTGGGGCCAATTTAATATCTCCACCAATAAATTTTCCAAACTCATCCGGACTAATCTCACCCAGTCCCTTGAATCGAGTTATTTCAGGTTTGCTACCTAATTCACTTATGGCTTTTTGTTTTTCATTTTCGTCATAACAGTAAATGGTCTTTTGCTTATTTCGCACGCGGAATAAAGGGGTCTCTAGTACAAAAACGTGTCCGCGCTTTACCAAATCTGGGAAGAATTGTAAAAAGAAAGTAAGCATTAATAGACGAATGTGCATGCCGTCAACGTCGGCATCGGTAGCAATTACGATATTGTTATAACGTAAGCCTTCTAATCCGTCTTCAATATTTAATGCATGTTGTAATAAATTAAACTCTTCATTTTCGTAAACCACTTTCTTCGTAAGTCCAAATGCATTGAGGGGTTTACCTCTTAAACTAAATACCGCTTGGGTATCTACGTTTCTAGACTTCGTAATACTTCCACTTGCAGAGTCTCCTTCGGTAATAAATAAGGTACTTGCTTTCTGCGTGGCAATAAACATTTCCTTATTCTTAGAGGGCAAGTCATCATTTAAGTGCACGCGACAATCTCTTAGTTTCTTATTGTGTAAATTGGCTTTCTTAGCTCTTTCGTTTGCTAATTTTTTGATTCCTGCCAACTCTTTTCGCTCTCTTTCATTTTGCTCGATGCGCTTTTTTAAAGCATCAGCCACTCCTACATTTCGATGTAAGAAATTGTCTAGCTCTTTGGATAAGAACTCTGTAACGAAGTTCTTCATGCTCGGGCCCCCATCCGCAACATTCTGAGAACCTAATTTAGTTTTGGTTTGACTTTCAAATACTGGCTCCTGTACACGTACAGAAACGGCAGCAACAATACTGGTTCTAATATCCGAAGCTTCATAATCTTTCTTATAAAAATCACGAATTACTTTCACATAAGCTTCTCTAAAAGCTTGTTGGTGCGTACCCCCTTGGGTAGTGTATTGACCATTTACAAAAGAAAAAATGTCCTCACCATAATCGTTATTATGAGAGATAGCTACTTCAATATCCTCTCCTTTCAAATGAACAATTGGATATCTTAATTCATCTGGATTGGTTTTACGTTCTAATAAATCCAATAATCCATTTTTACTTACAAACTTTTTATCGTTAAAATGAATGACTAAACCTGCATTCAAATAACAATAATTCCAAAGTTGACTTTCAATATACTCGTATATGAAATGGTAATTTTTAAATACCGTTGCATCCGGTGTAAAACAAACCAGGGTTCCGTTTTGTTCCGTAGTTTTCTCTTCCTTGGTTTCTTTAATGAGTTGCCCTTTTTGAAAACTTGCAGATCTTGTTTTACCTTCTCTAAATGCGGTAACGGTAAAATCCTCACTCAAGGCATTTACCGCCTTGGTACCCACCCCATTCAAACCAACTGATTTCTGGAAGGCTTTACTATCATATTTGGCACCTGTATTAATTTTACTTACTACGTCCACAATTTTACCCAATGGAATTCCTCTACCATAATCTCGTATCGTAACTGTTTTATCTTGAATAGATATTTCAACTTGTTTACCATACCCCATGGTATGTTCATCTATACAGTTATCTATTACTTCTTTGATTAATACGTAAATACCATCATCTGGAGCGGTACCATCCCCCAATTTCCCAATATACATTCCTGGACGAAGTCTAATATGCTCTTTCCAGTCTAATGACCGAATGGAGTCTTCATTATATTCCGCTGCTACTTTTGCTTCTGCCATAATTATCAATACTTTATGAGCACAATATGCCCTAGTCTAGCTGCAAATCTAATGCTCGAAGCTACTTATGCAATCCAAAAGGGAGCAAAAAAGGGCAAATGTGGATAAAAGGATTAATGCCTTATCTTTATCCCATCAAAAACGAAGCACCATATCCCGTAGTTGACCTTGATTTTATCAAAACCAAGGCAATAGAATTAGAAGCAGAAAACCTCCAATTCCAGGATTTTTTGAGGAATTTGGACAGTTTAAGCCTAGATAAGGCCGTTTTTGAGCTTTCTGAGGCCATTTCTCCTAAAATTGAGTGTACCGATTGTGGGAACTGCTGCAAAAGCTTGATGGTGAATATTGACGAAGAAGAGGCCAACAACCTATCTGCACATTTAGGACAGACTAGGGCTGAATTCGATGAAAAATACCTAGATAAGGGAGAATCTGGCCGAATGGTGGTTAATGCCATCCCCTGTCACTTTTTAGTAGGCAATAGTTGCAGTGTATATAGTCATCGATTTGCAGGTTGTAAAGAATTCCCAGCTTTTCATATACCTGAATTTAACAAAAGACTGTTTACGACTTATATGCATTATGATAGATGTCCCATTATTTTTAATGTAATGGAGACGCTGAAAATTGATTCCGGATTTAAATCCAATTCTTAACCCTCTTTTCAATCTAACATGCCGCTTCAATTCGGAATAGATAGCATTCTTTCACAAACCCCAGAATGGAAAACAAAACGTATTGGTTTATTGACCAATGATGCAGCAAAAACAAGTAGCGGCGTTTTAAATAGATTGGCATTGATAGAAGCCGGTTTTCACATCGTCAAGCTTTTTTCACCAGAACATGGCATTACCGCAACTGGTGAAGACGGCGCCAAAATGGAAGATGCTAAGGATCCAATCACAGGGTTACCTATAATAAGTTTGTATGGGGAAAAATTTATGCCTTCCGCAACTGATTTAGAAGACTTAGATCTGATGATGTTTGATATCCCAGACGCAGGTACAAGATTTTACACTTATTTATGGTCCATGACCTATTGGATAGAAGCAGCAGCAAAATTCAACAAGCAGGTAGTAATTTTAGATAGACCCAATCCTATAGGTGGTGACATGTCAATGGCAAAAGGCCCCATGTTGGATGAAAATATTGCTAGTTTTATTGGCAGGTTTAATATCCCTATAAAACATCAATGTACACTCGGTGAATTAGCCGCGTATTTTAATGCAACGAAAAAATGGAATGCCAACTTATTAGTCATTCCTTGTGAGCGATTAAATAGAGGTATGCAATTTTATGATTGGAATCTAAATTGGGAAAATCCATCCCCTGCTTTACAAAATATAGAGGCTGCCATTCTTTATCCAGGACTTTGTTTTTTTGAAGCAACGAATGTGTCGTTAGGCAGAGGCACCCCCTACTCTTTTGAATGGATAGGTGCAGAGTGGTTTAATTTAACTGCCATCAATATGGTAGCGCAAAATATATTAAGGGAAGATTTGAAAATGGAAACAATGCAACTAAACCTTCCTACCAATGCTGAAACAAACCAAACTAAAGGGATGCGTATTAAAGTTATTGACCCTTACCAATTTGATGCCGTGTTCAATGGATTATTATTGTTGAAATTAGTAAAGGATGTACATCCGGGAGATTTCAAGTGGATGCCTTATCCAACTCATGCGAATCCAACTGGTAAAAATCATTTGTCATTATTATTGGGTGTGCGGGACGCAGCACAAATATTTGAACTACCCTTACATCAATGGTTACAACAAATTACTAAATTAATAAAAGTAAGTAGCTGGGAAACTAACATTGCTCCCTACTTACTTTACAAATAGTTATATGATTCCGGAAAAATCCATTCAAAAAGTAGCTCTATTACCCAATCCAAAAGCGGGAAATGGGAAAGCAGAACAAACTGCAAAATGGCTTGTTGCGCAATTGAATGATTTAAACATCCCATGTCAAATTTTTAGTACATCCTGGCCAAGTGAAATGGAAATCAATGACTTTTCAGATTGTTGGATCATTGGAGGAGATGGCACCATTAATTATTTTATCAATCAATACCCACATTGCAAGCAGGCATTAGTATTGTTTAATGGAGGAACAGGCAATGATTTTGCATGGAAATTATATGGAGAAACCAATCTTGAAGAAAGATTTAAGCAGGCAATACAATCCGTTTCAAAACCAATTGACGCAGGTGTGGTCAACAATAAATTATATATTAATTGCATGGGCGTTGGCTTTGATGGAGAAATAATTCAATCCATGAAAGCGATTCGTTTTTTAGGTGGACAAATTGGTTATTTATTGGCGGTTGTATTAAAGATATTTGGATTTAGAGAAAAATACATGATTGTGAAAGCTAACTCCCATACTTGGCAAGGAAAATATCTTTTAGTTTTTGTTGTTAACTCGTCAAGGGCTGGTGGTGGATTTTACATAGCGCCTCCTGCAGAGGTGAATGATGGAAAATTAGATATGGTATTGTGTGAAGCATTGCCCATATGGAAAAGACTTTTTTATCTTCCCATCATTAAAAAAGGAAAGCATATGCATTTGCCTTTTGTAAAGCACGCAATGGGGACTGAATTTAGCATTGAATGTAAAGAAGAAATGCCCATCCAAGTGGATGGAGAATTAATATTTGCAAATAGCATTCAGGTGAAAATGCATTCACAACCATTTTTCTTTAGGTATTAGCTATTTTGTTGATCAATATTTATAAATTCTTTACGTCTTGTTCCGGCATATAATTCGTATTCTAATAACCTACAATCTATTTTGGCATTTAAGAATTCAATACGTCGACTTGGTTTTAAACGAATTTTTTTAGCCAATTCCAAATTGCCGGTAAAAATATATCCCGTCATTCCCTTGCACTTGTTCTTCATATAATCACCCATACGAGCGTAAGTAGCTTCTAATTCAAGTTCCTCTCCTAATCGCTCTCCATATTCTGGGTTAATCATTACAATGTCTCCTTCTTCAGGATCTGGCATTTCTGTTGCTTCAAAATCACAAACCTGAAAGTCAATTAAATCCTCCACCCCTGCAACAGACGCATTTATTTTGGCGACTTTAATGGCGTCTTTACTAATGTCTGAAGCAATAATTACCATATTGGGCAAATGTCTAACTTGTTCCTCAATGATAACACGTTCTTTTTCATAAACTGTTTTGTCATATCCAATCAAATGCATGAATGCATAATTATTTCTTAATAAACCCGGAACACGTTTCGTAGCAATAAGTGCCGCCTCTATTGCCAAAGTTCCAGAACCACACATTGGATTTACAAATGCACCAAACTTATTCCATTTAGTGGATAAGATAGTAGCAGCAGCTAATGCTTCCAGCATGGGTGCTTTTCCTGGAAGTTTCCTATAACCATGTCTTGCTAATGAGTCTCCAGAGGTATCTAAGAATAATTCTGCTTCATCGTTTTTCCAAAATAAATAAACCACGGCACCTGATAGTTCAGAACCCGTGGAAGGGCGTTTCCCAGTAACATCCCGCATTCTGTCGACTATAGCATCTTTAACTCTTAAATTGGCAAATAAATTAGTAGAGATGGTATCATTAAATACATTACTAATTACCGAAAAATAACCATCCGGTTTAATCATCTTTTCCCATGGGATAGAAACTGCATTATTATACAATTCATTGGGATCATTACAAATGAATGTTTTTAATGAGTACATCACCTGACTGGCACATCTAAGGTTTAAGTTTAAACGAATACAATCGTTCACTGTGCCTGTTAATTCCACCCCCGTTTGAAAAACACGGTCCACATCAAAACCCAATCCAATCACTTCTGCTCTTAAAGCAGGAGCCAACCATTTGTTACAGGTGATGATTATTTTATTACGGGTGGTAAATACTTGCATGGGACGAAATTAGATTAAAAAATCCTAAAGGGTTAAAAAGCAAAAATCCCCAACTAGATGTTGAGGATTTTTTTGTGGGAGCACACGGGCTCGAACCGCGGACCCCCTCGGTGTAAACGAGGTGCTCTGAACCAACTGAGCTATGCTCCCTTTTTCCTTTTCAGGAGTGCAAAAATAAGGGGGAAATTGTAATTTCCCAAATTTTTTTAAATTAATTTAATTGTACCGCTGGTAGCCTAGTAGATTGACTATCATATACAAATAGCTCTACAATTTCAAAAGTCCAATAGCTGGCTAAAGGAGACTTCTCGAGGATTTCTTTTACCTCTTTTTTACTATTTGCATTAAGCGTGATCCATGAATGCTGTGTTTCCATACTAACCGCATAGGAATCGATAACCCCTTTATTCAATAAATAATTGATATAGGTTCTGTGAGGGGGTACAAAACTCATAAACTCCTCATCCATTTCAAATGATATAATTGCTTGGAATTTTTTCATCATAGTCTAAGTTAGGTCAAGAATTACAAATCAAAAAGCAAAAAAATATAAAATTTAGGTTTTGGCTAAGTTTTAAACCTTTTCGTAGATTCTGTTTAAGTTATTCAAAAAGATAATACCCTATCCTTCCACCTGAACCCGCAAAAAAGGCTGCTTTTTTATTAGGTTGACCCTTTACTACATGGAAACTTTCAGCTGAAATTTTTTCCCAATTCTTTCCCTTGTTCTTAGAAATATCAACACCACTTGTGCCTGCTGCAATAATCAACTTGTTACTTAAAAAAACTAAAGATGACTTATACCCGTTTAAATTTTTAACGCGCTTATCTATTTCCCAGAAATATGCATTTTCACTCAAATGTTTATTCGTTGTATTTGGATATTTAAACCGATTTAATTTTATAAAATTATGATTCAATTCAGCTGGTTTAGTAAAATCTCCTCCAGCAATAATGATCTGATTTAAGTTTGGCGAAATTGATAAACTATTTGCTCCAGTTGAATTTGTTCCCTGAATGATGGGAATTTCCATGGCAGCACCATCTATCCACAACCTACTTTTAATCCCTCCAGAAATAAAAACAATTTTATCGTCTAAATATGCAAGATTACTATTACTCGATGCAAAAAAAGCTTCTCCCTTTGCTACTTTTGATTTCCAAAAACCAGCACCTACTCTTTCCCAATCCTGCCCTTTATTGGTTGTTTTTAATAAATAAATGGTATCGTTAATTGGATCCCCAATAACCGAACCTTCCTTATCATTTTTAAATGCGATGGCATCTAAAAACATACTAGTATCCTTGTTTTCATACACTTTATTCCAATGTGCACCTCCATCTATCGTTTTTAAAATTATTGCGGGTGCCGCAACGGCTACAATGATGGCTTCTTGCTTATTCCAAGCATGTATAGCTCTAAAATCACGCGTTTCATATCCTTGTACCTGTGACCAAGTAAAGGTATTACCTCCATCCACCGACAAGGCAACACTCCCCTTACTTCCACTTGCCCATATTACCTTCTCCGATGGCACCGAAAGTCCTCTTAAACTAACTCCTTTTTTTTCTGTCAATATTTTAATGGAAGTTTGCGCTGATAATTGCTGGGCAATGAACAAACAAAAAAGAATGGTGAGTTTACGCATGATTTTTAGATTTTTGCATTTTAAAGATACGATATGATACCTTATTGGATGAGTAGAACTCAATTAATGTTGGGAGATGAAAAATTGACTCAATTAATGCACAAAAATGTGCTTGTAATTGGTTTAGGTGGCGTGGGTGGTATTTGTGCCGAAATGATTGTAAGGGCCGGAGTAGGCAAAATTACGATAGTGGATAACGACCGCGTAGATGCGAGCAATATCAATAGACAAATACAAGCCTTACACTCAACCGTAGATCAACCCAAAGCAAAGGTATTGTCAGCAAGGTTATTAGACATCAACCCAGCCTTAGATTTGACCGTTCATGAAATGTATATCAAAGATGAAATTACGACAGAATTGCTCACCTCTGCTAAATGGGATTATGTGGTAGACTGTATAGATACTCTATCTTGTAAAGTGTTTCTAATTAAAAAATGTTTGGACATGAAACTTCCCATTGTAAGTTCCATGGGGGCTGGCGGAAAAGTGGATCCCTCTCAAATTCAGGTGACAGACATCTCAAAAACCTATGTATGTAATTTGGCTAGGTACGTAAGAAAAAGGTTACAAAGTTTAGGTGTAAAAAAAGGTTTGAAAGTGGTATTTAGTCCTGAAAAAGCCGATCAAGATAAGATCATTGTGACAGAAAAAGCATTCCCTAAAAAGTCAATAATAGGAACCCTAAGCTACATGCCTGCCCTCTTTGGCTGCACGGTGGCTAGCGTGGTAATCCGGGATTTAATGGATTAGTAAGGATTTATCCCTCAATTTTCTTTGAAATCACCTCATTTTACCCTTATTTTGCACCTCCAATTGGAAGCTCCTGGTTCGGTAGCTCAGCTGGATAGAGCAACTGCCTTCTAAGCAGTAGGTCATTGGTTCGAATCCAATCCGAATCACAAAGCCTGTCACAAAAGTGAC
>JACCDH010157395.1_pt1 | contig 14481 bp, 18 predicted proteins | sample 7442481 | NCBI WGS metagenome assembly JACCDH01 (sample SAMN15323433, study PRJNA562643) | freshwater metagenome | isolation source: river surface water | place: USA:Blue River Watershed | collected 2017-08-15
GTCGATTTTTGTGCGAGTGACCCGCGGCACGCCGAGTCGCTGAAGCGGGCAGAGGGGTTGCTGGAGTTGATCAGGAGTCGTGATGTCGGACGTCATTGAACGCGATGAGCTCAAGCTGCTCGTGGAGGTCGGGATGCTGGCCGCCACCCAGGGCGATGTGGAGGCCGCCAAGGTCATCTTCGACGCCATCGAGCAGGAGCGCCCCGACGCGGCGGCCAGCTATGCCGGACCAGCGATGGCCTTGCTATTTCGCGGCAGGACGGCGGATGCCATCAGCGCACTGCAGCGGGGGTTGAAGGCTGTGGGCGAGACGGATCGGCCAGACCTGCAGGCCCTGCTGGGCGTCGCCCTGCACATCGACGGTCGAGGGGCTGAGAGCGCGCAGGCCTTGAACGCATCTCATACGCACCCCCTGTCTGCCGCCCTGCTGGCCCAGTGGAAACGCACCCTTCCAGGAGGTTGACATGGACATCACGACACCCACTGCAGTGGCGGCCGCCGGCGGATGGACTTCAGGCGGCAGCCCGAGACCCTTGCCCGCCGACGAGCCAGCCCAGGACCTGCTGCGGGAGGCGCTGGGTGAGCCCGCGCCGGCGCTACCCGCCAGCGGCGGCACGCCCCACGACGCGCCTCTGGCGCCCCCCGTTGTAGGCGGCAGCCTGGGCGATGCTGTCCTGTCGGGCTTGAACAAGCTCAGCGGAGAGTTCCAGGATGCCTGGGCCCAGAAAAACGCGATCCTGGCCAAGGGGCCCGAGGCACTGAGCGCGGGCGACGCACTGCGCTTGCAGGCGGCGATCGGAACCACGAGCGCAGTCATCGACGTGATGGGCAAAGGCGTCAGTAAGGTCGTTCAAGGCATCGAGCAGTTGACCAAGGTCCAATGACGGAACTTTCACGCCTGTGGCGCGCGCTGGCCACTCTTGTGCTCATAGGTGCCCTGGCCGGGTGCGGTCGGCAGGTCGAGCTCATGGCGTCCTTGCCCGCATCGGAAGCGAACGAGGTGATCGCCGCGCTGCAAAACGCCGGGATCTCTGCCGACAAGGTGGCCGGGAAGGAAGGGCTCGCCACGGTCAAGGTCGCTGCGGGCGATGTCGGTCGAGCCGTCGACCTGCTGCGGGAAAAGGGCCTGCCGCGTGAACGCTTCGCCGGCATGGGCCAGGTGTTCAAGAAGGAAGGGCTGATCTCCTCGCCCCTGGAAGAGCGTGCCCGGTACGTGTACGCCTTGTCGCAGGAACTGGGAGCGACACTGTCCCAGATCGATGGCGTGGTGTTTGCCCGGGTCCACGTGGTGCTGCCGGAGCGGACATCGGTGGGCGAGTCCGCTACACCTTCGTCGGCTGCGGTCTTCATCAAGCACCAGGAGGGCTACAACCTCGAGACGTTGCAGCCGCTGGTGCGCCGACTGGTGTCGCACAGCATTCCAGGCCTGGCCCCTGAGAAGGTGTCGATCGTCCTGGTGAGCGCCCAGTCCACGCGTCCCAAGAACGAGTCGAGCGCAGGCTGGAGCCCTACCGCCTGGCCCATGGCTGTTGCGGTGGGGGCACTGGTTGTCTTGCTGCTGGTGGCCGGTGGCGTCGGGGCCTACCTGCTCTGGAAGCGCGGTGACTTCGAGCGTCTACGACGCATCCTGCGGGTGCAGGGGTGAGGGATGCCGGATCTGTTGCCTGGCCCGTGGCTGGACCGTCCTCTCGCGGGGGCGTTCCTGCGCTTCAACCTGGCGCTGGCCGATCTGGGGCAGCCCTCCTACGAGGTGCCTTGGCAGTTGCCAGAGGATGTAATGGATCGCCTGGTCGCGATGGGCGCTTTGCCCTCGGACGGTCCGCGCGTGGTGCGCCGGCATGCGTCCGCCATGATCCTGCAATCGCTGGCGTCCGATGAGGTTGTGGTGCCTGGATTCAGCGATCCAGCCTTGCCTGTATTCATGGCCAGTGCTGAGACCTTCGAGCGCTTGCAGCTTGGCTGCGGCTTGGTGCTGTTGGCGCCCGCGATCCGTCGCATCATCACCCGCGAGGAACTTCAGGCCCTGCGTGCCGAATTGACAGCCGATGAGCTGAGTTTTGCGCGCGGCCGCGCCCTGGTATCCACCGCGGGGGGGGCCCATGCTGAATCGGAGGTGACGCTTTCGCTTGGTCAGGTGCGTGTCCAGGCTCGCAAGCTGGGGCAGGAGGTCCTGGCGTTTGCGGCTCAGGCCGCCAGTCCACCCGTCGCCTGCCGGGCGCGCCTGCGGCTGCCGCCCCTTCCCCCGACCGAAAGCCTGCAGTTGCCTGCCGCCTTGCGGGACGGCCCTGCCGCGCTGGCCCATGCGAGGGCTGTACTCCAGGAGGTCGATCCAGAATGGCTGTCGCTGTTCCCCGCCTCCCCCTGAGGCGCTACGACACATTCCAGGGCCTGGTGGATCCCGGATCCAAGGTCGTCCCCCTGGAACGTCTGGACGCCTTGCGCGAAGCGGCCACGATCCTGGAGGCCGCGACGGAGCGCGCCCAGGAGATCATCGGCGGCGCGGAGGCCGCACACGAGGCAGAGCGCCGCAAGGGGTACACGAAAGGTCTGGAGGAAGCCCGGCGCGAGCAGGCCACCCAGATGATCGAGAACGTCGCCCGCAACGTCGATTTCCTGGAGCGCTCGGAAGACCGAATCGTCGATCTGGTGATGCAGTCGGTGCGCAAGGTGATCGAGGGATTCGATGATCGGGAGCGTACCGTGGCGGCCGTGCGCAGCGTGCTGGCGATCGCGCGTGACCAGAAGCAGGTGACCCTGCGCCTGAGCCCGGAGCAGGCCGACACGCTGCGGGCACAGATCCACGACATGCTGGCGGCCTACCCGAGCATCGGGTTCATCGACGTGGTGCCAGAGCGGCAGCTGACGGGCGATGCCTGCGTGCTCGAAAGCGAAATGGGAGTGATCGAGGCCAGCATCGAGATCCAGCTGGCGGCCATCCAGGCGGCATTCGACCGTACGCTGGGGCGCACGGTTTGATCCGTGGAAGGTGGTCATGCATTCCCTGGACTATGTCACCCGCATGATGGCGATGGCCCTGGATGAAGCCCCTTCGCTTCGCATCAAGGGGCGCGTCATCCAGGTGGTCGGCACCATCATCAAGGCGTCGGTTCCTCGGGTGCGCGTGGGCGAGATCTGCTTGCTTCGCAATCCCGGTGAGCCGCTTGAGATGAAGGCCGAAGTCGTCGGCTTCATGCGCAACGCGGCCATCCTGACCCCCCTGGGCGAGATCCAGGGGCTCAGTGGCGCGACCGAGGTCATCCCCACAGGCCAGCCCCATCGGGTCGGCGTCGGCCCGGAATTGCTCGGGCGGGTCCTGGATGGCCTGGGCCACCCCCTGGACGAGGCAACGGCCGGGCCCTTGCGGCTGAAGCTGTCGTATCCGGTGTACGCGGATTCTCCAGATCCGCTGACTCGGCGCCTGATCGAGCGCCCGCTGCCCCTGGGTGTACGCGTGCTGGACGCGCTGCTCACGTGCGGAGAAGGGCAGCGCATGGGCGTGTTCGCTGCGGCCGGGGGCGGGAAGTCCACGCTGATGGGGATGATGGTGAAAGGGGCTGCGGCTGATGTGGTGGTGATCGCCCTGATCGGTGAGCGCGGGCGTGAAGTGCGCGAGTTCATCGAGGACGAATTGGGCGAGGAGGGCCGCCGCCGCAGCGTGATCGTGTGCGCCACCTCGGACAAGAGCGCGATGGAGCGCGCCAAGGCGGCCTATGTGGCCACCGCCATCGCCGAGTATTTTCGGGACCAGGGGCAGCGCGTCCTGTTCCTGATGGACAGCGTGACCCGCTTCGCCCGGGCGCAGCGTGAGATCGGCCTGGCGGCGGGGGAGCCCCCCACCCGCCGCGGCTTTCCGCCCAGCGTCTTTGCCACGCTGCCACGCCTGATGGAGCGTGTGGGGATGAACCACACAGGGTCGATCACCGCGCTCTACACCGTGCTGGTGGAGGGCGACGACATGACCGAGCCGATTGCGGATGAAACCCGATCCATCCTGGACGGCCACATCGTGCTGTCACGCAAGCTGGGCGCAGCCAACCACTATCCCGCGGTCGATGTGCTGGCCTCTGTGAGCCGGGTGATGAACCGGGTGGTGAGCCCTGCGCATCGCGCTGCTGCAGGCCGCCTGCGGGAGCTGATGTCGCGGTATGCCGATGTCGAGCTTCTGGTGCGGATCGGGGAATACCAGCGGGGCAGCGACCCCCTGACCGACGAAGCGATCGACAAGCGTGAGGCGATCAACCAATTCCTTCGGCAATCGACCGACGAGCGCTGCGGGTTCGATGACGCCGTCGACCGCCTCGCCGAAGTGGCTGGAGGGTAGTGCGCATGTCGATGTTCCAGCAGCTTTTTCGAATCCGGGAAATTCGCGAGCAGCGCGCGCAGGCGGCGATGCAGGCCGAGCGCACGGCACTTCGGCGGGCGACCGAGGCGCGGGAAGATGCCTCCCAAGCGCTCGATCGGTATCGCGCATGGGCCAAGACGCGCGAAGACACGCTGTTTTCCGAACTGATGGAGAACCCGGTGCAGGTTCGTGACATTCAGGAAGTGCGTCACGAAGTGGGGGCCATGCGCTCCAAGGAGTTGGGTTACGCCCAGGACCTGGAGAAGTTCGAGGCGGCCCGTTCCAGGCAGTCCGAGGTGCTGGACGCCGCACGCGAGCGCCACGCCATCGCGGAGCGGACGCGGCAGAAGGTCGAGGAACGCCTTGTGATCGATCGCCGCGAGACGGCGGCCAGCCAGGACCGTGCCGAGGAGTCCGAGATGGAGGAGGTGACATCGGCGGGTGGCCCGGCGCAGGACGCCGCGGATCTGCAAGGGGTTTCGCATGGGTGACAGCCAGGATAGGGTGAGACCTTCGTCTGTGGTGGTGCCGGCCTCCATCGACACCGCAATGCCCCCGACGCCTGATGAGGCGGTGCGTGCGCGGTTTGAGCAATTGATACGTGAAGACGCTGTGCGCTCCGATCCTGAGGTCCTGGCAGAAACGACGACCGAGAAGGCCAGGAAGGAGGATCCTGATGACGAGGCGCTTTCGGTGAGATCGACGGACGAAAACGCGGACCGGTCTGCGCAAATGGCCGTCGCCATGCCGGTGATGGTGCCCCCCTTGCCTGATGTTTCGGAGGATGCACTGTCGCAGGCGGTGTCGCGTAAAGCGCCTCGAGCGCTGCTCCCCACGGGCGACGGCGATCTGCCGCCGATGTCTACGCCGCAGGATCAAGACTTGACCGTAGTCAAACCGGCTCCCATACCCCTCCTTGATTTGGAAAGGCCAACTGAGGTAGCGCCGGAAATGGAATCAGGGGCAGCGCAGGTCTCTGGGCCGGGACCCGCGACGCTGGGTTGGCGACCCATCCCTGTCCATCCTGAGGGCGCTCTTTCGGAGGCCCGCTCGTCATCGGGAGCGGAGGCGAACTCGGCCCATGCTGTCGCTGGCCCAGGCACAGCGATGACTGGGCATGCAATGTCGAAGGCAGCCAGCACTGTTGTAGTAGATGTCGGCGATGCGGCAGTGGGGCAGCTCGCACCTGCACTCGGACCCGGACGAGAGCAGCTTGTGACCGTCCAGGCCGCGTCTGCGCCAGATTACGCACAAGATCGTCCCGTCCCACCGGCATTGCCTGTGGCGAGCAGACCATCTTCCGACGGATCGTCCCTGTCGATTCCATCTGCCACGCCTTCCGATGCAGCCGAGGAGCGTTCGAGTGACATCCCGCGCGGCTCTGTCGAGTCCGAGGGCGATGTCTTCGAGGCCTTGGACGAGGAGATTCCGAGCTCGCCCCCTTCTTCGCTGATCGCCGTACACACCCCGTCCCCTGTTCCATCGCCATCTGCCGTCGTCCAAACGGAAGCTTCGCGTAGCCTGGACTCTGGAGTCATCACCGGGTGGCTCCAGAACGCCATTGCCAGCCTTCAGGTGGCTGAGGGGGCACAAGGCGCGCGGCAGGTCCACCTCGAGATCAAGCCTGAGATCCTGCCCGGGGTGCGCGTCGTGCTGCAGGAGGTGCAAGGGCGCGTGCAGGTCGACTTCATCTGCTCGGTACAGGCGTCGCACCAGGTCCTGGGGGCGATCGCGCAACGCGAGGCCGCCGACATGGCGCGCCGTTGCCGCCGTGACCTGGTGCTTCGCATCCAGGTCGACGACAAGGATCCGGATCGTGAAATGCTGGCGGACGTGCGCACGATCGAGGTGGTGGGCACGGCATGACGACCTCGACGGCACCCCTCTCGCTCCCGAGCCTCACGTCAGCGCAGGCACACGCCTTGCGCCTGCTGGCCCAGCGTGCCCAGGCTGCGTCCTTCGCGTGGGGCGGCCAGACCTGGCAGGTGTCCCTGCGGCCGCATCCGACCCAGACGCCCGTGGACGCCGGGCCGGATGCATGGTGGATCCGCCTGTCCTGGTCTGGATGGCCTTTCGACCTGCGGGTGTCTGAGACGGCCCTCCAGGATTGGTTGCGGGCTCGGTTTCCCGATCTGGATCTGCCTTTGCTTCCGGACCCCCTGTGCGCTTCAGTCCTGGAGGCAGCCTGTGACTCCCTTGTCGCCCTTCTTCAGGAAGGCACGCCGGACCCCGTGGTGCTCGAGCGGTGGTTGCCGGGCGGGGAGCCCGGTCGGGGCTTGCCGCATGTCGTCGACATCGAGCTGAGGACCGGCCGCGTCGTACTGAGGGCGCAGTTGTCCACCAGTACGCCAGGCCTTTTGTTTCTCGCCGAGCAGGTGGCTGCCCGAGAACCCGCGTGCAATGACACGGAATTCGATGCCCTGCCCGTGACGCTGGTCGCCGCCATCGGAATGACGTGGCTGGGGATCGACGAGGTGGCACGCCTGAAACCGCGCGACACGATCCTGTTCGATGTGCGACTTCTTGACGAAGATGGACAGCTCTGGATCGTCCAGGGGAACGCGGGATTTCGGGTGCAGCGCCAAGGCCCGGATCTGACTGTGACCGAGCAATTCATGACACGAGGATGGACTGTGCCCCCCGAAGAAGAAGATGGCGCGCCCCGTTCGGAGCTGAGTTCGCTGGAGGATCTTCCCTTGCGAGTCGTTTTTGATCTGGGGGAGCTTACCCTGAGCCTGGGCGAGCTGCGGGCCTTGCAGGTGGGCCAGCCGCTGTCCCTGGCCCGACCCCTGTCCAGTGCGGTCGCCGTGCGTGTCAACGGGGCATTGATCGGAACTGGCGAACTGGTCGACATCGAAGGCGAGCTGGGGGTGACCCTCACGTCGCTGTTCCAACGTCCCGCGACCAAACCCGCCCGCGCCACGCGCTCCGCCCCGCGAACCCGCACGCGCAGCGCGCCCGAGGTGCCTGATGCGCCTGAAGCGCCCGAGGAAGTGGCCTCATGACCAGCCTCGACCCCGTTTCACTACTTGTCGTCTTCGGGCTGCTGGCCATCCTGCCGACGATCGTGGTGGTGACGACGGCCTTCCTCAAGATATCGATCGTGATCATGCTGCTGCGAAACGCCCTGGGCGTTCAGCAGATTCCCCCGAACATCGCTCTGTATGGACTGACCCTGATCCTCACCGTCTACGTCATGGCGCCGATCGGTCAAAGGATCTACGAGACCACGATCAAGTCACCCGTGAACGTGAAGAATGTCGAAGGCGTGATGGCGGCCGTTCGAAAAGGGGCGGAGCCGATGCGCGTCTTCCTCGAGCGAAACAGCAAGCCGGAGCAGCGGGATTTCTTCGTGAACTCGGCGCACAAGATCTGGGGCGCCGAGTTGGCAGCCGACGTCAAGCCCAATGATTTTCTGGTGCTGATGCCCGCTTTCCTGGTCAGTGAGCTCACGGCGGCATTCCAGATCGGGTTTCTCATTTATCTGCCGTTCATGGTGATCGACCTGATCGTCTCGAACATCCTGCTGGCGCTGGGGATGATGATGGTCTCGCCCGTGACGATCACCCTGCCGCTGAAGCTGTTCCTGTTTGTCGCGGTGGACGGCTGGACGCGGTTGATCCACGGCCTGGTGCTGACCTATGCCTGAGGCGCCATGGACACCTCCGATCTGATCATGCACCTGACCAAGGCGCTGTACCTCACGCTGTGGCTGTCCTTGCCGCCGATCATCGTGGCCTCGGTGGTCGGCACCTTGTTTTCCCTGTTCCAGGCCCTGACCCAGGTGCAGGAGCAGACGCTGTCCTTCGCCGTGAAGCTGATCGCCGTGATGGCCACCTTGGCGTTGACCGCGGGGTGGGTGGGGGCGGAGTTGTTCAATTACACCGTGGCAGTGCTGGATGCGCTGCCTGGCCTGGGTCGATAGGTGCGGCATGCCTGAGGTGGATGGGTTTCGCGAGGTCACGTCCTTCCTGCTCGCGTTGTGCTGGACGCTGCCGCGGATCCTGGGGATGTTCGTGGCGATTCCGATTTTTCCGCGCAATGTGCTGCCCGGGATGATCCGCTTGGGGGTTGCGGCGGGGTTCGGTCTGGTGGTGGCGCCCAGCCTCGTGGCCTTTGTCGAGGGGCCCAGCCTGCCGGCGTCCCAGATCGCCCTGCTGGTGGTCAAGGAGGCCTTCGTCGGTTTTGTGCTGGGATGCCTGCTCGCTGTGCCCTTCTGGGCATTCGAGGCGATCGGCTTCCTGGTGGACAACCAGCGTGGCGCCAGCATCGCCGGTACCCTGAACCCCCTCACCGGAGACGACAGCTCTCCTTTGGGCATCCTGTTCAACCAGGCGTTCATCGTCTTTTTCTTCATCAGCGGCGGTTTCGTGCTGATGCTGGAGGTGCTTTACGAGAGCTTTCGCCTCTGGGCAGTCCCCTCCTGGCTGCCGCATTTTCGTGCGGAGTCGGTGCCGGTGTTGATCCACCAGATCCTGCGGCTGGTCGAGCTGACCTTGCTGCTTTCCGCGCCCGTGATCGTGGCGATGTTCCTGGCCGAGATGGGCCTGGCACTCATGAGCCGCTTCATCCCTCAGCTCCAGGTGTTTTTCCTGGCCATGCCGATCAAGAGTGCCTTGGCCTTCCTGGTGCTGGTGATGTATGTGTCGACTCTGTTGGACTACAGCATGGACCTGATCGCGCAGATGCCCTCGACCCTGCGGCTGTTGGATGAGCAGTGGCGGTCACCCGTCCCGGGGGCGCGATGAGCGAGAAGACCGAACAGCCCACCCCCACCAAGCTGCGCAAGGCCCGAGAGGAGGGGCAGGTCGCCCACAGCAAGGACCTGACCCAGACCGTCCTCATGGCGGCTCTTCTGGGTTACATGCTGATGGATGCGTCTGCCATCGCCCAGCGTCTGTCCGACATGATGGTCATGCCCGTCCATCTGATGACGATGGAGTTTGAGGCGGCTTTCAATGTCCTTGCGATGGAGATGGCCCGTGCCTTCGCGGCACTGGTCCTGCCCTTCGTGCTGATCATTCTGGTGGTCGGGCTCGTGGTCGAGATGGGGCAGACCGGGATGCTGTTTGCCTTCAAGGCCCTCAAGCCGTCGGGGAAGAAGCTGAACGTGGTTCAGAACGTGCAGAACATGTTCGGCAAGAAAGGTTGGATGGAATTCCTGAAGTCCAACGTGAAGGTCGTGGTGCTGTCGGCAGTTGTCTTCTGGACATTGCGCAGCGAGCTGCCGACCCTGCTGACACTGCCCCAGGGCGATATCGGGGGCGTCGGCGTGGCGCTGCTCATGCTGCTCAAGGCCATGTTCATGCAGGTGGGGCTGGTCTACGCGGTGATTGCGGTGGCGGACTTTGTGTGGCAGCGGCATCACTATCGCAAGCAGCAGATGATGTCGATCGATGAAGTGCGGCGCGAGTACAAGGAGCAGGAAGGTGATCCGCATATCAAGCATGAACGCAGGCACCTGCACCAGCAGATGCTGCAGGAGGAGGCGGTCCGGGGCGCGGGTTCCGCATCCGTGCTGATCACGAACCCGATCCACCTGGCCATGGCGATCCGCTATCGCCCGGGGCTGGATCCCCTGCCGGTGCTCCTGGGCAAAGGCGAGGGAGCCCTGGCTGCACGAATGGTGCGATCCGCCAAGGCCGCGGGGGTTCCCGTCCTGGAGAACGTGTCGCTGGCGTGGGAGTTGATGCGCCGCGGGCGCGTGGACGACTACATCCCGCCGGACCTGATCGTGCCCGTGGCCGAGGTGTTGCGGATCGTGCGTGCGAGCCAAGCCGGTCCCAGGGAGTGAGTCATGCCTGATCCTGTTTCCCGAGCCGTGAAGCACCGTTTGCTGCTGGCTTACGCCGAGCGTCAGGGCCTCGGTTCATCCGCCTTTCTGTCGGACGGTTCCTTGAGCCTGATCTTTGATGCGGCGTACCGCCTTCAGGTGCGTCCCTTCGTCGGAGACCGGCTGGTGGTGCAGTCCTGGCTGCTGGAGATCGCCCCGATTCGGCGTGAGCAGCGGGACGAGCTGCTGGTTCGGCTCCTGCGCCATGCCGCGAGTACCGCACGTGATTTTCCCGCCGGTCTTGTGGTGGATGCGACGGCGTCGTGGCTCTTGCTGCAGCAGGTGGTACCAGCGGGTGCCGACCTGCGCACGCTGGAAGCCGAGCTCGCGGATTTCGTGAACGTGCGTGCCTACTGGCAGGGTCGGTGCAGTGAAGAAGCGAAACGTTTCCATGCGTGAGGGGGGCTCGATGCGTCCGATGGCACGCCGCTGGGTCCTCTGGCTGTGCCTGTGGGCCGGGCCTGCATTCAGTGCCCCGCCCTGGCCAGCCTCCGCCTACAGTTACTTCGCGGAGGGCACGCGCCTGGAGACGGTCCTGGCCGACTTTGCCGCCGGGTTCAACCTGGGCTTGTCTCTGCAGCCCGGCGTCACGGGCAGCGTCAGCGGGCGCTTCACCACGGCCACCCCCACCGAATTCCTCTCGCGGCTGGGGGGCGTCTACGGCTTTGTCTGGTACACGCATGCGGGCGTGCTGCATGTCAGCAAGTCCAGCGACATGGTGACCCGCAGCCTGCCGATACCGGGGGGCGGCCTGGGCAATGTGCGCGCGACGCTGACCGAGATGGGCGTGGTTGACCCGCGCTTTGGCTGGGGGGAGCTGCCGGATCACGGTCTCCTGATGGTGTCCGGTCCCTCTGGCTACGTCAGCCTGGTGGACGAGACCCTCAAGCAGTTGTCCACGGGCGGCGGTGTCCGGCAGGTGCGCGTGTTCCGCTTGCTGCATGCATCGGCGATCGATCGCCCCATCATGTATCGCGACCAGACCATCGTTCAGCGTGGACTGGCCAGTGTGCTGCGCTCAGTCCTGGCAGCCAATGGCGTGGAGAGTGTGGCCGGTGAGGCCGCTGCGGAAAAACCCGCCGCGAGTGTTCCGTCGCTGCCTGCGCTCGGGCCCTTGCCAGGTGCAGCCAATGCATCGCCACCGGAGCGGGCTGCGCCGGAGCGTGCGGCCACACGGGGCCGCTCCACGGGCCGCACGGGAGGACCCTCGATCCAGGCCGATCCCCGGCTCAACGCGATCCTCGTGAGCGATGTGCCGGAGATGATGCCGGTCTATGAGCGGCTGATCGCGCAGCTGGACGTGCCCTCGGCGCTGATCGAGATCGAGGCGATGATCATCGACATCAACACCGACCGGGCCCGGGAGATGGGAATCAACTGGAGCTTCAACAGCGGGGGCTTCTCGGCGAGCTTCAACGGGTCGACCTTGCAGATCGGCACCAACGGCGCCGGCGCAGGCACCCTGCCGGTGGACGCGGGCACGCAGCTGCTGGCTCAGATCCGCTTCCTCGAGTCACGCGGCGATGCCCGCATCCAGAGCCGGCCCTCGGTGCTGACCACGGACAACATCGGTGCCATCCTGGACCTGTCGGAGACCTTCTACATCCGTGTGCAGGGTGAGCGTACAGCGACCGTGGCGCCCGTGACCGCGGGCACCACGCTCAAGGTCACGCCCCGGCTGATGGGGGGCGAGAACCCGTCGATCCAATTGACCGTGGACATCGAGGATGGTCAGATCCAGGATCGGCAGATCGATTCGCTGCCCACCGTTCGCCGCAGTACGGTGAGCACGCAGGCGGTGGTTCGTCAGAGCGAGACGCTCATGATCGCGGGCTACAGCTCGGACCAGAACATCCTGAACGAGCAGAAGGTGCCGGTGCTGGGTGACCTGCCGGTGGTGGGGCCGTTGTTCTCGACCACCTCGCGGACGGTGCAAAAGCGCGAGCGGATTTTCCTGATCCGGCCCAAGCTCGTGGCACCGGCCGTGGCTCTGGCACCCACCCCTGCCCCCGACCCGCTGGAGCGCTGAGCTCAGAACCCCAGTTCGATCTTTTCGGCGCTCAGGCGCTTGCGCAAGGAGCTGCGGGCGCGTGACACACGGCTGCGTACCGTGCCGACCGGGATGGACAGCATCACGGCAGCTTCTTCATAACTGAGCTCGTCCAGTGCGACCAGGAGCAGCACATCGCGCATGTCGGGCGCCAGCTCGGCCAGGGCCTTCTCGAGGGCGCGGACGGATTCGGACAGCGAGAGTTGCTCGAAGGGGTCTGGCCGGGCACATGAGGTCTCGGCCAGGGCATCGTCTCCCTCGAAGGTGTAGCGCCGGTGGGGTGAGCGCGACAGGTAGTTGCGCACCAGGTTCATGGCGATGCCATAGAGCCAGGTGGAGAGCTCGGACGCGCCCTTGAAGGTGGAGAAGCTGCGCGCCGCCTCGACAAACGCCTGCTGGGTCAAGTCTTCGGCATCGGACCCCCAGCCGATGTGCTTGACGATGAATCGATAGAGCCGTCCCTGATGCGACTGCACGAGTTGCCGAAAGAGCGCTTCGTCGTCGGCGGAGAGTTGCGGTTCAGCCTGGAAGAGGGGAGGGGTGCCCGCGGCGGCGAGATGCGGGGCATCGATGGGGGCGGGGGCGGTGGACAAGTTAACTCCAAAGGCCTACTGAAGACCTGTAACTTGCCTCAGAGTTGTCAACAAGTCAATATAAATAACTCATTGTGTAAACATTGTGATGCAGTGCGGCGATCCACTGGGGCTGCGCCGGTGGCGGCCGCCTCGGCGAAGCGCTGGCCCATGCGGGTATCGATGCGCTCGCGGGTGTCTTGGGGCATCTCCTGGGGATCCATTCCGAAACGCTGGGCGACCTCCTTGAAGCCAGCGCCCTGATGGACTGCCGAGAATTCGAGCTGCGTGAGGAAGTCCACACCGGCCAGTGCCTGCGAGGCGACATCCAGTGCCTCATCCAGGGCGGACTGCGCGGCGGCCGATGGGGCCAGGGTGGTGGGCGTGTTTGGCCAGTCGAGGGCGCGGATGGCCGCCTCCACGAGGCGGTTCCCGACGGCGCGGCGTGCGGCCTCCTGGGGGTCGGGCTGCTCAGGGTTCGAGGGGACCGCAGGCGGTGTGGCCTCCCAGGGGGGATCGGGTTCGGCTGCCCGCAGCGTCGAGGACAGGTGCGGCTCGCTCGAGAAGGCAGGGCGGGCGCTGCCGTAATGATGAATCTGTGTCATAGGCAAGGAGTCCCTGGGTCGACCCTTTCAAGACACGGTGCCAACCCAGTGAGCCTGTCCGGCAACCTGCACGCGACAGGCTGCCGGGACCGGCGATGCAGGATATGTGGCGGTGCGGGAGGGATGGTTCCCTGTAGCGGGCTGCAGGCTGCGGCTGAACAGGGCAAGAAGGGGCGTGGGGAGCTCTGGTGCCCGAGGCCGGAATCGAACCGGCACGCCTTGCGGCGGGGGATTTTGAGTCCCCTGCGTCTACCAATTTCACCACTCGGGCAGTGCGGTCTGAGCAGCCGAAAATTATGGCACAGTGGCGCGCATGAAGTACCCCACGATTGAAGACGCCGTTGGAAAAACGCCCCTGGTGGCGCTGCAGCGGATCGGCGCTGCGGAGAACCTGACGCGGGGCAACGTCGTCCTGGGCAAGCTCGAGGGCAACAACCCGGCGGGCTCGGTGAAGGACCGTCCCGCACTGTCGATGATCGCGCGCGCCGAGGAGCGCGGCGACATCCGGCCGGGCGACACGCTGATCGAGGCGACTTCCGGCAACACCGGTATCGCGCTGGCCATGGCCGCGGCGATCAAGGGCTACCGCATGGTGTTGATCATGCCGGAGGACCTGTCCGTGGAACGGGCCCAGACCATGAAGGCCTTCGGAGCGGAGCTGCTGCTCACGCCCAAGAGCGGCGGCATGGAGTACGCGCGCGACCTCGCCGAGAACATGCAGCGCGAAGGCAAGGGCCGGGTGCTCGATCAGCTCGCGAACGCCGACAACCCCCGCGTCCACTACGAGACCACCGGCCCCGAGATCTGGGAGCAGACGGGCGGGCGCATCACCCACTTCGTGAGCGCCATGGGCACGACCGGCACGATCACCGGCGTGTCCAAGTTCCTCAAGGAAAAGAATCCGGCGGTGCGCATCATCGGCGCGCAGCCCAGCGAGGGCTCGCGCATTCCCGGCATCCGCAAGTGGCCGCAGGAATACCTGCCGCGCATTTACGACCCCCGCACCGTCGATGAACTGGTGTACGTGAGCCAGGACGACGCCGAGGAGATGTGCCGGCGCATGGCGCGCGAAGAGGGCA
>JACCDH011755046.1_pt1 | contig 14479 bp, 9 predicted proteins | sample 7442481 | NCBI WGS metagenome assembly JACCDH01 (sample SAMN15323433, study PRJNA562643) | freshwater metagenome | isolation source: river surface water | place: USA:Blue River Watershed | collected 2017-08-15
AATATCATTTACTCTTACATTCACCCCAACATTTGCGTTGCATTTAAATATTATCCCTTCTTCTTCCAACAAACTTATTCGACGTTCAACAACTGTCTTTTCTAATTTAAAATCAGGGATGCCAAAACGTAATAAGCCACCTGGTTTTGGATCTCTTTCAAATACGGTTACTTCATGTCCTGCATAATTTAATTGAGCTGCAGTAGCGAGTCCTGAAGGCCCTGATCCAATCACGGCAACTTTGAATCCGCTTCTCATATTTGGTTTGCGTGCTTTTACAAAACCTTTTTCAAATGCGATTTCAATAATATGCTTTTCAATTTCTTCAATGGTAACGGGAGGTTGGTTTATACCCAATACGCATGCGCTTTCACATGGTGCTGGACAAATTCTTCCAGTGAACTCAGGGAAGTTATTGGTCGAAATTAAAATCTCGTAGGCATCCTTCCATTCTTTGTTATATACTGCGTCGTTGAATTCAGGAATAATATTTCCCAAAGGACAGCCACTATGACAAAAAGGAACGCCACAATTCATGCAACGTGCCGATTGTTCATTTAGCTTTTGTTCCGGTAATGTAGTAACAAATTCTTTATAATTTTTCTTTCTATCTTCTACCGGCAATTTGCTTGGTAGTTCTCTTGTATATTCTTTAAATCCGGTTGGCTTTCCCATAACTGATATTTTCAATAAGTGTGTAGAATTAAAATCTATTTCCTTTTTTATTCATTAACAATTCCTTTTAATTATTTTCCTGCACTTGCAGTTGCTTGTCGAGTTTGTAAAACTTTTTTATAATCACGCGGAAATACTTTTATAAAATGCTTTAGTTGGTTATCGAAGTCGCTCAAAATAAATTTGGCAACCGAACTACCTGTTTTATCAAAATGCGCTTGAATCATTTTTTGTAATGTAGGAACATCATCGGCTCCGACTGGATCTAAATCCACCATTTCTTTATTACATAAACTATCAAAGTCATTTTGAACATTGTATACATATGCAATTCCTCCACTCATGCCAGCTGCAAAGTTTCTGCCCGTTGAGCCAAGAATTACGGCAAGTCCTCCTGTCATGTATTCACAACCATGGTCTCCAATACCTTCAACTACCACCGATGCCCCAGAGTTTCTTACAGCAAATCGTTCACCTGCTTTACCTCTTATATAGGAAGTGCCACTAGTTGCACCATAGAATGCTACATTGCCAATTAAAATATTATTTTCAGGAACGAAGGTTGCTTTTTTATCAGGATAAACAATTAACTGAGCTCCACTTAATCCTTTACCAAAATAATCATTTGCGTCACCTTCTAATTCCAACGTAACACCAGCAGTATTAAAGGCTCCAAAACTTTGTCCTGCTGTACCTTTAAATTTAAAGTGAATTGTATTTTCAGGAAGACCGGCACCTTTGTGGACCTTTGTAATTTCATTTGAAACAATGGTTCCAACAGTTCGATCGGTATTTTTAATTTCAAAACTTCCAGTTACTTTTTCTTTTTTCAAAATAGCTGGTTGAGATGCTGAAAGTAATTTCCAATCTAATACATTAGCTAAACCATGGTCTTGCGATTCTGTTTGGTATAATCCGACACTTGCATCGGCGGGTTCTTTATATAAAATGGCACTTAAATCTAAGTTTTTATATTTCCAGTGATTGATGTTATTACGCATTGTCAAAGCGTCTGCTTGACCAATCATTTCATTTACGGTTCTGAATCCAAGTTCCGCCATGATTTCTCGTAACTCCTGAGTAATGAATTCAAAGAATTTAACTACATGGTCGGGGTTACCTTTAAAACGCTTACGTAATTCAGGGTCTTGCGTAGCAACACCTACAGGGCAGGTATTCATATGACACTTGCGCATCATGATACAACCTTCCACTACTAATGCAGCTGTAGCAACGCCCCATTCTTCAGCTCCTAACAAAGCGGCAATTGCAATGTCACGACCTGTTTTCATTTGACCATCGGCTTGTACTACAACGCGGGATCTTAATTTATTTTTAACTAAGGTTTGATGTGTTTCGGCTAAGCCCAATTCCCATGGCAAACCAGTATGTTTAATGGAACTTAATGGTGATGCGCCTGTACCACCATCAAAGCCAGCGATTAAAACAACATCGGCTTTTGCTTTGGTAACACCTGCAGCAATGGTTCCAACACCTGCTTTGGAAACTAGCTTCACATTAATTCTAGCAGCACGATTTGCGTTTTTCAAATCGAAAATTAATTGCGATAAATCTTCGATTGAATATATATCATGATGGGGTGGAGGTGAAATTAATCCCACACCTGGAGTAGAATGTCTTGTTCTTCCAATCCAATCGTCTACTTTGTCACCTGGTAATTGTCCACCTTCACCAGGTTTCGCACCCTGAGCCATTTTAATTTGAATCTCGTCTGCTTCAGTAAGGTATTGACTTGTCACACCAAAACGTGCACTTGCAACCTGCTTAATGGCGCTGCGCATGGAATCGCCGTTCTCCATTTTTTCATAACGGATTGGATCCTCGCCTCCTTCACCCGTATTACTTTTTCCACCTAAACGGTTCATGGCAATTGCAAGGGTAGTATGTGCTTCCCATGAAATAGATCCAAAGGACATGGCACCTGTTGCAAAACGTTTGTAAATATTGGAAGCTGGTTCAACTTCGTCAATAGAAATAGATGGTCTTGTTGGTTTGAAATCAAATAAACTTCGTAAAGTGCATGCTTTTTCTCCTTGATCATTAACGAGCTTGGAATATTTTTTGAAGCTAGCATAGTCGCCTACACTCGTTGCATGTTGTAATGCATGTATGGTTTGTGGATTAAATAAATGTGCTTCACCACGACGTTTCCATTGGTAAATTCCACCTACAGGTAATCGATCAATATCGGATGCTTTTTTAGGGAATGCGATATTATGCTTCGCTAAAATTTCTCTTGCGATTTCATCGAGGCCCATTCCTTCAATTCTTGAAGTAGCTCCAGTGAAATGACGCTTTACCACGTCCTTATTAATACCAATGATTTCAAAAATTTGAGCTCCTTGATAGGATTGTAAAGTGCTAATACCCATTTTGGAAAATACTTTATACAAGCCTTCATTAACAGCTTTAATATAATTTTTCTTTAAATATTTATCATCCAAATCGGTCTTGATTCGATCGTTTAATTTCATATCACGAATACTTGACATTGCCAAGTATGGATTAATAGCAGTAGCGCCAAAACCAATTAAGCATGCATAGTGATGAACCTCCCAAACATCTCCCGCTTCAACGATAATACCCACTTTCCCCCTTAATCCTTTTTTGATTAAATGGTGATGAACTGATGAACAGGCTAATAATGAAGGTATTGCTGCGTGTTCGGAATCAATGGAACGATCGGTTAATACAATAACTTCAAAACCGTCTTCCACTGCATCCACTGCATATCTGCATAAACGATCTAATCCTCTTTTTAAAGAACCTTCTTTTCCATCCGCTCTAAAATAACATTGTAAAGTTTTAGCTTGGAATACACCTGTATCAATACTTCGGATTTTTTCCAATTCGTGGTTGGTTAAAATAGGGTGTTTCAATGCAACACAGTGACTTGCCATGGGGTCTTCAATCAATAAACTACCTTGGCTACCCACAAAAGTAGCTAAAGACATAACCATTCTTTCGCGAATAGGATCAATAGGTGGGTTAGTTACTTGTGCAAACAGTTGTTTAAAATAACTGGTAATATGTTGTGGTTGATCACTTAATACTGCAAGGGGTGTATCAGTTCCCATTGAACCGATAGGCTCTTTTCCATCCAAAGCCATTGGGATGATGATTTGCTCTAAATCCTCTTTAGAATATCCAAATGCTTTTTGGTATTTGAATATTTGATCATGGCCCAAATGGGTAAACTGAATTCTTGGTTCAGGTAATTCTTCTAATCTAATTTTATATTTATTTAACCAGTCGCCATAAGGTTGTTGACTGCAAATTTTTTCTTTTAGTTCCGTGTCGCTAATGATACGACCAGCTTCCATATCTACCACAAACATTTTACCAGGCTGTAATCGACCTTTTTCAACTACCGTTGATTGGTCAATAGGTAATGCTCCTGTTTCAGAAGCCATAATCACACGATCGTCATTGGTAACACAATATCTTGATGGACGTAATCCATTTCTATCCAATGTAGCACCAATCATTTTTCCATTGGTGAATGAGATTGATGCTGGACCATCCCATGGTTCCATGAATGCTGCGTGATATTCGTAAAATGCTTTTTTAACAGGATCCATTAAATCATTTCCATCCCATGCTTCAGGAATTAACATCATCATTACATGTGGTAAACTTCGACCACTTAAGGTTAATAGTTCAATCACATTATCCAAGCATGCACTGTCTGATTGTCCTGATGTTACAATCGGTAAAATCATTTCTAATTCTTCCTTTGTAAAATAAGGGGAGAAGAAGCTAGATTCATTAGAACGTAACCAGTTTAAGTTTCCTTGTAAAGTATTTATTTCGCCATTATGCGCAATGTAGCGGAATGGTTGTGCCAATTTCCAAGAAGGAAAAGTATTGGTTGCAAAACGAGAGTGTACTAAACCAAATGCAGACACAACTCGTTTGTCACTTAAGTCAGGGAAATATGCACGTACTTGATGACTGGTTAATTGTCCTTTATATACAATCGTATTTTGAGAAAGAGATGTTATATAAAATCCTATATCATCTTTTTTAATACTGTTGTTAATAGTATGAGATGCATAATTTCTTAAAATAAATAATTTTCGCTCAAAGTCTTCAGCATCTTTTACGTGATCAGGTTTTTTAACAAATACTTGTTCCATCACTGGCTCTACCGACAAAGCAGTGGGTCCAATGGGTGCTCTGTTAACCGGTACTTTTCTATAGCCAATAATTTCAATGTTTAATTTTTCAGCTGCACGAGCAAAAATTTCTTTACACTCTTCAACAACACTTTTATCAGTTGGGAAAAATATGAATCCTACTCCGTATTCGCCTGCATTAGGCAAGTGCATTCCTGCATATAATAATTCATCAAAGAAAAATTCATGTGGTATTTGAATCATGATTCCAGCCCCATCACCTGTGTTCACCTCGCTACCACTTGCGCCACGATGTTCCATGTTCTCCAAAATGGTTAATGCATCACCCACATTTTGGTGTGATTTATTTCCTTTTATATTGGCAACAAAACCAATTCCACAAGCGTCGTGTTCAAATGCAGGATCATACAATCCTAATTGTTGATTTTCAATCATACTAATTCAATTGATTAATGTATATAATCTAGGAGATACCGATTCGTGGAAAATTACAAAAAAATAGGCAGTTTTGATAGTAGTTTATCAATATAATTACTAACCATTTGATAAGTACTAAACTGGAAACGTTTTCGTTAGATATTATCAAATAACGAACGTTCGCATTCGACTTTAATTTGAAATGATTAAATAATATCTATTCTAAATTCGGTGCCAAACATTTTGTTTGTGCGCTTTTGTTCTTTTGGGAATAAACCAAAAATCGAACTTCCCGATCCAGTCATACTTGCATAAATAGCTCCTTGCTCGTATAGCTTTTGTTTTAAATCACCAATGACGGGGTATGCTTTTATAATAGGAGCTTCAAAGTCATTTATTAAATCGTTTTTCCATTTTTCGATGGGTCCCGCAACAATTTCAGCGATAGACTTTTGTTTATTTTGGGGATTGAGTTGGCTAAATGCCCATGCAGTGGAAATATGAATTCCTGGATGTATTAAAACTATTGTGTAATTCGATAAGTCACCATTAAAAGCCTGTAAAATTTCGCCACGACCTTTTGCATGACATGCATTTTCATAAACAAAAAATGCACAGTCACTTCCTAATGTCGAAGCATATTCAACAAGTTGGTTATTATTTAATCCTAAATTAAATTGTTGATTCAATAATTTTAAAACGGCTGTACCATCACTTGAACCTCCCCCTAAACCGGCACCCATTGGAATATTTTTATGCAAATGCATTTTTACGGAGGGTAGCTCAGGGAAATCCTGTTTTAATAAATAATAAGCTTTTACACAAAGATTATGAGTATGATCGCCAGGTATTTCTAAACCGGAACTTGTAAACTCAATATTATTTGAGACTTCATTGCTAGCTATTATTTCCAATACATCAGTTAAAGCAACTGGATAAAAAACGGTATCAAGTTCATGATAGCCATCTGCTCTTTTTGCAATAATGGAAAGGCCTAAATTTATTTTACAATGGGGAAATACAATCATGGAATTTTGCGTTAAGATTTCTTATGCTCATTCCTTTTTGAAATTTCATCTCTAATATCTATTGCTCTTAAATAATCCTCTTGCTCTAACACTTCACTGAGTAAATCATTTAACTGATCAATAGATAAACTCGATAGGTCGTTTTGATTGTTTTGGTTATTTGCAATATTAGTTTTTGCAGGTTTATTTATTTCACCTGATTCATTTTCAATTCCTGCTTGTTCTAAAATATGAGCGTGAACATAAATTGGACAACCAAATCGAACTGCTAATGCAAGTGCATCACTTGTTCGACTATCAATTTCAATGGTGTCATTCGCGGTAAAGCAAACTAATTTTGAATAAAAAATGCCTTCCTGTAAATCACATATATATACTTCCTGTAAATTAATATCAAAGGCAGTCATGAAATTTTTCATTAAATCATGAGTCAATGGTCTAGCTGGGTGCATATTTTCAAGTGCAACAGCAATTGCCTGCGCTTCAAATCCGCCAATAACAATTGGAAGTCGTCGTATGCCATTAACTTCACCTAAAATAACTGCATAGGAGTTAGATTGGGTAATGCTATGTGAAAGTGCAACAATTTCTAATTCAATTTTTTGCATAGATCATTTAATGACCCAAATTTAAATATAAATTTGTTATGCTCCGTGCTTTGATTTTAAAATTGAAGCAGTCAAAGCTGGTAGTACCTCGAATGCATCTCCAATGACCCCATAATCGGCGGCCTTGAAAAAAGGAGCTTCTGGGTCCTTATTGATAACTACGATAGTTTTACTACGATTTACCCCTGCTAAATGTTGGATAGCACCTGAAATACCAATAGCAATATATAAGTTTGGAGCAATTTGTATACCTGTTTGCCCAACATGTTCATGATGGGGTCTCCAGTCAGCATCTGAAACTGGTCGGCTACATGCAGTTGAGGCACCTAAGGATTTTGCTAAGTCTAATAAAATTCCCCAATTTTCAGGTCCTTTTAATCCACGTCCACCACTTACAACTAAGGTAGCTTCGGTTAATGGGATTTCACCTTCAATTTTATGTACTGCCGTTATTTTAATGCTACTAGCTGGCACTTCTACTTCCAATTGCTCGACGATAGCAGTTCCTTCACCTTCCAATACACCAAAACTATTTTGATTGATTGAAATTACTTTTATGGGTGTTTCAATTTGAATGGATGCAAATGCTTTTCCTGAAAAAACAGTTTTTGTAACCGTAAATCCTGCATCTGTATTTGGTAATTGGCAAGCGCCTGTAACAATACCTGCCCCTAATTTTACCGCTACAGCTGGTGCAATGGCTTTACCATTTATATTATGTGCAAAAACTAAAACGGTGGCCCCCAATTTTTTTGCAGCGTCAGCAACAACAGTTGCGTTCATTCTAGCATCAAAATGTTGTAAGGAAGCGTTATTAATTTGGTGCACTTTGGAGGCGCCATACTTTCCTAGTAATGTCAAATCGTCTGAAACGGTTCCTAGCAATAGTGCTTCGGCATTTGTGCCTAGTTGTTTTGCCAATGCTGCACCATATGAAATGGCTTCATAAGATGCTTTTTTTATTTCTTGGTTGTCTTTGTCAATATATATAAGTACCATAGTTTATAATTAATTGGAATGATTAATATTTTGTTTCGATTTGATGGGTTAAATTACTTTGGCTTCTTCTTTTAACAATCTCACCAATTCGTCCATATTGGCAGGGTCAACTAATTTTACGCCTGATTTAGTTGGTGGCAAATTAAATTGTTTAATGACTGTTGTTGCCTGAGTAACGCTTGCTTCAATCACTTTTAATGGCTTAGTTCTTGCGGCCATAATACCTCGCATATTTGGAATTCGTTGCTCAGCCATTCCTTTTTGACAACTTACAATAGCTGGCAAATTGGATTCACTTGTTTCTTCACCACCTTCAATTTCTCTGGTTACTGAAATAGTATTACCATTAAGTTCTAATTTAGTAGCAGCTGAAATAAAATTCATATCTAACAAAGCACATAACATCGAACCAATGCTTGCACTATTATAATCAATTGTTTCTTTACCAGTAAAAATTAAATCATAGGCACCTTCTTTAGCAATGGCACTAATTTCCTGAGCAACCGTCAATGAATCGTTAGTTACATTATTTATTCTAATGGCTTCGTCACCCCCTAAAGCAAGGGCTTTTCTTATAATAGGTTCAGCGTCGGCTCCGCCCACTGTTACTAAATGAATGACAACACTAGGGTCTTTCTCTTTTAATTCAATGGCTTTAACCAATGAGTACCACTCGTCGTAAGGATTAATGATCCACTGTACACCCGTTTCATCAAACTTTGTATTACCTTCGACGAAAGCAATTTTAGCAGTTGTGTCGGGGGTTTTGCTGATACAAACTAAGATCTTCATGATTGCAAATTTTGTTTTTAAAATATTAGTTGTTTATGCAACTAATGCAAATATAAGGTAGTTTTTTACCATAATTTGCTTAAAATTTATTTAAGATGAATCGAATTGAAAAAATTTTAGATTTTTTGAGACAACAGCCCAATGACAACTTTCTAAGACACGCTTTGGCATTGGAATATATCAAAATAGGGGAGGAAATTCAAGCCCGGGATTTATTCATTCAAATTTTAACTGAATCGCCCGAATATATAGGGTCCTATTACCATTTGGCTAAATGTTTGGAGAAGTTGCAGGATCGTTCAGCTGCAATTGAATGGTATGAAAAAGGAATGGCAGCGGCTAAATTAGCTAAAGACGACCACTCGTATCGGGAATTACAAGGAGCATATGAGGACTTAGTATTCTAAACGATCACCTAATTTTTTATCAATCAATAAAAAAAAGTCTTCCGGTTTATAAGTTCGCCATTTTTCATACTCCATTAACTCAATGTATCTATTTAGTTTTTTTTGTAAAAAATCATGCTGAGATGCTTGATGCATGTTGACCATAACGGCCCATCCGTTTTCGTCCGATAACTCCTCATATAATTCTTCATAATAATCTCGATCACCATTATGAAAATTAAAAACGTTTTCTGCAATAAGTATAAATTTATATATCCCTTCGTCCATTAATTTTTCAAGTACTTCGCGCTTTAAGGTCATGATATCATTTTCAATGGCATCATTCCATTCGCCAATCATTTCAATAATAGCAAAGCCCATTTCGTAATCTGCATAAAGGATTTTTAGGTATAAGGTTTTGCTACCTATTTCATCCCATTGGGGGTGAATATAATAGTTGTAAACTGTTTGAGAGAATTCAAATTCACTGTAGGTCTGTCCAAAAAATGGGGACAATGGGTCTTCGTCGGCTATATATAAATGTCTCCAATGATAATATGGTTCAATATCATGCATAGCTTATATTACTTTTTGAGCTTATGATATTCAATTAATCCATCCATTGGGGACTTAATAATTTTTCCTAATGTTAATTCATACGCGGCTGCTAATTGTTTGATAACATCTCTAAAAACATAGGCAATGGATCCGGAAAAATGAATAGGGTAAAGCCACGACTCATTTAATTTGTTGAGATGCGCAAAAAAGAAATCGTTAATACCATCTTCAATAATGTTTTCAATCATGTAATGACCACGATTTTCAGATAAAAATGTACTGAAAGAAGCCATATATCTATTGGGAAGTGGTTGTTTATAAACGGCATCTAAAATTTGATCTTTGTTTAGCTTGTATTTATTTTCGAAAGAATGCATTAATTCTTCATCAAAAGTTTTATACAAATAATATTGTAATACTTTTTTTCCTAAATATGCACCGCTGCCCTCATCACCCAAAACATATCCTAATCCAGGACTGTTTTTGGCAATTATTTTCCCATTATAATATCCTGTATTTGATCCGGTGCCTAAAATACATGCTACACCCTTTTTGGTTTGACAAGTTGCTCGTGCAACCGCTACTAAATCCGTTTGAATATCTAATGTCGCGTTTTTAAATACTTTTTTTAATGCTTTTTTTATAGCAACTACATTTGTTGGGTTGCTTAAGCCTGTTCCATAAAAATAGATTGCATCAATTACTTCAGGGTTCACTTTTTTTTGAAATCCTTTATTTATGGTATCAACCATTTGTTCATGCGATAAAAAGTAAGGGCTAATGCCAATGGTTGAAATCGTCTTTTTCTCCTTGCCTAATACAACGGTCCAGTGGCATTTTGTTGCTCCGCTATCAGCTATAATATAATTCTTGCGCATATATAAAGTCTTGTGTGTGAAAATAACCTTTTTAGTGTAATTTTAGCCAATAGAATATGAACATGCAGCAAAATAATAAATCAAAATGGTTTACCCCAATTGCCTATGCAGTTGTGTTGGTTATTGGAATTGGAATTGGCGTTTTTTTTAAAGGAAATTTATCCCTCGATGGGTTGCAATTGAATTCAACTAGCCCCATTCAAGAAATTATGACTTTGGTAAAATCAAAGTATGTTGACGAAATTGCTTTTGATAGCGTAAATAATAAATTAGCTGATTATTATTTATCACAGTTGGATCCACATTCCGTTTATATTTCACCAGCTGATTTAATGGATGTTAATGAGCAATTAATGTCAAACTTCAAAGGAATTGGCATTGAATTTCAACAAAATCGTGATTCTGTTTTTGTTGCGTATGTTCTGAAAGATGGACCTGCATCAAAAGCAGGATTAAAAGTTGGAGATATACTTTTAAAAGCTGACGATAGTATTCAGCTGTCAGGGAAAAAATGGGAAGGTGATGCGATTCGTTCAAAATTAAAAGGCCCAGCAAAAAGTAAAGTAAAATTATTGGTGCTATCAAATAACAAGCAAAAGACCATTACCATAAATAGAGACAATGTTCCAGTTTCACCTATTGACGCTGCTTATGAAATAAAGCCAGGTGTTGGATATATTCGTATTAATAAATTTGCTGACAGAACCTATGAAGCTTTCATGCAAGCTTTAGAGCCGCTCATTGCCGATAGTATAAAGTCATTGGTCATTGACTTAAGAGGAAATGGTGGTGGACTGCTTTCGGAAGCAGTTGCCATTGCTGATGAATTAATTCCAGGAAACAAGTTATTGGTTTATACTGAGGGGGCAAATTCTCCAAAGATGGAATATATTAGTAAAAGAGAGGGCTTGTTTGAGCAGGGAGCAATAACTGTTTGGATGGATGAATCTTCGGCGTCGGCTAGTGAAGTGTTAGCGGGTGCTTTGCAGGATTGGGATAGGGCAACCATTAAAGGAAGACCTTCCTTTGGTAAAGGGTTGGTTCAGCAACAATTTAGATTATCAAATGGGGGTGCGATTAGATTAACCACTGCAAAATATTATACGCCACTTGGCAGAAATATTCAAAGATCCTACGAAAAGGGGAAACTTGCTTATGAGCATGAATTTTTGAATAGGGTTCAGGACGATGCAAATGGAAAGCTGGATTCAGCTGTAAAAGGAAAAGCATACAAAACACCAAAAGGGAAAGTAGTTTATGGCGGTGGTGGAATTTATCCTGACCAATTAGTTGCTAGCCAAGGCATTACATATGATTCAACGCACAGTGTTATTTGGGATCAAAATTTATTAAATGATTTTGTGTTGCATTGGTATATTAAAGAGCAGGGTAATTTTAATGCCTATAAAAATACCAATGACTATTTATTGGCATACAAGAACATAGATTTATGGACAGCATTAAATGCTTATGCAAATCCAACTCAAAAAATTGCCCTAAATTCATTAGACAAGTATAAACTATATATACAAAATCAATTACTAGCGCAAATTGCCAGAATGCATTGGTATAAGCAAGGATATTATGAAGTTCAAAATGCATTGAATCCTAAATTGGAAGAGCTGCTTCCATAAAACTGAGTTTTGTCATATAAATTAGTGACCCATCTCAGTGGCTAATTATTATAGTGGGGCGATTTTTGAGCCTCATTAATATGCAACATCATTGTTACCATTGCGGAACGGACTGTGACGAAACCATTCAGGTGGAAGAGAAATTCTTTTGCTGTGATGGATGTAAGATGGTGTTTCAATTATTGGATGAAAATGGAATGTGTAAGTATTACGACCTTTCTGAAATGCCTGGTGTATCAGCTAAAGGGATTTTTGCTTCAGAGAAATACAATTATTTAGATAGTAGTGCAATTCAGGATCAGCTTATACAATTTAAGCTGGACAATCAAGCTCATGTGGTATTTTATTTACCACAAATTCATTGTGTGAGTTGTGTGTGGTTACTAGAGAACTTGCATAAAATTAATGCAGGTGTCATTCATTCTCAAACTCATTTTGAAAGAAAAGAAATTAAGATCGTTTTTAACCCATCTTTAATTTCATTAAAGGAGTTGGTGCAGTTGTTAGCATTTGTGGGCTATGAGCCAATGATACATTTAGGTGGAAATGATTGGCAAAAAAAGAAAAAAGTGAATAAGCAACAATTATTTAAAATAGGTGTTGCGGGCTTTTGTTTTAGCAATATCATGATGTTGAGTTTTCCGGAATACCTATCAACGAGTTTAGGAGACATTGGTGCTTTGCGTCCATTTTTTGTGTATTTGAATTTATTACTTTCACTACCCGTTTTGTTTTTTAGTGCTAGTGGATTTTTTATTTCTGCATATACTGGTCTGAGGCAAAAATGGTTAAATATTGATGCACCCATAGCTTTAGCGATATTAGTGACTTTCGTACGTAGTGTTTATGAAATATTGACACAAACGGGCTCAGGTTATTTAGATAGCATGAGTGGTATAGTTTTTTTTATGTTAATTGGGAGATGGTTTCAGGACAAGTCGTATGATTCATTTTCATTTGATAGAGATTACACTTCCTTTTTCCCATTAGGTGTTACGGTTATTGAAAATAATATTGAAATCAATAAACCCTTATCTGAAATTGTTAAGGATGAAATATTGATAGTACGCTCTAGTGAAATGATTGCTGCTGATGCTGTTTTATTGACAGATGGAGCACTTATTGATTATAGTTTTGTAACAGGCGAAGATGCTCCAATCGAGGTAGCGAAAGGAGCTAAAGTTTTTGCAGGTGGTATACAAAAAGGAAGGGCAATACAGGTACAAGTAGTTAAGCCTGTAGGGCAAAGTTATATATCAGAATTATGGAATAGTCCTTTGTTAAATGCCGAAAAGAATGTTGATAAATCCTTTGTGCATCCATGGAGTCAATATTTTACGTATGTATTATTTGGAATTGCAATTGTTAGTGGGTTGTATTGGTGGTTTGTTAATCCACAAAATATTTTATCAGCTGTAACATCGGTTTTGATTGTTGCTTGCCCTTGTTCCTTATTACTTACAGTGACATTTACGTATGGAAATGTATTAAGGTATTTGGGTAAAGCTAATTTGTATTGCAAAAACAGCAGTGTGTTAGAGTCGATTGAAAAAATTGACACAATTGTATTTGACAAGACGGGTACATTGACTAATCATGAGGATACAATGTTGGCGTATGATGGGATTAAAATGTCAAAAGAATTAACTTCTATATTATATGCAGTAACTAAAGAATCCTTGCATCCTTTGAGTCAATTAATTGCCAATAATTTAAGAAAGCATGAATTGGTTAATCTACAAATTAATCAAATTGAGAACTTTATTGGGAAAGGTACTCGTGCAGTTTGCAATGGGAAGATAGTTTGGATTGGTTCTGCTAGTTTTTTACTTCAAAATGGAATTAAGGTCCCAACTACTAAGTCGGGTGTATATATCGCTATTGATCAGACATATATGGGTGTTTTTATGATGAATCATAGGTATAGAAAAGGGCTAGGTCAAATGATCAATAGATTAAAATTAAAAGGGTACAATATTCATTTGTTAAGTGGGGACCACTCCACAGAGAAAGAAAACCTATTGCGAATTTTGGGAGTAGATACGCCCATGTTATTTGAGCAAAACCCTAATGATAAACTAAACTATATCAAGGCATTGCAGGATAAAGGCCATAAAGTAATGATGGTGGGCGATGGTTTAAATGATGCTGGTGCATTAAAAAAGTGTGATGTAGGAATTGCAGTAACCGATCAATCCCATTTTTTTACACCTGCCAGTGATGCCATTATTGAAGGAGCGAGTATTCAACAACTAGATCATTTAATGGGTTTTGTTTTAAAAGGTAAAAAGATAATTATAGCCATTTTTATTTTGTCTATTTTATATACTATGGGTGAAATGTA
>JACCDH011802868.1_pt1 | contig 14474 bp, 14 predicted proteins | sample 7442481 | NCBI WGS metagenome assembly JACCDH01 (sample SAMN15323433, study PRJNA562643) | freshwater metagenome | isolation source: river surface water | place: USA:Blue River Watershed | collected 2017-08-15
CAACTTGGAAAGTTAGCCATGATTGCATTGACTTCTTCCACCTCAAAAGTTGGGTACTTGTCTGACTTTCTGCCTTTGGTTTCTAGCTTAGGAACTTCAGATGACTTAATGAATCTACGACTATTGCCCTCTCTAGCTGTTGTTCACGATCTTCCGCAACTCGTTTGTTGTGCTGCCGTATAGCTAGCTTGCGGTCGTACTCACGCTCCCAGGCCAAATGTTCAAGATGCTCCTTGGCCTTCTGAACTAGCTTTAGTTCTATCTTCTCAACTACTCGGTCAATTTGTTGCTCCAACTTCATCGTAACTTTGTCTTGCAGTACGCTTGTTACATAGCTGCCACCAAACTGAATCGTCAGAATGTGACGTGGCAACATGATGGAGTCACCGCCATAGCTGTAATCAGTAAACATCCTTTCTAGACTTGTTAATGCACTGCTTCTGGTGGCTTTAGTTGATGGCTCCCAAAATCTAAATTCCAAGTACTGCTCGCCCTTTACAGCTCGCATTTCACAAACCCGAGAGTCACGGACTGCCCTGAGCTCCACCTCGATTCCTCGCAACGCCAATCTTTCGATGACAACATCAGCAATGGCCACAGCACGAAGAGCGTTGTCTACAGTTGTAGTTATGGAAATTTGATCTTCCCGGGAACTAAAGAAAGCCAAGTCATAGACCTTTTTAGGCGGAAACGATCGTCTGCCAGCTTTGTAGTCCTCGTAGCTCTCCCCTGTTCGCTTCTCTAGATCCTTGATTCGCTCCAGGATGGCTTGATATGTACGGATACATCTGATGTCCTTGAACTGCTGGGGTTCTCTAAGAACAGGCTCAACTTCCTGCTCAGTCTGCTTGGCCAGTTTCCGCATCAAACTCATCTGCTCACGCGTAGCTGCAGTATCTTCATCTGGCAGCCTTATTTGGGGATTGTTATTTTCAAAAGGTAGTTCTGGTCGTGGATCTTGCTTGCCAACTTGAAGTCTCGCCCAGTAGCCTCTTGCCGGGAGCGGAATCCCATACTTAACGCAGATCTTTCGCAGTCCAACATCACTAAGGCCTAGCTCATTGGCCAGATGGGTCATTGGCTTGGACCAAACTAGCTCAAACAATTCAACCCGCGACTTTTCCATAGCAGACCTCCTCTGGAATTAAAAAAATTAGAAAGTTCCAGATTAGGAGTTAAGTGCGTAGTTAACTCAAGTGGTAGGGATTAATAGAGGGAATCGCCCTGCAAGCTCACCTCTGTTAAGTAGCTGGTGGCACTGGTTTTGATGACATCGTCACTATATGTGTGTCACTTTTTTCTTTGATTTTTCTTAACAAGTAATTAACAGAAATTTCTTAATATTAGAATATTTTTTCTGTTTGAATAACAATAGATCCTGTCGCAAATGAAAGAAATTTCAATGCTTCAACCCATTAATCATCACAACCTAATGAGTGAAAAATGACTTTTCAAACCAAAAATTTGTACGCTGCTGAAATCGGCTTAATAGAAAAAATGTTTTACTACGATTACCCAGAATCTAGTGGGAACCTAATGCAACTAGCAATTTGGGAGAATTTTTTTGCGCAAATGAAGCGCAACAGGAATCTTTTCTGCGGGCATAAACCTGCATATACAAGCGCGTTCAAAATTCAATCAAAAAAATTGACTCTAGAAATTTATACAGATAGCAGTATTGTCAAATCATTCTTAATAAAAGGCATGGATGTAGATTCTGTCTATCAAGTTACATACGGCTCTAAAAGTCTAGTTGGTGTCGTATTTTTTAAATCGTTAATCGATGGCTCGTCTCATGATTATCGAAATACCAACTTACTCAGCTGGGAGAAGGCTATCGTTTCGATGATTTTGAATGCCTTCGAATTAGATGGTCCTTGGATCACTCTAACGGATATGCTTTTATCAATCGATAAACAGCACTCAACTTCACGATTGAATAATGTTTTCCGTGCTCTAAATATTTCGAAAATAAAAGATTTCTCAGAGGCTACTCAAGTCTGTCTTGAGTAATTTTTAATCAGAAATTTATCAACAAATTTTAAAAGGTAACAAATGATAAGTGATATCAATATTGATGCAGTTATTGGTCTTGCGATCTCTACTGCAATTTTTCGATTAGATTTCGTTTCCGATACAACCATCGATGAATTCATCGACCATGACTGTTGGGATGAAGTTGCCGAACTTGCATTCGATTACATCAAATGGGTTGGTATTGAGACCAATGGAATTGAAATTGACAAATATGCAATTGCTCAAAGCTTTTGGGGACTTGATGAAGACGAACTAGACGAGGCGTTATCTGAACGCCAAGAGGAAGAAGAGGATTTTTCTTATTAATTTTTGAGAATGAAAAAAGCCACTGACTTAAAAAATCAGTGGTTTTTTCACTATTGGTGGGCCCACCAGGACTTGAACCTGGGACCAAAGGATTATGCTTACTACTACAGCTTTCACTACTCCCTGGACTTTGCCTAGACCATGCCTTTCGCTTTTGTTGTTCAAATCAATCCGAACTCAAAGTATGGCTTCTTACAAATTGAACTTACACCACCAGTGCTGTTCGATTAAGTGAAAAAACCACTGATTTCAGTCAATGACTTTTCACTATCGGCCGGCTAACAAAAAATCGGCTGCTTTGCAGCGATAACCGACTGTCGCACATTGGGCGGGACATAATTTTTAGCACATCAGTACATGCCAAAAGTTAACAACAGATGAATAAAAAAAAGCCAGCAACTTCTTGCTGGCTGATAAACCTTGGATAACTTTTATAAATTCAGATCATATGAATCAGAACTGATGGCGAACACCAAAATCATAACCTGTTGAGCTGGTGTTAGGTGCTGTTGTTGAGCCAGACAAAGCAGCACTTGAGCCACCTGAATTCGACACACGTGCCCAGGTTGTGTAGAGGGCTGTTCGCTTGCTCAAACTTTTCACGTAGCCGAGAGACAGCTTCTTGGCTGCAGGATCGCCTTTGGCGTTTGTCCCGTATTCAGATAAGGCAATTTTCACTTGATCTGCACCTACAGCCAGGATACCACCCAGAGTCCAGCCCTCAGCCGTAAGTGGCGCAGTACGGTTCACAACATCACGGTATACACCCGTCATCAAACGGAATGTACCCATTTGGTATTGCACAGCCAAGTTGGTAGTTTCAATATCTCCAGCTGTCGCGGTGGTTGCATATTGGGTTCGACCGGATGCCAATGAAACATTCAGCGGGCCTTTGTTGTACCCTACACGGACTGTGATACCGGTTCCGTCATCTGCTTGGACCGTACCGCTCGCATTTTCCCCAAGGTAATACTGAACCTGACCATAGATACCGCTGGCATTGGTTGGCAGAAAATAACCGACCATGTTGGAAGCACGCGTACTGACTGGACCACCAATTGAGCCTGCAAACGGCTGAATCGCGCCGACACTTGCGTTCCCGAAAGGATCAACTTCCACACGATTGCGGTAGTGTGCCGTGAAATCGCGTCCCACTCGCAGCTCGCCAATAGCGCCATGCAGGCTGACCGTAGAACGGCGTGCAAACGTAAAACCCGTACTTGTTGAACTCGTACCCGAAGCTTGGTTATTTGTGTTGCTTGGTTGGCCCTCACCGCTGTCAACAAACATCTGTGCTTCGAGGTCAAAGCCAGCTTTCATGCCGCCACCTAGATCTTCAATACCTCTGAATCCGAATCGAGATGTCATATTGCCACCAGAACCCAAACCGGTTTTGCTAGCCAGAGATCCAGTACCTCTTGTGAGCATGGTGTCTGCGTTACCGTAAATCGTGACAGAAGACTGTGCCGAGGCATATCCAGCCAGGCAGGCCATTGAGAGTGCAAGAACTGAGCGTTTCACTTGACGTTTCCTTATGAAAAAGAGCCTTTTTCCGGTCTCATGCGGACGAAATGCTTTAAAAGCATTCTTGCTATAGTGTAATTTAATTTTTCTCTTATAAAGAGAAAATTTGTTTATCTATTCATAGTGGAAAACACTAGGTTTTAGGATTTTTGCAACAGGAATCCATTGCGACCATCACGATCTCGCGTTCTGCTTGATTGAAATAACAAGAGGCGCCTAAAGCGCCTCCATCTTGAACCTCAGAGTCGAATCAACTTGGATCTAAAAGTGAAGCGGTAATTTGCTCGACCTTGGCGCTGAGTGTTGGAACCAATTCAACGGCTTTTTTCATTTCTGATGCCACCGAAGCCCCAACCATGAGGAGACTGCCCGCTACTTTTCCGTCAGGTCGCACAATAGGTACAGCCAGGCTGTGCAGTCCAGGGTTGATCTTGCCGATGGTTTGCGCAAAACCCTGTTTACGGATATCACTTAAGGCCGTCCTGAAATCTTTCCATGTCGCACCCAATCCAGCGCTGGCAATTTGAGCGGCGTTGGACAGGTAAAGCGACTTAATTTGATGCGGCGGCAAGCTGGCCAGAATGGCTTGTGATCCTGCACCACTGAACAACGGGAACACCGTTCCACGACCTCGAAGAATCTTGATTTGGCTGCCTTTGTAGGAGATTTCATCTGGTCCGACTTTGTAGACACAAAGTGCGGCATCTTTATAGTATGCACAAAGGAAGAACGCTCTATTTTGTGCAAAACCCTTTAGGTTATCCATCACTTCACGGCCGGAAAGCAGCAATGGATCTGACAGCTGCAAAAGTCTATCAAGCTCGACAATGCGACGACCAAGCGAGTAAACCCCCTTACCCTGCTGAGCAAGCAAGCCCACATCACACAGTTCCTTGAGGTAGCGATAAGCGGTTGACTGAACGATATCGAAACTGCTAACTACTTCTTCGACCCGGATGGTGGGGCGCTCAAGCGTGAACAAATCCACTATTTGAAGCAGCCGCGTCAAGGCGCTGACAGGCGATGCCTCTTGATTTGGCTGAATCAACGCTGGCGTTATGGCAAGTCCCTCTAGATTTTTCTGTGCAACAGGAGTGGCGGCGACCTTTTTTTCAGCAAGTTTGATAGCCGAGGTTTTGACTGATTTCTGCAGCATGTTTAATTTTTTTGTAAATTTTCTTTAGAGGCGTCCGCCAGAAATGACTAACTTCTTAGAGGTCTAGGCCCCCGACACACATATATTTTGTCTCAAAATAGTCTTGCAGTCCCAAGTATGAGCCTTCACGACCGTAGCCCGAATCTTTGATGCCACCAAATGGAGCGACTTCGGTAGATATCAATGATTCGTTGATACCAATCATCCCAACTTTCAGTGCTTTCGAAACCCTCGCAATTCGGGATGAGTTCTGGCTGTAAAAATAGGCGGCCAGCCCGGCACTGGATCGGTTGGCAATGTCGAGCATCTGTGTTTCGTCGGTGAACTTCATCAAGCCAATGACGGGTCCAAAAGTTTCCTCCTGAAAAATAGCCATGGATTCATTCACACCATCCAGGACCGTAGGCTGAAAGTAATTGGTGCCGATTTCCGGTAAAGACAGACCACCCACAAGGATAGACGCCCCATGCTCAACAGCATTGGAAACATGCCGCTTAACTTTTTGAATACCCGATAAATTAACAAGCGGCCCGATGTCGGTATTGCCTGAAGAAGGATCACCAATTTGAAGCAACTTGACAGCGCTCACCAACTTCGAAACAAAAGCCTCGTGACAAGCTGCATGAACAAAAAAACGGTTGGGACTGACACATGTTTGTCCACTGTTTCGAAATTTGGCGGCCACTGCACCTTTCACAGCCAAATCAATGTCAGCATCGTCAAACACGATGAATGGTGCGTTGCCCCCCAACTCCAAAGACAAACGTTTCAACGTAGCTGCCGCTCTTTGCGCAATTCCCTTACCAACGGGTGTTGAGCCTGTGAACGAAATTTTTCTTACCTTTTCTGATTGCATCCAAACATCGGTAAGCTCTGTCACCATTTCCCTGGAAGAAGGCACCATATTGATCACGCCAGGAGGAATACCGGCGTCCAACGCCAGTCTGACCATCAAAAGTCCAGTCAAAGGTGTGTCTTCCGCAGGACGTGCAACGACGGTGCAGCCAGCGGCCAACGCCGGTGCAATTTTCCGGGCCAGCATGGCGAATGGAAAATTCCAGGGAGTGATAACTGCAACCACCCCGACAGGCTCATGAACGACTTTGAGTTCGCGCCCCTTCACAGGCGAAGGAATGATTGCACCGTAACTGCGACGAGCCTCTTCTGCAAACCATTTGATATACGCATTACCGTAATTAACTTCGGATCGACTGTCCTTCAACGTCTTCCCAAGCTCCGCAGTGATCAACTGGGCGATTGCCTCTGCATGCATCTCCAGCAAGCCATGCCACTGCATGAGCAATGTGGCTCGGTCTGCTGCAGTCCGCATTGACCATCCATCAAAGGCCACACTGGCTGCATGGAGTGCTGATTCCGCTTCTGTTGCTCCGCAATCTGCAACTTGTGCAATAACCTGATCGCTGGATGGATTAAAAACAGTGAAAAATCGGCCATCGGATGCCGGGACACTGGCACTACCAATCAATGCAGTCTGTACTGCGCTGCTCAAAAAATTCACTGTAATGCATCCGCTGTTATACGGTGGTCAACCACAACTTTCCGCCATTTTTGTGTTTCGGATTTCACCAATTCCTTCAACTGATCGGGATTTAATGTCAGAGGTGTGCCCCCCAAATCCCGAAGACGCTGCGTCACCCGAGGGTCCTTAAGTACATGTGCAATTTCAGTGGAAATTTTGTCAGTGTGTTGGACGGATGTCCCTTTAGGGGCAAACAATCCGAACCAACCAGTCGCTTCAAAACCAGGAAAACCAGATTCCGCAACCGTGGGTACGTTAGGTAATGCGGTGACTCGTTGCAGCCCCGTCACGGCCAAAGGACGCAATTTTCCGGCCGTGACCATAGGCATCAATGTCGAGAGATCGCCGGATAAGAAATTAACCTGACCTGACACGACATCATTCATGGCAAGTGAGGCTCCACGGTAAGGCACATGGAGCATGTCTACTTTGGACATGCTTTCCAACAACACCCCCACCAGATGGTTGGTCGTTCCATTGCCAGGAGATGCAAATGTAAGCTTTTGCTTTTTACCCAGAGTCACCAAACTTTTCATGTCTGTGGCTTCCACTTGTGGGTTCGAAGCGATCAGATATGGGATAGAAGTGATGCCCGCAACAGCGACAAAATCACGATCGACCTGGTATTTGATGTTGGGATACAGCAAAGGGTTCAACACCATGGTGCCATTGCTGCCCATAACAAAGGTATAGCCATCTGCAGAAGCTGCAGCCCCTGCTGCAGTCCCCAGGCTACCCCCTGCGCCAGGCCTATTTTCAACAATGACGGGTTGTCCTAATCTTGCCGATAAAGGTTGCGCTATGGCTCGTGCAATTGAGTCTGTTCCACCGCCCGCAGCATAAGCCACCACAATTTTCACTGGTGCGCTGGGGTACAGGTCTGCAGCATGAACTGCAGAAATGAACAGATAGCTGTAGATGCTAAAACCGACAATGCAGGCTGTGATTTTTTTCATGTCGATCAGTCGTAGCGTTTACGAAATAGTGGTCTCAATTCGGAAATTGGTGCTTTTGTCACAATGAGTTCCCGCATTGTGTCCTCAGCATTGCCGATCGTTTCCGCCTCATCAATCAATTGCTCGATTCGATCAGCAGGAACTACGCATGTGCCACTGTCATCCGCCACAATCAAATCACCCGGGTAAATGACGATGTCTTTGAGACGGACTGGGCCATTGATTTCCATGGCCTCCATCCGAAATTTTCCTGTGATAGGGGTAACACCAGCAGACCAAACAGGGAAGTCAATCTCACGAATAGCAGGCACGTCGCGGATAGCACCATTCACAATCGCACCGATCAGCCCAGATGTTTTTGCCACCAGCGCAGACTGACCGCCCATGTTCGAAACATCCAGATTTCCACCGAAATCTGCGACCAGAACATCACCTGGTTCTGACAAGTAATAGATCTCGCGCGTGGACATTTTGATAGGTTCTTTGTCGATTGAACCCTGGGTGGCCGTCTTCTTTTCAGGCATGGAACGCAGTGTCACAGCTGTGCCTACAATTTTTTTGCCTTCAATCAGCGGCTTGATGTACGTTGCAGGTACGACACCGTTGATGCCATAACTGTCCAGCAAGTCAGAGACGGTAGTCGTCAAATCTGGCAACGCCATGTAACGATCAATCACGGACTTGGCTGGACGAGGAAACTTGATTTTTGAAATTCGGTCAACAGGGACTTGCCCCCAGACACGCCCGTTTGCTTTGTATTCTTCGTAATCTTTGAGAACTTGTTCGCGGCTCATGGTTTATTCCTTAAGTGTCATTGGCCTGGATGGCGTGTGTTGGAAAAGCTGGGGCGCTTTGAAAACTCTTCAAACCATGCCGTCAACGCAGGGCATTTATCGCGCCATGCCAATTCGGGAAAACGGAAATCAAGCCAACCAATCGCACATGAAACAGCAACGGCACCAATGTCATCCTGAGCTGGCAAATTACTCTCCAGAAAATCAAACCCTCTGGTGATTTTTCCGAGCTGCGCCTCGATCCACTTTTCGTAACGATATGGCTCCGGGCGCGTTGATTCAAAACGCACGAGTTGAGCTGCCTCCAACATGCCGTTGGCCAAAGCATTGCAACGCAGCGCATGCCAGCGTGCTCGTCCATTTTTCGGAAACCATTGCTGGTCGTCAACGCTTGCACTCAAGTATTCGCACGCGACCGTGGAGTCAAACATGGAAAAACCAGAATCATCGACCAGAACAGGTATTTTCCCCAGCGGGTTGATGGCCGTCACATCTGGATTGGGCTCGTAGGGCGATAGCGTCAAGGTTTCCCGAACGATTTTTTCATCTATTCCGAGCTCTATTCCAATGACCACGATTTTGCGAACATAGGGCGAGTTAGGGCTGTATTTCAATTTCATGTTTGTCCTTGGTTAAAGATAAAGAGGTCACAAATTCGCCAAAACTGGGTTGCCTTTCCATATAGCGAATTTGTGGGTATGTTTTTTCAGCGAACTCTTTGGAGAATCCTGCGGCTTCCAGGCAACCTATAAACTTCGCTTCTGCTTGGACCCAAGTCATAGGCCTCAAGGGGTGGCCTGGTGCAAAGGGTATTGCTTTAGACATCTGTCGGCCGTCCATGGTGTCCACGCGAATGCGAACTTCACCGCGACTTCCGTAACTTTTTGCTTCGAAATCAGGGTGATCGGCAACGCAGTCCATGCTCTCGGTCACCGTGATACGTTTCAGCATTTGAGCGACATCCGGCGATGTGACACGGTTTTGTTGAAAGGATTTCAAACCGGGCATTCCATCCAGAGCGGTCACTGCCAGCGCATAGGGAAAACTGAACAAGCTTTCAAAGTGCGTTACCGGCCGATCGAATTTCAATGGGATCAACCCACCTGGTGGCGTGAGGCATTCAATTTTTCGAATGTCATTTGACTGAATGTTCAGCTCTGTCATCAAATCACGTAGCCCATCCATGCCCCTGTGACTGGCATAGCAGCACGGAAACAACTTTAAAGTGACACCAGGCTCTTCAAATATCCATGGCGCTCCAAACGCTTTTGGGATGCGCTCTTGGTTGGAGGAATCACTGCCGTAGGAGGAAAAAAATCCGCCCTCTGCTTCAAATATGCTTTCACAAGCAGTCAGACCACTGGTCGCCAGATGTACAGCAGCAATTGCATTTCTGGCTGCCCATCCGCTGTGAAGTGGTTTGGTCATGGTTCCAAAATTACCTTGAATTCCACTGGACATAGAGGCGGCCAAACCGATGGCGCGTTTGAGCATTTCGGGTGACAGCTTCTGAATTCGACCTAAGGCCGCCACAGCAGAAAACAAAGCAATCGTGCCGGTCACATGAAACCCTCGTTTGTAGTGGTCCAGCGTCATGGCTTGGGCAATACGTGCACCGGCTTCAACCCCAACAGCATATGCATTCAGCACGTCTTCGCCGCATGCATCGAGCGCAGCATCTGTCGCCATCAGCGCTGCCATCACAACAGCACTGGGATGGCCGGGCATGAGCGACAACACATCATCAAACTCCAGCGCTGCCGCCATGGTGCCATTCACCATGGCAGCCAATTCCGCCGATGACTTGATTTGGGTGCCAAGCACAATCTTGTCGGCATGCCGAACTTGCTGTGCATCCAGATAAGCCATCAGAGGCTTAACGACATCACTGGTGGCACCAGCCACTGTGGCGGATACCGTGTCAGAAAATACAATTTTTGCGCGATCCAACGCTACACCAGTTGGGCATACGTCAGAGCACACAAAATCAGCTACCCATTGGGACAAATCGCCTGTTCGATCTTTTTTCAAGATTCCTCCGAAATTTTGCGTGCCTGAATCAAGTCGCCCCAGCGCACAGTGTCTTTGGCGATATGCTGGACAAAATCAGCTTGCGACATCGGCGTCAAGGTGATGCCGTCTTCGGCCCACTTTTTCTTGGCATCCGCCGATTCGAGATAACGATTCGATTCAACATTTATCCTTCGAACGGCCTCGGCGGGCATCCCAGCCGGACCAAACAAGCCCCACCACAACTCAGCGGAATAACCTGGTAAAACTTGCGAGATGGGCGGTACATCTGGCAGTATGCTGAGCGCGCTTGAACCCGTGACGCCCAAGGCGCGTAGCTTGCCTGTTTTGATCAAAGGCAGCACATTCAGGACGTTGCTGAATGCTGCGTTGACGACTCCTCCAACTAGCTCAGTAGATGCCTGTGAAATACCCTTGTATGGGACATGCATCATGTCCACACTCGCCATTTGTTCAAACATCACCCCAGCAAGGTGTCCGGCACTCCCGTTGCCAACCGACGCGTAACTAATTCCATCTTTTTGCGTTTTGGCAAGCGCTATGAATTCCCGCAAATTGTTGGCTTTGACTGAAGGGTGCACAGTCAGAATCAGCGGTGTATTGCCAACCATCGCTATCGGCGTGAAGTCTTTCACTGGGTCATAACGGGAGTTCTTCTTTTTCAGCAACGGTCCGATCACATGCGTTGCAATGCTCCCCATCAGCACGGTGTAGCCATCAGCAGGCGCTTTTGCCACGATCTCAGTACCCAATGCTCCATTGCCACCGGGCTTGTTATCTACCAACACAGGCTGCGTCCAAACACGTTCCCAATGGGTCTTCAAGCCGCGCGCCAGAACATCATTTCCCCCTGCGGCCGGGTAGGGAACCACCAGTCGTATTGGTTTCGCCGGATAGCTATTTCCAACTTGGGCAAAACCAGCAAACGGTGTCAATGCCAGTGCGCTCAGGCACGTCCTTCTTGACAGATTTTTCATCACCAGATCTCCATTTTTTGACAATCACCGGATTGCATTGTATATATAATTTCCATCTATGAAAGAAAAATTGTTTTTCTTTTAATAGTGGATTACACTTACACAACATCGAAATGGAGACAACAATGCAAAGATTTATAAGCTCGAACTGGCTCAAGAAGCTGGGGATGCTGGTGGTGACAGTAATCTCATGGCCCGTCATCAGTGCCCATGCACAAAGCTACCCGAGCAAACCCATAACGATCGTTTCACCCTTTGCGGCAGGAGGCACGAGTGATGTCGTCGCAAGGTCCCTGGCCAGAGTGCTTGAACAAGACTTGGGACAGGCCGTGATCGTGGTCAACAGGGCTGGCGCGGGCGGCACCTTGGGCATCGGATCAGTAGCAGCTGCATCGGCAGACGGATACACACTGGTCATGGGGGGCTTGGGCTCCATCGTATTTCCTTCAGTGGTGTACCACGGCAAGATCAAATATGACGCCAGCAAAGACCTTGTACCCTTAGGTGCAGTGGGTTACGCACCAACAGTCATCGCCATGAACAGCAGCTTCGCAGCTGCCGGGCTGAAGGACATCATTGCAGCTGCAAAGGCCAGTCCCAACAAGATTGCATTTGCATCAGCAGGCATTGGTGGGACCTTGCATGTCGCAGGCGTACTGCTCGAACGTGAGGCCGGAATCGCGCTGAATCACATTCCGTACAAAGGTGGAGCTCCAGCAATGACCGACTTGATAGGCGGCTCGGTTGACCTTGCACTTGCAGACCTCACGTTGCTCAAACCATTCATCAATGGTGGCCGCATTCGTGCATTGGCCATCGCCAGCGCTGAACGTAGTTCCATGTTGCCCGATGTTCCGACAACTGCGGAGCTGGGATTACCCAAAGTCAGACTCGACACTTGGTATGCCCTCTTCGCTCCCAAAGGCACTCCTTCGGCAGTCATAACCAATCTTCGCAGTGCCCTTGAGAAAGTCAAAGCCAATCCCAATTTCGCAGCGACACTGAGCTCACAAGGCTTGGTGGCCATGAAGGGCAATGCCGAAGCCTTTGAGGAACAACTCAAGAGAGATTTCGAGACATGGCCTCCACTTCTCACTCGAATTTGCGCCCAAAACGCATGCAACTAAACACTCACCACAAGGAAACCAATGAAAATAATCGATTCACAATTGCATTGCTTTTATCCCAACACGCCTACGCGGCCATGGCCCGATGGTGCAACTCCCGTTCATGGTCCCGAGTTCACCACTGAACAGGCCACGACGCTGATGGACCAACACGGCGTTCACGGTGCCGTGCTGGTTCCACCGAGCTGGAACGGTTGGGACAATCAATATTCACAAGATGCAGCGGTAGCGCAACCCAAACGCTTTGCCGTCATGGGGCGATTCAACTTTGAAGCGCCAGATGCACCCCATCGCCTTAGAACATGGCGAGATCAACCCGGTATGGCCGGTGCGCGCTTCTTCATCCAAGGCTCGCCCTGGGTCAATTTGCTCAATACCGAATACAAATGGGTTTGGGAAATTGCCGAGGAAACTCGTTTGCCTGTCATGGCACACATTCCAGGCAACATCGCTGGTTTTGAGCCTATCCTTGCTCAGTTCCCAGATTTGCGACTGATCATCGATCACGCTGGCAGACATCCTCGTGGCGCACAGGATGAGGGTGCATGGGCCGACAAGGCTGATTTGCTGGCTTTAGCACGGTACAAAAATGTAGGCGTGAAGGTTTCCTCGCTTCCCTGCTTCAGCACAGAGGCTTACCCCTTCAAGAATTTGCACAGTCACATTCGGTCCATGTACGACCAATTCGGGCCACAGCGCATGATGTGGGGCAGCGACAAGACGCGCCTGACTTGCTCGTACGCTGAGAACATTCAGCTTTTTACTGAGGCTTTGAGTTTTCTCAACTCAGAGGACAAAGAATGGATCATGGGGCGCGCACTCGCTACAGCCCTTGACTGGGAAATCTGATGTCACAAAAGCCGGGCTTGCCCGGCTTTTTACATTGCACACCTCTTCAACATAATCAAGATGCTTATCAATCCACTTAAAAAATTATTGATAGAAAATCAGCCGTGTTTCGTTTTCGCTGTGCGCTCTGTTCAAAACGCGGGCATTGTGGGCATTGCACAGTCTGCTGGCTATCAGGGTATTTACATCGACATTCAGCACAGCGCTATAGAGCTGTCTAGCGCAGCTAATATTTATCAATCAGCGACACATGCTGGACTAACCGCTCTGACCAGAATTCCGCATTTGGATCCAACACTGATTGGGCGAATCATCGACTCAGGCGGTCACGGAATTATGTTGGCAGACGTCAGATATGCAAACCAAGCTGAGGAATTGGTATCTGCTGCTTTGCTCCATCCTGAAGGACAACGCTCACTGGGAATGCCCATAGATCCCAGGTTTCATGAACTTTCGGGAATCAATCTAACGCAATCCATCAATGCCAATACCCTTCTCATTGCAATGATAGAAAGCGTGGAAGGCATTCAAAACGTGACAGAAATTGTCCGGACAAGCGGTATTGATGCCATTCAAATTGGTAGTGCTGATCTGACTGCATCAATAGGCATTCCAGGCGAATACGGTCATCCGAGGCTTTTAGAACTTTACACTCAGGTATCGAACGCTTGTCGATTAGCTCAAAAACCATTCATTATTGGCGGCATCCGTGATGTACAGGCGATGCAACCCTACTTGTCCATGGGCGCAGCAAAATGCTTTTTCACGGGCAGTGATACAGCGTTCATAAGAGATGGTGCGCAACGAGCACGGTTGCAATTGCTTCAAACGAAATTTTAATTAGCGAATTCAAACGTTTGCCTGAGCAAATTTGAATCGGCTAATGACCTTGAAACACAACGATATAGATAATTGAGAAGCACGATATCTCAAAATGGACGCAATGTACTGCTTGAGATCGCCACGACGACTCTTCCCAGCCTGAAGCAGGTTATCGTTAAATTCCTGTTCAAAAAAAGAAAACCCTTGCTATCGCTAACAAGGGTTTTGAAGGTGGTGGGCCCACCAGGACTTGAACCTGGGACCAAAGGATTATGCTTACTACTACAGCTTTCGCTGCCTGTTTCCAGTTTGTAGTCTGGACTGTCTCTTGTCTTTACGACCTACCCGTACAGTC
>JACCDH010157297.1_pt1 | contig 14472 bp, 12 predicted proteins | sample 7442481 | NCBI WGS metagenome assembly JACCDH01 (sample SAMN15323433, study PRJNA562643) | freshwater metagenome | isolation source: river surface water | place: USA:Blue River Watershed | collected 2017-08-15
CTCGCAAGAAAAGCTCAATGTTGTTGCATGTCAATTGAACGAACGGCCGAGGAAAACATTGAAGTTTAAATCACCATCACACATGATTGATTTGGGTGTTGCTATGATCGCTTGAATCTACAGTTGCATTTTTAGCTTGTCTAACAACGACGGTGGGCCTTGAAATTCTGGATGGCTTGCCAGACCTAGTTTATCGATCACGGTTTCCGCAATACTGCGGGATTTTAAGATCTCAAACTGCGTTAGGTAATACTCTTGCTGAGCCGAATTCATGCCATACACTTCTTCGATTTTCACCGCTTTGGCTTGCTGCGCCTCGATTAACAGCGTGGCGCGTGAGCTATAAATGGCTCGCATATTTAAAGCGATGATGATGGCAAATATGGTGATCAAGGTCGCTAACAGCAAAATCCGCCATTTCGCTTGATTAATCACCGCGATGTATCGGCGTAAATCGATGGTTTCGTCGTTAGTCGGTTGAGAAGGCGAATGTAACAACGTCATCAGAAGAATCTCTGCTCAATAGTAATGGTGTCGCCGGCATTGATTCGACTGTTCAAATCACCTTGCGTATTTTTTTCTTTTTCACCTTCACGGGAGATAAAAATTTTCTCCTTGGAAGCCCGTTCTGTTAAGCCGCCAGCGAGCGCAATCGCTTGGTTGACAGTCATACCGGGTTGATATGGGTAACCACCGGGCTTTTTCACTTCACCATGAATATAAAACGGTCGGTATTGCACAATACCCACAAAGACGTTGGGCTCGACAAAATAATCGCCTTTTAAACCCGTATAAATGCGCTGCTCTAGCTGTTTGATGGTCATGCCGGTAACTTTGAGCGTCCCCAAAAACGGATAATTGATAGTGCCACTATCGGTTAATTGGGTCTCAATTTTCATATCATCTTGACCAAACACTTGGATGACAATGGTGTCTCCAGGGCCAAGCGTATAGTTATCGCTCTCTTGCGCCAACGCTGTGGTGGCAAACACACACAATAGCAACAACCATCCATACATCTGTTTTAGCATGACTCTCACCATTACAACGTCAGATTAAATTCAAAACCAACTACTTGCCGGTCATAGACAATACGGCCAATGTTGGATTGACGGTCTTCGATGTTGGCAAAAGCTTTCATCGTCAACCAGCGGCGCGGTTTCATCACAAACTCCAGCGTGATCACATCAGCAATATCTTTACGACCATCGCGGTTATACCAGTTGGTTTGGAATTCATACGCAAGCTTCGTGGTATAGGTCTCGGACCATTGATGATTCCAGCCTGCACTGTAAGAGGTTTCAATGATGTAGTCGTTATCGCCAGGCAGGTTAATCGTTGGTACATAGGCGTCTAAATCTTTCGCCCGACGCCCGGCGGCGATGTCGAGGCCGGAATAACTCAAGGGTTGCCACTGCAAAATGGTTTCCCACGCAAAACCATGAAAATGCTCACGTTGTTCATTGACGAAATTCTTACTTTGATAACCGAGTTTCAAAATACCTGTGGTGATCGAGGTAAAATCCCATTCTGTCCCCAGCCGATAATTGTTATCGCGGTTATCCCGGTTGCCTTTGGGGTCCAATTTTTTAAACTGCACATCGGCCGTACTCATTTCAGTGACTAAATCAAAGCCACCTTCGGACTGGTATTTAAACCCTGTGCCCCACAGTTCCATATCGTAGTCACGATACTGAGTGACATCGCGAAAGTTAAAGTAGTCACGGTTAAACAAACGAGTGTTGATAAACAACTTCCCTTTGGAGGACGAGGCACCAAATTGATACTCGCCATCAAAGGTTTGCGACGCATATTTGGTCACGCTGTTTTGTTGATTGCCGCTACCTTCGTAAACGCCCGTACCGCGGTCTTCATGCATCTGATTAGCCACGGCTTTGAGTTTAAATTGATGCGCTGCGGCTGGTGATAACGTTGACTCAAACGACAGGTAGCCATCGGTATAATCATCGGCGTCGCTGTTGTAGTAATAACCGTCTTTTAAGGCGAACTGCATGGTATAGGTATTGGCGCCATCGACCAAATTGGCCTTAAGACTTGGCGCGAAAATTCGGATAAAACTATACAAACTATTTTCAGTGTCGCGCAGCACATTGTTATCATGCGTCAAACCAACGTTGAGTGCAGGTAACAGATCAATCCCCGATTCTGTTTTAATCACTGCGTCTTCTGTCTCTTGCGCTGTCACCGAGCAACATGCGGCACCGACCAGCAGTACCAACGATTTTACCGGCCAACGTTTCGACACAGTTAGAGCTTTAATAAGCATTTTTCCCACCAAATCCATTCACTATTGTTTTTAAAATAATTTTAATATCCCACATCAGGGACCAATTCCGTATGTAATACAAATCGTATTCGACACGTTTCGTCATTTTTTCCAGCGTGTCGGTTTCGCCGCGCCAACCATTGATCTGCGCCCAACCGGTGATCCCTGGCTTGACCTTGTGCCTTAACATGTAATACGACACCTGGTTGCGGTAAAACTCGTTGTGTGACACGGCGTGTGGCCGCGGCCCCACGACGGACATTTCACCTTTTAACACATTGAAAAACTGCGGTAATTCATCCAATGAACTACGTCGCAAAAAACGTCCAAACCAAGTCACGCGTGGGTCATTCTTGGTCGCTTGAATCACCACTGATTGATTCTCCATCACGCGCATACTTCGAAATTTATACACACCGATAGGTTTGCCATCTAACCCATATCTGTCTTGAACAAAAAACACCGGTCCTTTGGAAGATAACTTCACCCCAATAGCAATTAATAGAAATAAGGGGGATAACAAAAGAATGGCGCTTATGCTGAAGACAATGTCAAAAGTCCGCTTTATATAGTTTTGCATACCTAGCTGGGGGGATTCAAATACGCTGATGGTATCAATATCGCCGACCGAACTAAGGCGCCCTTGCATCATGCTTAATAACAACAGATCTGGCACTAAATACACATCCAACGTGGTATCGCCGAGTTGTTCGACAATTTGTGCGATACGTTTATCGGCATGCATGGGTAAACAAATGTAGAGCCGAGAAATTTTCTTGGTTTTTGCAGCATTCACCGCATCCTGTACCGACCCTAGCAATAACTCGCTCCATTGGGCCTCTAGGCGCTCTGGTTTACGGTCGTCGTAGAAACCCACGAAGTGAATGCCATAGTCTCGTTGTTTTTGCAGTTGGCTGGCCATCTCAATGCCGCGTTCAGTCAGACCGACCACGGCCGCTAATTGCACATTAATGCCGTGGGCAAAACGGTAGCGCTGCACGTAACGCAATACCGCCCGCCAGCTCACCATTAAAAAGGCAGACCCCGCGAACCAGCTACCGATGATCACCCGCGAATACTCAGCACCAGATTTAAAGATAAAAAAGACGGCAACCAGCAGGAAGAATGACACGCACAGAATGATTAATACCAAACCGAGCATGCGAGAGAATTTGTTGGTGCGCCATGGCCGATACAGTTGCAACCCTTCCGCGCAATACGAGAAGGTGACGACATGCGCTAGAAGCAATAACAAATAATCTTGGTCGAACTGGTTGCCATATAACAAACACGCCAATAACAACACAAACACTAAAATGGCGTTATCGATGAAGCGGTACAGCGCGGCAAAACTATTGCCAGAAATTTCAAGGTTTCCTACTTTTTTCAACCTACAAAATTCCTGTATAAGTTATTGATCTGTGTCGATTCTAACGACAGAGCTCTGGAGTCGCAATGCAATCCAAGGCATATTTAGCACTGAAATGTTAAGTTTTATGGCTTTTCCCCATCATAGGTCTGATATGCACAACTCCCGACTTTCTATCTGCCTCATTTTATCTGTCGTGCTGCTGGTGGGATGTAGTCACCGCGTGACGCAGCCTAACGCGGGCTTAAACGCTCAGGTGGCAGAAACCAGTGGCCTTGCATGTGTTGATAATCAACTGTGGACCCTCAATGATTCGGGCAACGCCGCTGCAATTTATCCGCTGTCGCCGCAAGGCGACGTCGGGCCTGCCGTGCGCTTGCCGCTCAACAATGTCGATTGGGAAGCGATCACCGCCTACGGCAACACCGTGTTTATTGGTGATATTGGCAATAACAGTGGGCAACGTGAGCAGATTATGATCCATCGCATGCAATTGCACGCTGGACGCGCCGAGCAGTTGCAAAGTTTTACCCTGCAGTATCCCAACAAACCGACGGGGGGACTGACCCCTTATGCCCATGATTTTGATGCTGAAGCGTTGGTGGCGTTAGATGCGCAGACGTTGCTGCTGTTTAGTAAAAGTTGGGGCTCTGGCATCAGCCATGTTTACAAAATTAAATTAGGTACGCCAAACAATACCAGTATTCGCTGGATCGCCGATATCGAAGGTCTACCTGGCCTTGTTACCGATGCCACTCGAATCGACGGTAGTGACGACATTCAAGTGGTTGGTTACATCAATTATCGTACGAACTTACTGCAATTTATGTTGAATCATCAATTTGCCGCCTTTACAGCTCGGATCTCAAAAGATTTTACCGTGCTTCACACTGAGCAATTAACACACCAAGGTCAAGTCGAAGCGATCAGCAGCTGCCAACACAAATTTTGGTTTAGTGCGGAGCAATATCAGCAACAACCGGCCCAGCTTTGGACACAATCTGTGCAGAATTAACAATTTCCAACGATCAATTCGTAGACAGCGCCAGGGAGAACTTCTAAAATTTAACGCATCGGTGTCATAAAATTTTACAGCGCTGATGTTTTGCGTGATGAAAATCTTGCAGATTGTCAGAAAAAAGCTTTGAAAACAATGATTTAAAAATGTGGCACACTAAGTGCTTTCTACTCAGTGTAGTCGCAGTCATCAGGAGTTGAGATGTTCCGTTTATCAATCGCTAAAACAGTCGCTATCGTCGCCGCCGCCTTCAGTTTGCAAGCCAGCGCATCAGCCATCAACTTAATTAGCAATGGCAGTTTTGAAACGGTCGACCCAAATGCGGTCTCCAACTATTACAATTCATCGGCATCACGCACTTATGACGCCATCGCCAATGACAATGCAGGCAGTCGCTGGGGATTATTCAATACATCCTATGTCACTGGCTGGACTGCTTTGTACGGCAAACAAATCGAAATTGATGTGAACGGCTTAACGGGTAATGCGGACACTGCGTTTGGCAAGAACTACATCGAACTCGATACTCACTTCGGTGTAAAAACCATTGGTAAAGATGCTAATGGCAAAGACATTCGTGTTACCACCAATGAATCCAATGCCGGGATCGCGCAAAGCTTGTCGGGCTTAACCGTCGGTTCGACCTACGAATTGTCCTTTTGGTATCGCGCTCGCACCACCCTACTGGATGACAATTTATTAAAAGTGTATTGGATGCCAACTGCCGTCGCTAGCGCCTTAAATGGTGCATTAGATGCCTCGCAAATTATGCCGTTGATTTCTCAATACGTGGTCAAAACTGTGGATTACAAGGCTGCAGATAACAACAACGCAAAATGGGTTAAATACACCCAAGCCTTTATTGCCAGCAATAGCAACATGACGCTGGGTTTTGGCGCTGACGGCAACGCACAGTGGAAGTCAGAAAATTGGGCCGATGTCATTGAAACCAATGGCAACAAAGAGGGTGCACAACTGGACAACGTTAGCTTAGTGGCAGTGCCTGCCCCAGCCAGCATTGGTTTGTTTGGTTTAGGCTTGTTAGCCCTTGGTCTGCGTCGCCGCATGTCCAAATAACCTTAAGATTTTTGTAATAAAGCCAGTCACTCATGACTGGCTTTTTTGTTTCAGCCTGCTGCGACATCGGTCTAAAGATGCAAGCGTTACCGAAGCTGACACGCCTGCTGGTGACTTTAATTCATCACTTAAAGTCATCGCTCAAAGAGAACACTCAAAATGATAGCGCTGCAAGAAAGCCCCTTGCCCCTTAACGGCTTCATCGATTCACTGCTGGCGTCATGCGTTTAGAAGTCTGCACATCAGCTAGGTTTGAGGTTTGAGGTTTGAGGTTTGGGGCTGCAAAGATGCCAACGGCACACAGCCAGAACCAAGAACCTAAGTCAACGATAGGCTTCTCAGGCCTGTGCTCCGTTCAACTGACGCTCTGTCAGATACCACTGCCAGGTTTGCGTTAACCCTTCGTGTAATGACAAACGAGGGCGCCACGTTGACATGGCATGCAGCCGAGAGCAGTCCAAGCGTTTTCGTGGTGTACCGTCGGCTTTATCCGTTAAAAAGCGTAATGTGCCTTCAAACTTACTGATTTCACACAGCGCCTGCGCAAGTTCGCCAATAGTGACTTCAGAACCAGATCCTACGTTGTAAAAAAACTCCGACAACTGTGGCTTGGCTGGATCTAACCAATCTGCGCGATACTGCACACAAGGCAATGCTAACACCTCAATGATGGCATTAGCGAAGTCATCCACATGCAAAAACTCGCGCAGGGGCGTACCGCTGCCCCACACATCAAAGTTGGGTTGCTTCGCTTGGCAGGCATCAGCCAGCCGTAACATCATCGCTGGCACCACATGGCTGCGCTGTTCATCAAACCGATCACCGGGCCCGTACAGATTGGTTGGCATCAATGCCCGAATATCCATCTGATATTGCAGCAAATAGCTGTGAGCCAGTTTTAACGCAGCAATTTTTGCGATGGCGTACGCATCATTGGTCGGTTCTAACGCCCCGGCCAACAGTTGCGTTTCGGCGATCGGCTGCGTCGCAAACTTGGGGTAAATGCAACTAGAACCCAGCACTAACACCCTTTTGACCTGGTACAGGTAGGCTGCGCGCAATAAGTTGGCGTTGATCATCAAGTTGTTATAACAAAAATCCGCAGGGAATTGCTGATTCGCGCCAATGCCACCCACTTGGCCTGCCGCAATGATCAGCACATCTGGCCGATGCTGCGCTATGTAGTGCTCAACATCTTGCTGCAACGTTAAATCCAGCTCGGCATGCGATGGACACAACAAGCGAAGTTCAGCCCCCATCAAGCGACGTACTATCGCCTGACCAACCAAACCGGATCCCCCGGCAAGTAACACGGTGCGCCCGGTTTGGGCGACGAGTTCATGCACACTGTTAGACATAACCATGTTGCTCAAGCAAGGCTTGCCGCTTTGCCAGACGTAGATCGGCGTCCATCATTTCTTGGCATAACTGCAAAAAACTGGTTTTGACGACAAAGCCAAGCTGCTGCTGCGCCTTGGTTGCATCACCACACAGCTGTTCGACATCGGCAGGGCGAAAATAGCGCGGGTCAACACGGACGATCACCTGATCGGCTTGCAGAGCTGGCCAGCGCAGCGCATCGAATTGACGGATAACCCCAACTTCATCGTCGCCCTGGCCACTAAATTCAAGCTCAATGCCAAGGCAGCGGGCACACGTGATCACAAAATCGCGCACAGAATGTTGAATGCCGGTAGCTAGTACATAATCATCAGGGCGTGGCTGTTGTAACATTACCCATGCCATTTCCATGTAATCGCGCGCATGGCCCCAATCCCGCTTTGCATTTAAATTGCCAAGGTACAAGCAGGATTGCTGACCCACAGCGATGGCAGCCAGCGCTCGGCTGATTTTCCGCGTCACAAACGTTTCGCCGCGGCGTGGCGATTCATGGTTAAACATAATGCCGTTGCAGCTAAAAAGCCCATAGGCCTCACGGTAGTTGACCATCATCCAATAGGCATACAGCTTCGCAGCCGCGTACGGCGAACGCGGATAAAAACGGCTTTGCTCATTTTGAGTTGGGCTATCGACAAGGCCAAACAACTCCGAGGTCGCGGCATTAAACACCCGCACGTTATCCATAAGGCCGGCATGACGAATGGCTTCTAAAAGCCGCATGGTGCCAAGCGCATCGACATCGGCGGTGTATTGGGGGGCATCAAAGGAGACCGCGACATGGCTCTGCGCCGCTAAGTGATAAATTTCATCAGGCTTGATGTGACGCAGCAGCTGGGTCAGGCCTGCGCCATCGGTCATATCGCCGTAATGCAGCACGAGTTGCCGTTGCTGTTGATGCGGATCTTGATACAGATGGTCAATACGTTGGGTATTGAGCGACGACGCGCGGCGTTTGATGCCATGTACCACATAGCCTTTGGCCAATAACAGCTCGCACAGATACGACCCATCTTGTCCCGTGATCCCAGTAATTAATGCAGTTTTAGTTCCCATTCCTTACTCTCATGAACGCTCGCGCGATCCCCACTTTATCACGTGATACACAAAACGAGGATTTTGGATTAAATAACGCCGCCATAAGCGTTTCGGCTCAGCCAGCAAACGCCAACACCACTCTAACCCCAGAATCTGCAGACATTTAGGCGCAGAGCGTTTAGCGCCGGTCAAAAAGTCAAACGCAGCCCCGACTCCTAATTGCACGCAAGGCAACTGCTGGGTGGCTATCCACATCTCTTGTTTCGGACAACCAATTCCGACAAACAGCAGTTGCACCTGCGACGTCACAATCGCCTTGGCTGCGTCGTGCCGCTGCGATGGGCTTTGCGCACCAAAGGGCGGCGTTTGGGCATACACCACCGACAAGGATGGGTACAAAGTACAAAGGCGGCTGACGATGGCATCCGTTTGAGCCGGCGAATTGCCGGCATAAATACCAACGCGCACCCCTTGCTGCGCCGCTTGCTTACAAAGTGCGTGCAACAAGTCATAGCCACGCACTTGACCTGACTGTGCTCGACTAAACTGGCGTCGCACCAACCAAAGGAGTGGTCGGCCGTCGGGTAAGATCCAATCGAATTGATCCAGCTCCTTGGCAAACGACGGCTGATCAAAGGCTTCCATTAACATATGCACATTCGCCAACGCAACTTTTTGACGTTGCTGTTGCATAGCGGCGTCAGTCAGCGCTGCGGCGATGGCGGGCAGTCGCCCCACCACAATCGCCCGTCCTAACACCTGACAGCGCGGAAATGCCCCAGACAATGCCGGTCGATGTTTATCGTCGTTGTTGTTCAATCAATACTACCGGCCATTGAGGTTGCGCCTGTACGCTGTAATGCTGCGCCCAAGCGCTGATACGAGCCTGACGATGCTGCAACACAACATCGGGGTCTACAGGCAACTGTTGCAAAATCATTTTAAATTGTCGCTTAAAATCAATAGGATCGCCAGCGCTGAACAGGTGTGCCCCCAACGGCCCTGCGACGTCAAGCAAGGCTCCCACATTGGAAGCCAGCACGATACATCCATGCGAGGCCGCTTCAATCATCACATTGCCAAAGCTTTCACAGACCAAGGATGGCATGATCACGATATCCGCCTTGGCGTAGTGAGCAGATAACGCAGGCCAATCTAAGGCGGTCAGCCACTCAATAGACGCACCTTGCTGACTGGCCTGTTGTAAATCTGGCGCCGGCGTTGGCGTCACGACCTCTAACCGTAACGGCTCATCGCAAGCGGCTTGCAGTGTCGGCCAAACCTCCAGCAACCATGGCAGCCCCTTTTGCTCGTCCACCCGTCCGACATACAAGCAGCGGATTGGGCGAGCAACCGCCGGCAGAGGTTCGGTCAGGGGAGCATTAGCGAGCATATCACATCCACCCAGCGCCTTCTGGAGCCGATGCAAAGGAAGCGCCTCAGCCTCTGGATGCGGTGAATAATGGGGTTTTAGTCGAAGCTTGGTTGCAGCAATCCCAGCTGCGAGGTACTCGCGCTGCACAAATTTCGACGGGCAAACCAGTACATCGACGGCATGATGCCAATGCCGCTGCCGATAGTTTTGAAGCGCAAGCAGCGCACTGCCGACACGCGAGTCACGCCACGGTTTTTCATGCCAAGCGGCGCTCACGCTGGATAAATCAGCGGTGTGCCACTGACCTGGGCGAAACACGCCGCCAGGCCATAATGGCCGCATATTATGCAAGGTTTGCAGCACCAAGGCGTGGCGCTGATGTTTAATCGCTCGCGCTGCCTGTTGGCCAAAACTACCTTGGGTGTTGTGGAGCCAATAACTTCGCGCGTTTGGTAACTGCGTCACCGACTGTGGCCGCACCAAGCGAGTGATAAATGCGAGGGGCCCAGACCATGACGAACTGTAGCGTGTGCGATGCAAACATACCGATAGCCCTTGCTCGGTGAGCCATTGATAGTCTCGCTCCACCACCACATCTTCGCCGCCCCGTTGCCGATAGGCTTGATGCACCAAACATACATCGTACGTAACAAGACCAAGCGCATGCATGAGTCCGTTGGCATACGAGGTGACCATCTGGCTTAGAGGCAGCTGTGCTGCTGTGCGCCGAGCCTGGGCACAAAGCGCAAGCCAAACATCAGGTTGAGCCACCAAGCGCAGCGCATCCAGCAGTGCCGCGACCTGTCCAGCCACTACCAAGCCATTTTTACCGTGCTTTAAATAAGCAAATTCGGGGCTGTGCAAACTATCACTACACGTGATGTAGGGCAAACCGGCAGCAAACGCATCGAGCAGCGCAAGCCCGGTTAACCCGGGGTTGAGTACGACATCCGCCTCGGCATAAGCGTGGGCTTTGTCTGCACCAAACATGGCGCCGCGCAATAGCAACCAGGGATGGCTTAATTTGGCAAGTTCAGCATACAAAGGTCCGTCCCCGACGATCACCAACTGTTGCACCACACCCTGTGCCACCGCAGCCTCGACCGCAGCAATTAATAGATCTAAGCGTTTTTCACGGTATAAACTGCCGCAGTACAACACCTTCAGCGGGCCGAGAGGCGCTTGACGTGTGGCACACGCATGTTGGACCTCGCTGCAATCTTGGCTATTGTTGACCACGCTGATCCGACTGGACGGGATGCCGGTTGTTTCTAAATAGTCGGCCACCGGCTGGGTGTAGGCCAAATAATGCTGACCGAGCCCAAGTAACTGTCGTCGCCACCAGGCTTTGAGCGCGCTGCTGAGCGTCCCCGTCTTGGCGTGATGATCATAACCATGCCCCCACCACACCAGCTTGATGCCCCGAAGCTTTAAGTAAAACGGCAGCAGATGGCGTATCGCATGTTCACAGACCACCACATCCGCCGTGGCAAGCACCGAATGATATTGCCAGCACCAAGCGCCGAGCTGGCGCACGGGCGCTTTGATAAACCAAGGCGCGATCGGGCTTTGCATCGCATCGTTCTTTAGACGCTCGGTCTGATCAGGCTCACCATACAGCACGATCAAGTCGATGTTCTGGGCTGCCAATTGCTTATGCAACGCTTGCCAAAATGCCAGCCGATACTGGCGCACCACTTGCTGCACCACGACCACCCGCTGCCGTTCTGGCGCTTTGGCAATCAAGCGCAGATACCAGGTTGGAAACCAATTCCGAAACTGCGCTTTAACCCTGCCGAGCATGGAGAAAGGTCCGCCATGGCGGCGTAAAAACAATTGCCACTGCGCCACCGGCGCGGCGTGATTCGGCTTATGCAACATGGCTAATCGCGTCTTCATTGGCAAGGTTCGATCCGCAATCGAGCCTTGGACTGGGCGGCCAGCACAGCTGCCGAAGCTGCCTGGTGCTTGAAATAACTCAAAACCATGCTGTTGCAACCGAAGACCAACGTCATAATCGCCCATGCTATGGGTAAAATCCGGCGACAGGCCACCGATCTGGCTAAGGGCTGCAAATGGCAATAGACAGACATTACCGTTGATAAAATCACAGCGCTGTAACTCTTCACGTGGCGGCAATACCGCACTGAACTTCAGTGGCGCCCACCAAGGCCCACGCCGCCGTCCGCCATAACTTAATTTTGCTGAATCGGGTTGTCGCACCGCGCCAACTAAAGCCCCGAGCGCGGCCTGTTGCTTGCATGATTGCGTTTGTTGCAGCAACCGTTGCAGCGCATCATCATCCAGCACCACATCATCGTTAAGCCATAACAGGTAATCGATGCCTTGACCAAAACGTTCGACCGCAAAGCGCTGTGCCAGCCGCATACCGCCACACCAATACAACTGTCCTGTGCCTTGAACCAGTACTACCTCGGGAAAGCATCGCTGCACCATCTCGCTGGTGCCATCAGAACTGCCATCATCGACCAACACGATGGACAAGCGAGCAGCAAACGGTTGCTGACGCTTTAAACTAGCAAGTAACGCGTGGGTCTTGTGTTGGCGGTTATAACAGGTGAGCAGTGCCACCAGATGGGGTTGAGATGAAGCCTGCGATGCCGATGACACCTCATCGGGAGATAAAACCTGCGAGGGCGCCGAGTTCTGCGCTGTAGCACCAGGATGAGACGTTGCTGCAGGGATCGCTGTTGTTAGCATATCACCGCCTTAGACCGCGCTGGCCAATACCGGCGAAGTCGCCAAGCGAGCAGCCCCTCAGCGGCAAGCACCGCAGCCATCGCGCCACAAATCGCCACTAGTTGTTCACTCGCAACCGGTTCAGCCGCTGCTTGTTCAAGCGCGACTGGTTCAACAGCCACCTGCTGCCCTGTCAACAGCTCTGCGACCCACTCACCATGGCTACCGTCTGCAAAGCCCAACGCTAGCAAGCATCCAAGCAACGCGATCAGGCCGGATTGACGTTGCAATCGGCTTAACAGCGCATAATGCCCGGCACCTTGCAGCATCAACATAGGCACTTGACGCAGCAAACGAAGCGCCACCAAACCGGCCGTCAATGCGAGGATCAGCATAAATTCAAAGGTATTGCCTGGCGGCCACATCGTCTCAGGCCATAACCAAAGCAGAATAGATGCCGCCAGAATATGACTGGCAAAACAAAGCCATAACTGACGACTCAGCGCCTGTGTACAGCGCAGCACGTTCGCTTCTGGCGCGGGTTGTTGCAAAAGCTGCGTGATCTGGACTCGATATACTTGCAGCATGCCTTGCACCAACACTGTCGCCGGTCGAAATACAAACGCGGCTGCCGCAACAGGCGCATAGGCCAAAGCGCCAAGCCAACATGGCACAGTGTAACTATGACTGTTACTGAGCAGTTCAGACCACATCGCGCCAGTAAGCGCTGCTCGCCCCTGATGGCGGTAACTCTCGCGCCAGTGCGAGCGAACATGTGCCGTCACGCGCCATGAGCCGCGAAATGACAGGGGGTAACGACAGACCAGGGCGGATAGCAGCGAACTTCCCAACAGCGTCAGTAAATTCACTTGTGCCAGCACCACCAACACCACCAGCATGGTCAAGATCAGCCCTGCATAACGCAGGTCTACCATCGCGGCACGATGAAACTCTTGCCGATGTTGTAACCGCGTGCGCTGCACGCTGCGTTCAAGCTGAACGAAAACATAACACGCCACCACCACAAGCTCGAGCCACGATAAGCCTAAACCAAGACTCATACAGGCAGCGATCCCTGCCCAAAGCAACGAAAGATAGTGGTTAAGTGTGCACAAGGCTAGGATCTGGCCATCATCATTTGGCGCTGTGGCACGTGCAACGTCAGACGGCACCGCTTCTGCATCCCTTATCGGATGGGGCTTTGCAGCCACGTGCGACACGGGGTCGAATATCACTGCACCCGAGGTAGCAGCGACAGCGTTGGCGTTCACGGGCGGATGATCAAGCTGAGCCTGCGCGAAGCGCTGCCGCTGACTATGGCGCAACAACATCGGCGCGACGATGATGGCACTTTGCACCAGCAACCCCACCGTCAGCAGTAACATCACAATACTGTACACACCAAATTGCTGCCGAGTGCCGTATTGCAGCATGGCATAGGCCAATGCCATCGAACTGAAGGCACTGAACACCTGAGCGCTGCTGGCCATGGGGACAGGCCTACGTAGGCGCTGCCATAGACCTTCTAGTCTTTGTTGCACCTGCAAGTAACTCCCTGATGTGCCTGCTGGCATTTGTATGCTAACGTACCCTTTGGATTCATAGTGTTAGCTCAGTCGCATGCCTATAAACTTCGATGCTATCAGGCTCTTTGCAATGCTCGCAATAGTTGTGCTGCACGTCAGCGCAAACGGCGTCAATCGGCTGCCCTTTGCCAGCAACGATTGGTGGCTGGCAGAAAGCGTGAATGCCATGTGCCGCGCTGGGGTGCCACTGTTTTTAATGCTCACCGGCGCCCTGCTACTGCGCCGCCCTATGTCTGCATTGGCGTCCTTTTATAAACGCCGTTTTCAACGCTTAGCGCCTGCGCTGCTGGGTTGGAGCCTGTTTTATTTGGTATGGAGTGCGTTAAAAGCCCATGTCAAAAATACGGCGTATTCACTCAGCGATGCTTTAGTGTCCTTCGCCCAAGGCACGCCCTATTTCCATCTGTGGTTTGTGTTTATGCTGGTTGGCGTCTATGCCGCCTTCCCCTTGCTACAGTATGGCTGGCACCGATTAACCAAAGCAGGCCGCAGCTGGGTGCCCGCTCTGGCAGGATAGTTGTCACTACTTAAAATTTAACCAGTTTGGGCGTTAAGGCGTCATTGTGCCGAGTTATAGTGAAGAACGTAAGCAGCAGATTTTGAACAAGTTACTGCCGCCTTCCA
>JACCDH011187758.1_pt1 | contig 14470 bp, 15 predicted proteins | sample 7442481 | NCBI WGS metagenome assembly JACCDH01 (sample SAMN15323433, study PRJNA562643) | freshwater metagenome | isolation source: river surface water | place: USA:Blue River Watershed | collected 2017-08-15
ACTACTCCCCTATCTGCACTGCCACCAACAATTACTGCTTTCCCTTTTAAACTGGGATCATTCAACATTTCTACACTTACAAAAAAAGAGTCTAAATCTAAATGGGCAATATATCGTTGAGGTACATGCATGATCTTTTACAATTTCGTGCTTTGAAATGATCAATCAACTATAATCCTCTATAAATATCTAATAAGCCATCTGGTAGTGTAACATATACTTTTTGCGCAGCTCGATCAATCTTATCTAAGGTTTCTGCATGCAATGGAATCAATGCTTCATTGCCTTCTAATGTAACACGCAACAATACTTGATGCGGTTGCTCAATTACTTCTTCTATGGGGCCTAAATTTTCGTCTTCATCGGTGATTACTTCATAGCCCAACAATGAAATGGGGGCATCTTTACCAGCCAATTTTCTAAAATCAGCATCCAATAACCATACAGGTTTAGCAGTAAATCTTGCAGCTGCTTCTTTGCTATTGACTCCTTCTAATTTGATAAATGTTTCTTCTTCGTCTTTTGCTTTGGCGGTCTCTAAAAAATAAGGAATATAAGAGCCCTTTGTTTCTTCTACAAAAATGGCAGAAGCTTCTTTCAAGTTAGATTTTTTACCCAGAGAATGTTTTAAAATCAATTCTCCTTTCACTCCAAAAACGGCTACCAATTTTCCGATATGAATATAATCCTTCATGGGCGCAAGTTACATAATGAATAGGGATAATGAAAAAGGGTCCAGCTAACTGGACCCTCTAACAGATGTATGAATGATACAATTAAGCTTCTGCAGGAGCTGATTCTTCAGCTGGAGCAGCAGACTCTTCTTGCTTCTCTTCTACTTTTTTAACTACAGGAACATAAGCTCTTTTAGCAACTTGCTTGCTCTTGTGTTCACTGTTTCTGCGAGTGATATTTTCCTCATGACTTGCATGCCATTCTTGGAATTTAGTCATTGCAGTTGCATCATCAAACAATCCTAATTTAACACCACGTAATAAGTGTTTTAGGTACAATACTCCTTTGAAAGAAAGGATTCTGCGTACAGTGTCGGTTGGCTGAGCACCTTTGTTAAGCCACTCTAAAGCTTTTTGACGATCTAATTGAATGCTTGCAGGAACTGTTAATGGATTGTAAGTTCCAATTTTTTGGATGAACTTACCATCTCTTGGTGCACGAGCATCGGCTACTACAATAAAGTAGAAAGGACGCTTCTTACTTCCGTGTCTTTGAAGTCTCATTTTTACTGCCATGTTAAATAGAAATTTAAAGGCGTTATTAAATAGGGTTAATCCCGGTAGAAACCGGGAGCGCAAATCTAGGATATTCTAGATAATTTACCAAAGATTAGCGTTTCATACCAGGAAAACGGCCTCCCATTGGCATATTATTCATCATTTTCATCATTTGTTTCATCTGCTCGAACTGCTTCATGAAAGCGTTTACTTCGGCTAAATCTTTACCGGCACCTTTAGCAATTCTTGCACGTCTTGATGGAGTTAGGCTATCGGGGTTGGCGCGCTCGTGCGGAGTCATGGAGCTAATCATGGCTTCAATCCCCTTAAACGCATCATCTTTTATATCAATATCTTTTACCGCTTTACCTACGCCAGGAATCATTCCCATTAGGTCTTTCAGGTTACCCATTTTCTTGATTTGCTGCAATTGGTCTAAGAAATCCTGAAAATCAAATTGATTCTTACGAATCTTCTTTTCCAATTTTTTCGCTTCTGCTTCATCAAATTGGGCCTGCGCTTTTTCTACCAATGTAGTAATATCACCCATTCCCAAAATACGTTGTGCCATCCTTTCAGGATAAAACACATCAAGGGTTTCCATTTTCTCTCCACTGCTCACAAACTTGATGGGCTTGTCTACCGTGTATTTGATAGAAAGGGCCGCACCACCTCTGGTATCACCATCTAACTTGGTTAACACTACTCCAGTAAAGTCTAAACGATCATTGAATGCTTTAGCGGTATTCACTGCATCCTGACCAGTCAGCGAGTCTACTACAAATAATATTTCGGAGGGATTAACAGCCGCCTTAATATTAGCCACTTCATTCATCATTACCTCGTCAATAGCCAAACGGCCGGCGGTATCGATGATTACTACATTTTTATTGGTTGCCTTCGCTTCTTTGATGGCATTTAATGCAATGGATACTGCATCTTTATTTTCCCGCTCACTGTAAATACTTACGCCAATTTGTTCAGCCAATACCGTTAACTGATCAATCGCCGCAGGTCTATAAATATCTGCTGCAACCACCAATGGGCTCTTGCCTTTTTTGGTCTTTAAATAATTGGCCAATTTGCCCGTAAAAGTGGTTTTACCACTACCTTGTAAACCAGCAATTAAAATAACTGCAGGTCTTCCTTCTGTTTCAAAAACGGCTTCCTGCCCACCCATTAATTCGGTTAGCTCATCTTGAACAATCTTCACCATTAATTGTCCTGGGCTAATGGCATTCAGCACTTTTGCACCAACTGCTTTGTCTTTTACTTTATCGGTAAATTCTTTGGCAATTTTAAAGTTGACGTCGGCGTCTAATAATGCCCTACGGATGTCTTTTACCGTATTGGCAATATTGAGTTCATTAATTCTTGCTTCCCCTTTGAGGTTCTTAAACGCTGACTCTAGTTTTTCTGATAAATTCTGAAACATGATTACCCACTTATTGATGAACGAGGTGCAAATATACTAGCTTGGGGAATTTGCGCGCATTCCTTATTTTTATATTATAAAAATCCAATATGAAATTAGTTCTAGCAATATTGACTTTTGGGGTATTATCCATATCAGCCCTTCAGGCGCAACCTAAGAAAATCAGTTTAACAGATAAATCGATTGTTAAAGACAGTAGCGGCATGATTTATCCATATTCTATCTGGAACAAGCTGATGCAAACAGGCAATTATGGTATTAAACCTGCTTCACTGACCGACTTCAACGATCAATTTTTTATTTATGAACTAACAGAAAAGGATAAAGAAGAAATGATTAAGCGGACTCCCAAACCAAAAGAGTCTAATTTTTTTGTTACGGGGTCTTCTTTTGGAAAATTCAAAACCACCGATATCAATCGCAATAAATTAAACCTTCAAGAAATGAAGGGAAAAATAGTCGTCTTCAATTTTTGGTTTATCAACTGCCCCCCATGTAAAAGAGAAATTCCAGAATTAAATAAACTGGTTGAAAAATACAAAGACAGAACCGATGTGGTTTTTATTGCAGTAGCATTAGACGATAAATCTGACTTACTTGACTTTTTAAAAACAACCCCATTCAATTACCAAATTGTAGATGGCGGAAGATATATTACACAAGGCTTTGGGATTAATTCCTTCCCAACCAATGTAGTAGTTGATCAAAACGGAGTGGTACAATTCCATGCAACAGGATACAGTTTATCACTGCCTAGTTGGATAGATAAAACCATTGTGTCTTTAATTGAAAAAGCTAGTGCAACAGCAAGTACTCCGAATTAGTTTTATCCCAAATAATAACGCAAGTGTCTGGCTCTATTGGCTGATCTTAATTTATTGATGGCTTTGTCTTTGATTTGTCTTACTCGTTCTCGGGTCAAATTAAAACGAGTGCCAATATCTTCTAAACTAAGTGCACGGTCTACGCCAATGCCAAAGAAAAAACAAAGCACTTTTTTTTGTCGGTCGGTTAAAGTGCCCAAACTTCTTTCTATTTCTACATGCAATGATTCATGATACACCAACTTTTCGTCGGTCCTTGCTTCATTGGTATTTTCTAATAAATCCATCAATGTAATGTCTTCTCCATTGCTGATAGGAGAATCCATGCTTACATGCTTAAAGCCCGCTTTCATGGTTGCCGCTACTTCTTCAAAAGGCAAGTCTAAAAAGTCGGCTAACTCTTGTGCAGTAGGTTCTCTCTCATATTCTTGCTCTAAATATTGATAGGCTTTACTTATACGGTTGGTTAATCCCACTTTATTCAATGGCAATCGAACAATTCTACTTTGCTCGGCCAATGACTGAAGAATGCTTTGCCTAATCCACCAAACTGCATAAGAAATAAATTTGAATCCCTTGGTTTCGTCAAAACGCATAGCGGCTTTAATCAAACCCAAATTGCCTTCATTTATTAAGTCAGATAAAGTGAGTCCTTGGTTCTGGTATTGTTTAGCAACGGATACTACAAATCGAAGATTTGCTTTAACAAGACGATCCAATGCTTTGGTGTCTCCTTCTTTAATTTTTAACGCCAATTGAACTTCTTCTTCCGGTTCAATTAAATCTACTTTACCAATTTCTTGTAAATACTTTTCTAGACTCTGCGATTCACGATTGGTAATCGACTTGGTTATTTTGAGTTGGCGCATACCCATAACAACTAGATTAAGTGTGGTAAAAAATGAACTATCCTAATTTAACATTTTCCACAGTTTTGAAAAAATTATTTACTAAGATTATGATTTATAGTTTATTAAATAAACAATAATTTATATATACAAGTATTTATAGCATTTAAAATTGGATTTTTTAAAAAAACATTTGGGTAATAGGTATTATTTAATATCATTGCACATACCTAGATGGTAAAAGCGAAATAATGAGTAAGAAGCAACTATTTACATTAGAATTCCCGGTTAGATGTTCCCCAGTTATATTATATGAGTTTTTAGCTACTCCTGCTGGCCTGCAAGAATGGTTTGCAGATAAGGTAGATGAGTGGGAAAATGTCTACAGTTTTTCATGGGATGGCGGTGTTCCGGAAAAAGCAGAAGTATTGGATAAAGAAGAAAATAAATTTATTCGTTTCCGTTGGTTACATAGCGACAAGAATGAATACTTTGAATTCAGAATTGAAAAAACAGAAATCTCTAATCAGACTATTTTGGTAGTAAAAGATTTTGCTGAAAAGAGTGAAATTAAAGACCAGAGCCAATTGTGGGGCTACCAAACCAAAGAACTATTCCACAGACTGGGTTCTTAATAGTCGGTTAAGATGGTCAGCATCTTTTTGAAATTATTCAACATAAATAATTCAATATCGTCCCACTCTTCCAGTGGGATTTTTTTTGCCAACTTTAAAAAGGGTAGCATGGTTACGCTATAGCCATTCCAGTCTTGAATAGAGATATAATTATCCTTTTCAAAATGGTGCTGCCAGGGGTCTTGGGCCACTCCAATGAACCAATCCTTGGTTTCTGCACCATATTTGCCGTATAATTGAAAATAGCGATCGATGGATGGCCCATATTGTGCTAAGAATTTCCCCTTTAATATTAAATGAATACTGCAGTGATTGCCCCACCAGAAAAAACTGCGAACAGCAAAAATATCTGTATCAGTAAAACACCTAGGGAAGTCTAACATTAGATAGGGAAGTAATTGGTATTGCTCCCCTTTGGATATTTTGGGAGGAATATCAAAAACGGGGCTTTTAGCAAAAGCATCGTGCTGCAAATATTCCTGCCGATACCCATTGGCAAGGCTACTAAATAGGTCATTTACTTTCTGGATGATATGGTTCTTTGTTAAAATCCAGTCGGCATTGTTAACCAGTTCCAGTTCCTTTGGCGAAAGTGTTACTTTTGCAGCGCTCATACAGCAATATTAAGACAGCTATTGTGATTAAAAAACTAGACATATTAATTATCCGATCATTTATTGGTCCTTTTATTGCTGCTTTTGCCATTTCCTTATTTGTACTAACCATGCAATTCTTTTGGTTATACATAGACGATTTGGTAGGAAAAGGCTTAGACTTAGTAACCGTTTTGAAATTGGTGGGCTTAGTGGCATTGTTCTGGGTACCCATGGCATTACCCTTGGCATTGCTTTTTTCCTCTATCATGACATTTGGAAACCTGGGCGAGAAATTTGAATTGGTTGCCATTAAAGCAGCAGGTATTTCATTAACCCGATTCATGCGCCCCTTATTGGTTTTCACTTTTTTTGTTTGTGGTATTGCTTTTTTGTTTGCCAACAATATTATTCCTGTTACGCAATTAAAATTGTCAGCACTTAAATATGATATCATCGTTTCAAAGCCTTCTATTGATATTAAAGAAGGTGTTTTTTACGACAAGATAGATGGCTTCATTATTAAACTAGGAAAGAAAGAAAAGAACGATAGTATTATTCATGATGTAGTCATTTTCGAAAAAGGCTATTACTTACAAGACAATATCATGGTGGCAGAAAGTGGCGTGATGCGTGTTTCAAAAGACAAACAATTTTTAGAATTCATTTTAAAAAATGGTTGGAGATATCAAGAGAAAGGACCTAGAGGAGTTGTGGAAACAGAGTTTACAAGAATGGGTTTTAAGGAATATAAAAAAGTGTTCGATTTGAAGAGTTTCCAAATGAATAAAACGGAAGACTCTGCATTTTATGACCCAAAAATGTTAAGCATAAGACAATTGAATTTGGCCATTGATTCCTTAGATCATATTGATACTTTCTATGCCAAAAAAGCTAAGCTAGAAGTAACCCCCTATTTAAGATTTGCAAGATATGCCGATACGGGTTGGAGTAAAATAGCAAAGCCCTTACCCAAAGTAAAACCAGCCAATTTTTTCCCGGATAGTTTAGATCAACAATTAGTAGATGCAGCAGCCAATCAACTGGCCACTGTTAAAGGGGCTGTATCTGTTATGGCAGAAGATTACAAGGTCAAATATTTATCTATGCAATTACACGAGATTGAGTGGCATAAAAAATTCACTTTATCCGTTGCTTGTTTAGTCATGTTTTTAATTGGTGCTCCCTTGGGATCAATTATTCGTAAAGGGGGATTAGGAACGCCGATGGTTTTTGCTATTGTATTTTTTGTACTGTTTCATTTACTGAACACATTCGGAGAAAAATTTGTACGCTCTGGTCAAACCAATGCCCTTATTGGAATGTGGCTAAGCACATTTATTTTAGTACCCATCAGTGCATTTTTAATTTATAAAGCCATGCACGACTCGCAATTATTTAACCAAGAGTTCTATTACCGCAATTTTAAAGGGCTACGTAAATTTTTAGCTACCTTCAAGAAAAAAAATAAACATGAAAACACCCTATAACCGAAGAGTCTTTTTAAAAGACAGCAGTAAAATAGCTTTGGCCGCAGGCGTTGGTGTCAGTTTGATGTCTTCAAATAATTTATGGGCAAATAATAATCCATTTCAACAACAAGCTTTACCCTATTCATATAATGCGTTAGAACCATTTATAGACGCTACCACAATGGAAATTCATTACAGTAAACATGCAGCTGCTTATGCAAAAAATTTAGTAGACGCTTGTGTTGCTGAAAATGTAAATACATCCGTCGTTTCTTTAGAAAGCTTGATGCAAAATATCAGCAAGTATTCTACCAAAATGCGGAATAATGGTGGGGGACATTTCAATCATGAGTTTTTCTGGAAGTGTATGAAGCCCGGAACAAGCAGTTCACCAACCGGAAAAATATTATCGGCCATCAATCAATCATTTGGATCTGTTGAAGCATTTAAAACCCAGTTTTCGGATGCTGCAAAAAATCGATTTGGCAGTGGGTGGGCCTGGTTGGTTCAAACAAAAGAAGGCAAATTAATTTGTGGATCTACTGCCAATCAAGACAACCCTTTAATGGATATTAGTGAGTTAAAAGGAAAGCCATTATTAGCATTAGATGTTTGGGAACACGCTTATTATTTGAAATACCAAAATAAAAGACCTGATTATATTAATAACTGGTTCAATTTAGTAGACTGGAGTTTTGTAGAGAAACAGCTAGCTTAAGTTGCTAATGCAAAATATGATTGTATAAAAACATTGAAAATAAACACTATGAAAGTAAGTTTAAACTGGAAAGAAGCATTGGCTTTTGACGCAACAGGAGAAGATGGCCATGTAGTGAGAATTGATACCTCAATAGAAAACGGTGGCCTGAACAGTGGTATGAACCCGAAGCGTTTATTATTGGCTTCTCTATGCGGTTGCAGTGCCATTGATGTGATAGAAATTTTAAATAAAATGAAAGTTGCATTCAGTAAACTAGAAGTTACTGCTGAAGCAGATCAAACAGAAGAGCATCCAAAAACATTTACCCATATTGATTTGGTATACCACTGCGATGTTCAACCAGAAGATGAAGACAAACTTAAACGTGCTGTTTCTTTATCGATGGATAAATATTGTGGTATTTCTGCAATGCTGGCAAAACATTGTCCTATTAATTATAGTACAAAATTGATTTAGCTTAATTTTTCTACCCACTTACGAATCACTTTGTAAGCAATCAAGTACTTGATAAATAGCAGCATACTGTATTTGAAAGATATCCAATTGATGTCGAGCACTAAAGCTCCCCAAGCTTGCTTAAGTGCAGCTTCGGTATCATTCAGTTCGTGGTATATCTTATGAGATAGTTGTGCAAAGTGTTGAGAGAAATATTTTTTAGACATTGCGTTTACTTCGTCTCTAACATCCAAAGGCAAATAGGCCCTAATGATTCCTATTACTTTGGTTACGTCTTCAATATTCTTTCCAGACTTTAATGCTTCGGAGTACAATGCTTTGCCGTGAATTCTGAAATTGGCTAATACTTTAGGAACATAAGCCAGTTCTGCATGGGCTGCAATTCGAACGGTCATTTCCCAGAATTCTCCATGTTCTGCACCAAAATAACTACCTAATTTTTCGTAGGTGGTTCTTTTAATAACCATGGCAGATGGCTCTGTATTTTGTCTGAGTGCTACGGCTTTAACCCAGTTTTTCAACAAGCCTCTTTCTTTGGCCAAGGGTTGGTGTTTCCAAATAGGGGTTCCGCGTTCATTAATGTATTGGAATTCGGTAAATGCCGCCCCTACTCTCGGGAACTCGTTAAACAATGATAAAATTTCATCGTAAAACCCAGGCATTACATAATTGTCTCCGTATAAAAGGTGTACGTACTTTCCACGGGAAAGTTTAATACAAGTTTCTAAGTTTCTTAATCTCCCTACTTTGCTGGGCTGTCTAAAATACCCAATCCTGCCCTTTCCCGTATCTTTTACCAATTGCTCTACATCTCCATCTGTGCTTGCATCGTCTACTACCAACATTTGCATTGTACCAAGTCCTTGGTCTAACTCTAGAACCGATAATAAAGTGGTATTTAAATAACTGTACGTATTATCAACGGCAATCATAACCGACCAAATAGGCTGGTCAGTTTCATCGTGCAGTGGAGCAATAAGCGGAGGCCTAGATGGTATTCTCTCTCGTTGTTCTGGTTTACGCATTTCGGGGGTTAATGTTCCAAATAAATTACCCTAATTTGGATGTTAAAAATAAAGCAAATTTGTTTAACTCCCACTTAATAAGGCTTTTATGTCTCAAACTAAGCAAAATTTTATCGTTCAAAAGTGGGTTACAGCCCTGAGTGTAGTCTTATTTGTGATAAAAATTACTGCTTATTACTTAACGGACTCTTTGGCCATTCTTTCAGATGCTTTGGAAAGCATTGTGAATATTGTAGCTGGTTTTATTGGATTATACAGCTTATATGTAGCAGCTAAACCCCGAGACGAAGATCACCCCTACGGACATGGCAAAGCGGCATTCATATCAGCTGCAGCAGAAGGCAGCTTAATCATTGCTGCAGGTATTTTAATTATATATGAGACCATTGTAAATATGTTGGCCAATCATTCGGTGCAACAATTGGATCAGGGTATGTGGTTGGTAGGTGCTACTGCGGTGCTCAATTATTTTGCAGGAGCCATTTGTATCAGGATTGGCAAAAAAAATAAATCCTTGGCATTAGAAAGTAGTGGTAAGCATTTACAAATCGACACTTTTTCTACAGTTGGCGTTCTATTGGCGATTGCGTTGATGTATATCACCCAATTATATTGGATTGATAAATTGATTGCATTTATATTAAGTGGTTGGATTATGTACAATGGTTACACGATACTGCGCAAATCGCTCGCAGGTATTATGGATGAAGCAGACGAAATAATGTTGAATGAATTTATTCAAGTGTTAGAAACCCATAAGAAAGCCAATTGGATAGACTTACACAACTTAAGAGTAATTAAATATGGAGATTTATTGCATATCGATTGTCATTTAACCTTGCCTTGGTATTTGAATATTCATGAAGCTCATATAGAAATTGATGAATTATCCAATTTAATCAAGACCAATTTTGGAGATGCCATTGAACTTTTTGTACATACCGATGGTTGTTTAAATTTTAGCTGTGCCATCTGCAATAAACAAGATTGTACAGTAAGAACCCAACCCTTTCAAAAACAAATGAATTGGACCATCAAAAATGTAGTATCCAATCAAAAACACAGTCTTGCCAACCAGGTTTAAAATAGGTAACTTGCAGGCTCAAATATTACCCTTATGGATAGCTGGAAACAATACCAAGAAGCACACAAAGAACAATTTTTAGCTGAGTTAATTGATTTATTAAAAATTCCAAGTATTAGTGCAAGGTCTGAAAATAAAGCAGACATGTTGCATTGTGCAGAAGTGGTAAAACAAAGACTAGCAGAAGCTGGTGCAGATACCGTTACTATTTACCCAACAAAAGGCCATCCAATTGTATATGCGGAAAAAATAATTGATCCAAGTAAACCAACTGTTTTGGTATATGGGCATTACGATGTACAACCAGCAGATCCTCTAGAGCTTTGGCATAGCGGACCTTTCGAGCCGGTAATTAAAGATGGAAAAATTTATGCCCGAGGATCAGCAGATGATAAAGGACAATTTTACATGCACGTTAAAGCATTGGAAACCTTTACTAAAACGAATTCTTTTTGCACCAATATTAAGTTTTTGATTGAAGGAGAAGAAGAAATTGGCAGTCCTAATTTGGCTGAATTTGTTAAAGCAAATAAAGAACTATTAAAAGCCGATGTGATTTTAATATCAGATACTTCTATGTTAAGTATGGAAAATCCATCCATCGATATTGGGGTTCGCGGTCTAAGTTATATTGAAGTTGAAATCACCGCTGCGAACAGAGATTTACATAGTGGTGTTTATGGGGGTGCTGTAGCAAACCCCATCACCATTTTAGCCCAAATGATTGCTTCTTGTCATGATGAGAACAACCATATTACTATACCTGGATTTTATGATGATGTAGTAGAAGCAACTCCTGCAGAAAGAGAAAAAATGGCTAAAGCCCCATTTGATGAATCAGCCTATAAAGCCGATTTAGGAATTACTGAGTTGTGGGGAGAAAAAGGATTCACTACCAATGAAAGAACGGGCATTCGTCCAACATTAGAAGTGAATGGAATTTGGGGAGGATATACAGGTGAGGGAGCAAAAACCGTATTGCCTTCAAAAGCAACTGCTAAAATATCTTGTAGATTGGTACCCAATCAATCTTCTGAAGTAATCACTAAAAAAGTCTTAGATTATTTCCACAGCATAGCACCTGCGGGCGTTACCGTTAAAGCAGCAGAACACCATGGTGGAGAACCTTATATGACTCCAATTGATTCAATTGAATACAAAGCTGCTGCAAAAGCAGTGGAAACATGCTTTGGAAAAGAGCCGATTCCAGTTAGAGGAGGTGGCAGTATTCCGATTTGTGCATTATTTGAAAAAGAATTGGGATTGAAAATTGTATTCTTAGGTTTTGGACTAGACAGTGATAATTTGCATAGCCCTAACGAAAAATACAATTTAGAAAACTACTATAAAGGCATTGAAACCATTCCTTATTTCCATCAATATTTTGCAGAAATGAAAGCTTAATCATGGCGGTTGAAAAAGAAAAATTACGGATAGATAAATACCTCTGGAGTATTCGGCTTTTTAAAACAAGAAGCCAAGCTGGTGATGCTTGTAGCAAGGGTAAAGTAAAGTATCATGGAGATTCCGTTAAGTCGTCTAGAATTGTGGCCATTGGTGATGAGTATGAAGTAAAAACAGAAGCAAAAAAATGGGTGATTAAAGTAACTGGATTATTGCATACCCGAGCAGCTTATCCTGAAGCAATCAAACATTATATTGATATTACACCTGCAGAAGAATTGGATAGAATCAAATTTGAAGCGTCCAGTTTTCATACTGGTAAAAGATTAAGCAAAGTAGGTAGACCTACTAAAAGAGATCGTAGAGATCTGGAAGAATTCATGGATTAGTTGACCCTTTAACATTTGACTATGCTGACGATTGATATTATTACTGTGGTACCAGATTTATTAGAAGGGCCCTTTAGTCATAGCATCATGAAAAGGGCGCAAGACAAAGGATTGCTCACTGTTCGTACCCATAACTTGCGTAAATGGGCAATTAATAAACATGCACAAGTAGACGATTATCCTTTTGGCGGTGGAGCTGGTATGGTATTAATGTGTGAACCGTTGGCGAATGCTATTGAAGCATTGCAACAAAACACAAACTATGATGCCATCATTTATATGACACCAGATGGTAAAACATTTGACCAACCCATGGCCAATCAATTATCTATGTTGCAAAACCTATTAATTATTTGCGGCCACTATAAAGGAATAGACCAAAGAATAAGAGATCAATATATTACGATGGAAATTTCTATTGGCGACTATGTGTTGAGCGGCGGTGAATTAGCAGCCGCAGTAGTGGTAGACGCTATAGGTAGACTAATACCTGGTGTATTGAGTGATGAAACTTCTGCTTTAACCGACTCTTTTCAAGATAATTTGTTAGCGCCTCCCGTATATACCAGACCGGCCGATTTCAGGGGGATGAAAGTTCCCGAGATATTATTACAAGGCGACCCTAAAAAAGTAGACAATTGGCGCTTTGAGCAATCGGTTGAAAGAACCAAAACCCGTAGACCTGATCTTTTTAAAGAAGATTAATTGGGCGTTTATCCGTGCATTCTGCCACTAAGCATATTAATTAGGGCATACTAGTCAAATTTATATCAAATTTGCAGCGGCTAAAACTGACTTTCCATGCCGTCTAATTTTATGAGAGTATTTGTAGTGTTTTTGTTTTCTGTAATGATTTCCCAATTAACTGCTCAAGTGCGGAATGGAGAAACTTTTCAAAAGGATTATCAAATTAAAATAGCAAAAACAAATACACCCCTTAAAATAGACGGAATATTTGATGAAGAAGTATGGAAAAGGGCACAAAAAGTAAGTTCCTTTTGGGAAAAATATCCAGACGATCAAAAAAAAGCCAAACACGCTACCGAAGTTCAAACAGCATACGACGACAAGTTTCTTTATGTTGCCTATACCGCGTACGATTCAGGTAAAGTATTTATACAAAGTTTAAAAAGAGATATTGGTCACGATGGAAACGATTGTGTTGCACTGGTAATTGATCCAATCAATACCAGAAACAACGGATTCTTTTTTGTAGTGAATGCATATAATGCGCAAAGTGAAGATCAACTTATCTCGGGTGGAGATGGGGTTTCTTTTAGTTGGGATCAAACCTGGTTTTCTGAAACCAAAAGATATGGAGATCGTTGGACAGCAGAAATTGCCATACCCTTTAAATCAATCCGTTATCCTGCAGATAAAAAATTATGGGGAATTAATTTTGTAAGAGTGGATACCAAAACAAATGAGTATTCCACTTGGACCAATGTTCCAGTCAATTTTGCCTCACATGATGTTGGATACACTGGTGCATTGGTTTGGGAAGATGCACCCCCTAAACCAGGTGCGAATACTGTATTAGTTCCTTTTGTTACCACAGAAGTAACAGAGAACAGATTAAACGGAGATCCCATCAACGCCAAGCCCAATGCGGGTTTTGATGCCAAGATTGGATTAACTTCTTCACTCAATTTAGACTTAACCGTCAATCCAGATTTTTCACAAATTGAAGTAGACAGACAGGTAACCAACTTAACTCGATTCAATATTTTCTTCCCGGAAAGAAGAACTTTCTTTTTAGAAAACGCAGATTTATTTGCTGGCTATGGGATTGATCCTATTAGACCCTTCTATTCAAGAAGAATTGGATTAGATAAAAATGGAAATAAAATACCTATTCTATTTGGAGCAAGGGTTACTGGTAATATTGCCAAGAAAACGCGTATTGGTTTTATGAATATGCAAACCGGTAGACAAGGCGACTATGCCCCTGAAAACTATACTGCATTGTCTGTTGATCAACGCGTATTCAATCGTTCGGTTATCAAAGGATATTTTTTAAACCGAGCCAATTTCATGACTGATGCAGAGAAAGCAGCGAACCCTTTAGAAGCATTTAGTAGAAATGCTGGTATAGAATACAATTATTCAGATTTAGAAGGTAAATGGGGTGCTTGGGCCACTTATCATCAATCCTTTAAACCTGGAATCAAAAAAGACAATGCTTATTACAGCATGGGGATTTCTTATAATAGTCGAAATTTTGGATTCGTTCAAGACTTGACCAATTTAGGCACCAACTATTATGCTGATATGGGTTTTATAGAAAGAATTGAAAACTATGATGCAGCAAGAGATACTGTGGTAAGAGTTGGCTTTAAACATTCATATACC
>JACCDH010381408.1_pt1 | contig 14468 bp, 6 predicted proteins | sample 7442481 | NCBI WGS metagenome assembly JACCDH01 (sample SAMN15323433, study PRJNA562643) | freshwater metagenome | isolation source: river surface water | place: USA:Blue River Watershed | collected 2017-08-15
CGATGCAGCACATAGATCGCTGAATCCTCCAGCGCCGCAATCGACGCCGAACGCACGTCGCCGGTGTAAAACGCCATCTCGCCCACCATCGCGCCGCTGTGCAGTTTGGCCAGGCGCAGCCTGCGCTGGCCCGCGCCTTCCTTGAACACTTCCAGCACGCCGCTGCTGACGAAGAAGATCTCGTTCGAGCGCTCGTTCTCCGCGCACAGCAACTCGCCGGCCGCGATCTGCCGCAGCCGGCAGAGGCCGAGGAACAGCGCCCGCTCCTCGGGATCCTCGAAGAACTCGAAATGGGCGTCCTGGAGACCGGGCTTCGTGTGGCAGGCAATGATGTCGTCCTCCGCGACCTCGACCGCCTGGTCGAGTGACGGGAACAGCCTGACCTGCGTGCTGTCGGTGGCGGGCTCGCCGATCTTGCGCACGCTGAGCTCGTTCTCCGGCGCATGCACCAGATAGAAACGCAGGGACTCTCCCTGATGCCGGCGCAGGATGCGCTGGAACGCCCCAATGGCCGAGCTGTCGATGCCGCTCACCTTCGAGAAATCGACGACGATGCCGCGCACGTCTTCCTTGTTCATCCTGAACATGTCGTCGATCTTCATCACCGACCCGAAAAACACATAGCCCGCCAGACGGATCACCTGCGTCTGCCGGCCGTTCTGGCGCAGCAGCCGCATCTGCTGCTCGGGCCGCGCCACCGAGCTCTTGAACACCGACAGGTCGGTCGCCAGCGCGGCGATGGGTATGCGGCTATAGGTGACGACGAACATCACGCACGCGATCAGCAGGCCGGCGACGAACGCGATCAGGAAGCCGGCCGTGGCGGCCAGCACGAGGATCAGCGCGATCTGCGCCAGCTCCAGCTTGCTGGCAGATTTCCTCTGGTCCCACAGCCATTGCCGGATCATGTTCAGGCCGAGGTAGAGGATCAGGCCGCCGAGCGCCGCCTTCGGCAGGTACGCGAACAGCTGGCCGGCGCTGAACAGGCTGGCCACGCAGATCATCGCCGCCACCACGCCCGACAGCATGCCGCCGCCGGTCTGCTTGTTGAGCATCGTGCGGCCGATGGAGATCACGCTGAAGAAGCCGCCCAGCGCCGCCGACACCAGCGCCAGCCCTGCATGCCGCTCCAGCACCTTGTCGAGGTCGAACTCGCGCTGGAAGCTCAGCTCCAGGCTGGCAACCGACAGCAGGATGGTGAGCAAACCGATGAAGCTGACCACCAGCATTCCGGGCAAGACAGTGAGCAGCTCGCCGAGCGCGGCATGCGACCAGTCCAGCTGCCATGGCGGCAGCCACGCTGTTTCGCTGGTCGGCGTGAACAGCCACAGGCGTGGATCGCAGAGCGGCCCGTCGCACAATTGCAGAGCCAGCATGCCATTGACCAGCAGCGCGGCTGCGACCATCACCAGCGGGATCAGCAGCGCCGTCGAAATGCGCGAGGCCAGCCCGTACAGCGCCGCCACCACCAGCAGGCCAAACGCCAGATCGGGGCGCACCGGGTCGGCCAGCAGCCGCTGCAGTCCGGCCAGCGTCAGCGGCGTTGCGCTGATGATGTTCAGCGCGCCGCTGGCCATCAGCCATCCGGTCGATGCGAGGAAGCCCGCCATCACCGAGAACGGGATGTAGCGAACCAGCACCGACAGCCGCGCCCGGCCCACCGCGAACAGCACCGCTGCCGACAGCAGCGCCGTCACGATCACGACGGCCACCGCCTGGTCCAGCCGCGATACCTCCGGCCCGGCGGTGGCGGTGGTCACCGCAAGCACGCCGGCCAGCACCGAAATCGTGTTCGAATCGGGGCCGGCGAAGAAACGCTTTTCCTCGGAAAGGCAGCCGAACAACGCGCCGGCCACCGCAGTGATCAATGCGACCGTGATCGCATGACCGACATACCCGGACAGCGCGCCGGAAAACATCAGTGCGCCGTAGGAAATCGAATAAATGACCGCGCTGATACCGACAATCATGCCGGCCGATGTCTGCCGCGCGATTTCAGTAACTTGCATGCGGTGATGCCTGACCATAATAAAGTTGGATGGCAGCCTCCACCAGCGCATCGTTCGAATCCACGAAGCGCTCCGGGTCTGCCGCACATTGCTGCGCCATGCCAGAGGGTATTTCCGTGCAGCCGAGGATGATGATCTCGGCGCCCCGGTCGAACAATCTTCCGGCAGCTTGGGCAAACACTTCCTCGGCCTGCGGGAATTCATTCGCCTTGATCATCGCGATGCCGGGCGAAACCAGCTTGTCGAATTCTTCATCGGTCGGAGCCAGCACGTCGAATCCGAGCGCTTGCAGGCTTTCGCGGTAAATGCCCATGCGGTGCGTTCCCAGTGTGGACAGCACGCCCACGCGGGTCGCGCGCGCATTCTTGCGGCGCACCTGCTCCGCGCTCGAGCGCACGATGTGCAGCAGCGGCACGTCGGAAGCCGACTGCATTGAGTCGAACCAGCAATGCGCGCTGTTGCAAGGAATGCAGATCGCGCGCACGCCGCTGTCGTTCAGGAACTCGATGCCGCGCAGCAGCTGGGGCTCCGGCGACGGGCCCTGCCCGATGATGCTGGCGGTGCGGTCCGGTATCGTGCAATCGCCGTACAGCAAAACCGGAATATGCAGCTGGTCTGTTTTTGCCGGGGTTTTTCGGGCCAGCTTTGCCAGAAAATCCGCTGTCGCCAGCGGGCCCATCCCACCCAACACCCCCAGAAAATCTGCCATCCCAACCCTCGCCTTGAACACGCATCATCAAAAAACACGCTGCCTCATCAACGAACCGCCGATGCAAATCAAATGGCCACGCAAGGCGGCCATATTTTCCAAGTTTGCCCTGATATCCTTGCTTTTGGGAAATATTTTATTTAGCATGGGATTCATATTCCCAACTACGCACCAGCCGTCCGGCCAATGCCTGCATTCCTCCCTCCCGCAGCAAAGCCAGCGCGACAGGTAATGAGCCGCCCCTTCAGCGGCAGGCTAAGGCCGATGTGCCGGCATCTCGCGGCCGCATTCGGGCTCACGTGGGCAGGACTGCTGGCGCATGCTGACGGACTGCCAGCAAATCCTTCGGTGCATGCCGGCGCAGCCAGCTTCGATGCCTCCGACGCTTCACGGCTGCGCATCACCCAGACCAGCGGCAAGGCCATCATCGACTGGGAACAGTTTTCGATCGGCCGCGGCAGCAGCGTCCAATTCATCCAGCCCTCCTCTGCCGCGATTGCGCTCAACCGTGTCACCGGCACGCAGGAATCCCATATCGACGGCAGCCTGCTGGCCAATGGCCAGGTATGGCTGCTGAACCCGAACGGCGTGCTGATTGGCAGGTCGGGCGAGGTACAGGCGGCCGGCTTCCTCGCCACCACGCTGGCGATCGATGAGCGCGATTTCATCGGAGGCCGTTTCCGCTTTTCTGCGCGGGATGGAGCACAGGGCGCCATCGCCAACGACGGCGCAATTCGCGCTGCGACGGGCGGCTACGCGGTGCTGTCCGGCAGGCAGGTCAGCAATGACGGGCTGATCAGCGCGCGCCTCGGGCACGTGGTGCTCGGCGCGGCCAGCACGATGACGCTCGATCTGGTCGGCGACCAGCTGCTTGGCTTCGCACTGTCCGGCCCGGTGGCGGCGCTGCCCGCCGATGGCCGCGCCGTGATCGCCAACAGCGGCCGCATCGCCGCAGCAGGCGGCCACGTGGTGCTGAGCGCGCGCACCGCGACCGACGTGATGGCCGGGGTGATCAACACCAGCGGCGTGATCGACGCGACCAGCGTGAAGAGAGTCAACGGCGTGATCGTGCTCGACGGCGGCGACAACGGCACGGTCAGCGTCAGCGGCACGCTGGACGCCAGCGGCCTGTCCTCCGGCCAGACCGGCGGCACGGTCAGGCTGGCGGGCGATACGCTGCACGTCAGGGACGGCGCGCGCATCGATGCGCGCGGCGATGCCGGTGGCGGCGCGATTCATGCGGGCGGTGGCTGGCAGGGAGCGGACATCGACGGACGCCCCGACTCGGTACGACTGACGATCGACCGCGGCGCGGTACTGGACGCCAGCGCCGTGCGCAGGGGAACAGGCGGCACGGTGGTCGCGTGGACGGACACCGCCAGTGCCTCATCGCGCACGACGGTACGCGGCAGCCTGCTGGCCGAAGGCGGCAGCCTGTCCGGCGACGGCGGCCGCATCGAAACCTCGGGACACGGGCTCGACGTCGCCGGCATACGCGTGAGCGCCGCGTCGCCGCGCGGACGCAGCGGCAACTGGCTGCTCGATCCTTACGACATCGTGATCTGCGATGACTCGGCCGGTGCCTGTGACAGCAGTTACGTGGCCGCACACGGCGGCACCGAGACGATGATCATGGCCGGTCCGTACAGCTACGTGGGCGCAGGCACCCTGGCCAGCGCGCTGGGCTATTCGAACGTCACGTTGCGCACCAGCGAAGACACCAGCATCCTTGATACCTACACAGGCAGCATCCTGGTCAAGGCCAGCATCAGTTCGACGTCGGCCAATTCGCTGCGGCTCGAGGCCAATCGCAACATCGAGGTGGACAACAATGTGTCCATCGCGGTCGGCGGCAAGCTGCAGCTGCTCGCGGCCGGCGACATCAGGATAGGCGGCGCGACCAGGACCGGTGGCGTGACCGTGCCCGTCGTCCGAACGCTCGTGGCGACCGAAACGACCGGCACCACGACCACGACCACGACCACGACCACCACCCCGACAACCACCACTGACGGCGGCACGTCCACCGGTGGCACCGCTACAACCACCGACGGCACCACGTCCCCGGGCGGCACCACGTCCCCGGGCGGCACCACGCCGCCGGCCAGCGTGCCACTGGCCGAAACGATGTATTCCATCGGCGCTCTGGACGGCACGCCGCACGCGACCCGGCTGTCCGCGAACACCGAACTTGCGTTGCATGCCGGCGGCGCGATCAGCGTGACCGGCGCCACGCTGTCCTCCGGCACCGGCACCTTCATGGACATGTCGACGTCGGCCACCTACACGGACGGCCAGATCGGCCTCTACGGCACCAGCGTGAGCCTCATCAATGCACAACTGCTGGCGGCCGGCACTGCCGGTGGCAAGGGCATTACCGTGCTGGGTACCGGCAACGTGAGCATGGATGGCGTGCAGCTGATGGCCGGCGCATACCGCGTCGAAGGCAGCGCCGAGAGCGCCGTCATGAACCTGCAGCGCGGATCCGACATCCGTGTCGAGGCAGCGTCGGTGACGGTCGCCGGCGGCTATACGCCCACCATGATCCACGCCGGCGGTTCCCTGACAATGGCGGCCACGGCGGGCGACCTGACCGTCAAAGGCATGGTCGTCGACGATGGCGCAGGCCACGTCACGCTCGGCACCGGCATGGGCGCCGGATTCGTGAACACGAACCCCGCGACCGGCGCGACCTCATTCCAGCCCGGCAGCCTGAGCCTCAGCGGGAGGAACGTGGCGGTCACCGGTGCGCTGATGGTGGGCATCGGCAAGGACGGCGTCGGCGTCGCCCTGAAGGCCGAAGGCGCTGCGACGCTGGACCAGTCGGCCGTATTCGCCGGCCTGGCGCACGATGCCAGCCAGAAGAACCGCGGCGATTTCCGCGTCGACAGCGTGCTCGCGGCCCCGGTCAGGGCCAGCCGCATCGAAGTGGTCGGTTCGCTCGTCGATGTCGGCGGCACCCTGTCCTTCGACGGCGTGTCTTACCGACAGGTGACCGAAGCGTCGTCGGCGACGACCGAACTGCAGGAAATCGCACCCAATCTCAGCGCCGAGGAAGCGGCAAGGCTGCTGGCGCTGGCGCAGGAGACCGGCATCGATGCCACCGCGCTGGCCGCGGCGTCGAATTCCATGTCCACCGAGAAGGTCGCGGCGCTGGCCGACCTGAGCAGCGAGCTCGGCGTCAGCTTCAGTGAACTGGCCGAGGTCGGATCGCGCCTGTCGACCACGGCCGTGACCTCGCTGGCGAAGATCAGCGCGTCCAGCGGCGAGAGCATCTCGAACTCGGTCGCGAATGTGTCCACGCAGGGTACGGTGGCATTGGCGGCCCTCGCGCCGACGCCGGTACCAGTGCCTGTGCCGGCCGCTGCCCCGGTGCCCGCTGCCAGCGCTGCTGCGCCGGCGTCACCGTCGCCCGCCGCACCCGCACAGGCCAGCACGCCGGCGGCGAGTCCGGCTTCTGCCCCGGCCCAGCCTGCCGCGCCACCCACCCCGCCACCGTCAGCGGCTGCGCCGCAACCGGCAAAGCCGGCCAGCGCCGAGCCCGCGCCCGCCAGCGCGCCGTCGCCTTCGGCAGCACCTTCGGCAAGCGCGCCGGCCCCGGTCGCACCGCCGCCAGTGTCCCCGGTGGCGATCGCCAAGCCGCCCACCCCGCGTGACGCCAGTGATTCCGGCGACAAGACGCTGATGTCGGTGACGCCGCCGCAGGCGCCGCGTCCCGCGCCGCAGTTGCAGGCAGCGGCCTTCACTGCCGTGCCGGTCGCCTCCGGCATCGTGATGGAGGTGCCGAACCCGCCGCGTCCGCCCGAAGGCGGCGCAGCCGACGTTGCGCTGCCTGTTCTGGGCAACAGCGCAAGGTGGTGATGAATTCCGTACTGGCACTCCGTCGCGCATGGCTGTGCGTCGCCGCCCTCTCGCTATGCAGCGTGACGATGCCCTCGCCCGCCGCCGGGCTCGCCCCCAGCTTGCTGGATGAAGCCTGCAGCGCGCGCGAGCGCGACGACCAGGCGCCCGACGCCGGCCTGCCGCCGGATCTCCTGATCAGCTGCGCCGGCGCAACGGCGGGCACACTGGCCGCCGCGCGCCTGCCTGCGAACAACAACGGGACGCCGCTGCCGCAGGCGCTGGCCAATGCCTTCACCGGCAGCCGCGCCGCGGCCGCATTGCAGTCGCGGCTGAATTGCCGCATGCCGTCGGCCAGGACGCTCGCGCCGCTTGGTTTTCCCGACGCCGTCGGCGTGGCCTGCCGCACCTCGGCCGGCGGCTGGCCGCAGCTCTTGCTGCTGGCGGCGCACGGCGGCCGCCTGATGGTGGCCGAGGGCACGCCGGCCAGCCTGCCCGCGCTGCTGTCCTCCATCGATCCCGGCGCGCGCGCGATGCCGCGCACGGCTTACGCCGATACCCTGCGCGAGATCTTCGGCAGCGACGTGCCGCTGGCCTCGGCCGCTGACCTGGCCGGATTCAAGGCCAGCCTGCAGGGCGCGCGCGCGGCGAATGCGCAGGGACGCTACCGCGAGGCCGAGGTCCAGTTCCGCAGCGCGCTCGCGCTGCAGTCGCGCCTGCTGCGCGCAGACGACATCGCGATCGCCGAGACGCTGATGGACTTCGCGCTCAACGTCAGCAACCAGGGACGCGACGAGGAAGCGCTGGCGCTGTTCCGCCGCGCCGAACCGATCGTCCAGAAATCGCCGCGCGACGAAGACCGCGTGCGCTTCGCGACCTATCAGGGCTATCACGCCGCCAATGCGGGCCGCTACGACGAGGCGCTGAAGTTCGCGTCGGCCGCCGTGGCCGGCTGGCGAAAAATAGACGGCGGCCCCAATCTCGATTTCATGCTGCCCGGCGCGGCCGGCGCATCCGCCGCGCGAACGATGCGCAAAGGCGAGCTGGCGCTGGCGCTGAACCTGCAGGCCGGCATGGCGCTGCGCAATGACGACGTCGCGCTCGCGCAGAGCGCCGCCACCGAGGCGCTCACGGTGCTGGACAAGGCACCCTCCCTGCCGCGCTGGTGGCGCGCCGACGTGCTGCTCACGCTGGGCAAGGTCAGCTCGGCGCAGGGCCGGCTGTCGGCCGCCGAGACCTACCTGAACACGGCGCTGGAAGAACGCAAGCTGGTCTCGGGCGACGGACCGCAGCTGCTGCCGATCCTGGTCGCTCTGGCGCGCGCCTACCAGCGCGAGGGCATGAACACCTCAGCCATCATCACCTACCGCGACGTCTTCGCCCGCGTGCGCAAGCTGCAGGCCTCAACCGACAGTCCGCTCACGCTGGAAGACCTGGTGCCGTACGGACTCGCCGTGACCGCGCATGCCGACACGCTGGCCGACGACCAGCAGCGCCAGGGTCTTTACAACGAAGCCTTCGAGGCTTTCGGGCTGCTGCGACCGCCGGTGGTGGAGCAGACGGTGGCGCGGGCGTCAGCGCGGCTGGGCATCGACGATCCCGCGCTGGCCAAACTGGCCGGCGAACTGCAGGCCGCAGAGCGTGCGCGCGAATCGGCGCTGGTGGATCTGTCTTTCGAGACCTCGCTGCCCGACGCACAGCGCAGCCGCATCGTCGAGGACCGGCTGCAGGAACGCCTGAGTGCGGCCGACCGCGCGGCGTCGGAGCTGCAGGTGCAGTTGCGCGCCCGGTTCCCGGCGTATCACGCGCTGTCGTCGCCGGCGCCGTTGCAGGCCATCGCGCTGCGCGAACGGCTGGCGCCGGACGAGGGCGTGGTCTCCTTCCTGATCGGGCGCGAGGCCTCGTTCGTGCAACTGGTGCGGCGCGACGGCCTGTGGATAGCGCCCGTCGAGGACGGCTCCGCGGCGCTCGCCGACATGGTCGGCCAGTTGCGCGCCGCGCTCGAGCAGCAAGGCGGCACCGTGAAGGAGTTCGACCTCGCGCTGGCGCACCGGCTCCACGAGCGGCTGTTCGGCCGCCTGCGCGCGCAACTGGACGGCCTGAGCCACCTGGTCGTGGTTCCGTCGGGGCCGCTGGCCAGCCTGCCGTTCTCGCTACTGGTCGAGCGCCAGACGTCTGGCCGCTCCTACGCGGACGCTGCGTGGCTGGTCAGGCGCATGGCGATCTCGCACGCGCCGTCGCTGCGCAGCTTCTACCTGCAGCGCGCCGCAGCGCCGGCGGCACGCGCGCCGAAGGCGCTGCTGGCCTTCGGCAATCCGCAACTGACCGGCAAGGCCGTACCGCGCGGCTCGGCATCGGACCCGATGCTGGCACTGGCGTCGAGTTGCCGGCAGGACGGGCCCGCGCCGTCGTCGCTGTTGCGCTCGCTGGCGCCGCTGCCCGACACCGAGACCGAGCTGCGGCAAGTGCAGCGCGCACTCGGCGCCGATGCGGCGTCGCTGTTCACCCGCGAACGCGCCACCGAGACGCGGCTGCGCAGCGAGGCGCTGCAGGATTACCGCGTGCTCTACTTCGCCACGCACGGGCTGCTGCCAGGCGAGTTGCAATGCCAGGCCGAGCCTGCGCTGGTGCTGACCCCGCCCTCCGAGGCGACAGCGCGCGCCGATGACGGTCTGCTCGAGGCCAGCGAGGTCGCGTCGCTGAAACTGAACGCCGACCTGGTCGTGCTGTCGGCCTGCAATACGGCCGGCGGCGCGGGCCGCTTCGGCGGCGATGCGCTGTCCGGCCTCGCCGAGGCCTTCTTCCACGCCGGCGCGCGCAGCCTGCTCGCGAGCCACTGGCAGGTGCCGTCGAAGGCGACCGCCGAGCTGATGGCTGGCGTGTTCGATGCATCGGCGCCGGACGCGCGACGCGGCATCGCCGGCGCATTGCGCCGCGCGCAGCTGAACATGATCCGCAGCGAGGCGACCGCCCATCCGTTTTCCTGGGCGGCGTTCGTGATCGTTGGCGATGGACGCCGCGACCTGTTGGCAGCCGATGCCGCCGGAGGCGGATCATGAGCCGCGCGCTGCTGCGCCTGCTGACAGCAGGGCTGCTGCTGGTCGCGGCAGCACAGGCCCTTGCCGCGGACTGGGTAGTCATGGACGCGCGCGGCGGCAGCTTCAAGCCCGGGCAGCCTGTGCCGGCCGGCACGGCCGTCACGCTGAAGGAAGGCGAGCGGCTGTCGCTGATCAGTCCCGACGGCAAGGCGGTCAACCTGCGCGGCCCTTACAGCGGCCCGGCGACGCCGGGAGCGACCGGCAAGGCGGTCGACCCGAAAGAGGCGCTCGCCGCCCTCCTGGCCAGCCGCGATGCGCGCACGCGCTCGGTGGGCGTGGTGCGCTCGGGCACGGCCTCCGTGGCCACGCCGGACTCGCGCGCGATCGACATCACGCGCGGCGGGCCGCGCTGCCTGCGCGACGGCGAGCAGCCTGAACTCTGGCGTCCCGACAGCAGCACGATGCAGCCCTTCGTGCTGGTCGCTTCCGACCGCTCGTGGCGCGCCGACTTCGTATGGCTGGCCGGAGAAGACCGAATTCGCATGCCCGACCTGACCCGCTTCGACGGGCAGACCACCCTGCTGGTAAACATCGAGCAGCGCGAGTTCGCGCTGAGCTTCGCGCGCATACCGCAGGGCATCGACGGCATCGTGCTGGCCGCGTGGATGCTGGAGAAAGGCTGCCTGCAGCAGGCCGCTGCGCTGCTGCGCGAACTGGCGGCGCGCGAAGGCGTCGCCCCGAGCGCCACCGGGGGCGCACAGTGAAGCGCCCGTCCGCATGGCGGCAACGCATCGCACCGCTGGCCATCGCGCTGGCGGCAGGCTTGCTGGCCTCGGCGCTGACGCTGAACCTGAGCCTGCTGAAGGCGCTGGAGAACGCGGCGGCCGACCTGCGTATCGCGTTATTGCAGCCGCCCGAGCCGCAGTCGCCGGACATCGTGGTGGCGGCCATCACCGAAGAGACGCTGGCCGGCTTCGCGTACCGCTCGCCCGTCGATCGTGGCTTCCTCGCCAAGCTATTGCGCGACCTGCAGGCCAAGGGCGTGCGCGGCATCGGCGTCGACGTGCTGTTCGACTCGCCGACCGAGCCGGACAAGGATGCGCTGCTCGCGCGCACGCTGCGCGAGATGCAGGTGCCGACCTTCGTAAGCTATACCGTCACGCCATCCATCGTCAATGAGGAACAGCTCGCCTACCTGAACCGCTTCGTGCCCGAGACGATGCGCGCGGCGGCCAACCTCGCCACCGATCCGCTGGACGGCAACGTGCGCTGGATCTTCCCCGGCGAGACCGAGCCGGACATGCCGAAAGGCTTTGCGCGCAAGGGCGCGGCCATCGCCGGCGTATCAGCGCGGGCGGATTGGCAGACGATCGCATGGCGTCCGAAGACGCCGGACGGCGGAGAACCCTTCCCGGTGTTTCCGGCGCATGCGATCGCGGTGATGCCCGATGCTTGGTTCAAGAACAAGATCGTGCTGGTCGGCGCAGTGCTGTCGATCACGGATCGCCACCGCACCTCGCTGACGGCCCATCTGTCCGACGGCGACGGCACCATGCCCGGCGTGCTGGTGCAGGCGCATGCGCTGTCGCAGCTGATCGAGGGGCGCAAGCCGCATCAGGCGACCACCGCGCTCACCATTGCCGCCAGCCTGCTGCTGGCCTTGCTGGGCACCGGTATCGGGCTGCTCGGGCGCAGCGTCGCCGCCAAGGTCGGGCTCGGCACAGGCGTGGCCTTGCTGCTGTGGGTCGGCAGCTTCTACGGCTTCGGCCACGGCCTGCCGCTGTTGCCCCTGCTGGCGCCGACGCTGGCGCTGGCCATCGCGCTGTGGATGACGGACGCCCTGACCGGGCGCGCCGAGCGTCGGCAGCGGCAGTTCATTCAGGCCGCGTTCGCGCGCTATGTCGCGCCGGCCGTCGTGGATCGTCTCGTCGCCGATCCGGATTCGCTGGCCATTTCCGGCACGCGACAGGAAGTGAGCTTCATCTTCACCGACATCGCCGGCTTCACTACCTTGTCAGAGGAGCTGCCGTCCGACCAGCTTTCGGCGCTGTTGAACGACTATCTCGACGGCGCCTGCCAGATCATCCTGCGCCACATGGGCACGATAGACAAGTTCATCGGCGACGCGATCATGGCGGTCTTCAACGCGCCGCTGGAGCAGCCCGACCACGCGCTGCGCGCCGTGCGCTGCGCGCTGGAGCTCGAGGCCTACTTCGAGGCTTTCCGCGCGCGCACCGTGGCCGGCGGCATTCCGCTGGGCGTGACCAGGATAGGCATACACACCGGCATGGCCACGGTCGGCAACTTCGGCTCGCACCAGCGCATGGACTTCACCGCGCTCGGCGACACCGTCAACACCGCGGCGCGCACCGAGGGCGTGAACAAATATTTCGGCACCCGCATCTGCTGCACGGCCGAGGTGGTCGCGCGCTGTGGCGACGCGGCGAATTTCCTGCCGATCGCCGACGTCACGCTCAAGGGCAAGACTGTGCCGACCACGCTGTATACGCCGGTCGGCGATACGCCGGAAGACGCGGCCTTCAGCCGCGACTATCTGGCGGCATACAACCTGCTCGACGAAACAGGCAGAAGCACCGGCGTCACAGGCAGCACGCACCCGAGCGTGGCCGCGTTCGACGCGCTGGTTGCCGCCTACCCCGAACAGCCGCTGCCAAAGCTGCACGCGCAGCGCACCGCGCAAGGCGCCACCAGCCGGCACATAGCGATGACAGACAAATGAAGCCGCAACGCCCCCGCCCCATGCCCCGCCATCGAAACGCCGCAAGCATCGCTAGGACAGCCGCACTGGCTGCCGCGCTGCTGCCTGCGCTCGCGTGGGCGCAGGCGATCGAACTGCCGGGCGACGCCGACGTGTCGCGGCTGCGCGCCGAGCCGCTTCCGCTGCCGGCCACACCCAAGTTCGACCTGCGCATCGAGTCGCCGGAGAAGTCGCCCGTGCCGAAAGCGGTCGACGAGATCCTCTTCGAGGTACAGGACATTGTGGTCGAGGGTGCGAGCCGCTACCCGGAAGAGGAAGTGAAGGCGCTGTTCCGTCCGCTGATGGGCAACAAGGTGGGACTGTCGGCGGTGCGCGAGGCGGCCGAGGCGCTGGAGGCGCGCTACCGGCGCGACGGCTATTTCCTGGTGCGGGTGTTCGTGCCGCCGCAGCAGGTGAAGGACGGCGTGTTCCGCATCCGCGTCGTCGAAGGCTTTATCGAGAACGTTCAGGTCGAAGGCGGCTCGGCCGGCGCACGCGAACTGGTCGAGCGCGTGGTGCGGCCGGTGGCGGGCAAGCGGCCCGTGGACCTGGGCAGCCTCGAGCAGGCGCTGCTGGTGCTTAACGACCTGCCCGGCGTGGTCGGCAGCGGCGTGCTGCGACAGGGCGGCAGCCTCGGCGCCAGCGACCTGGTCGTCACGCTGTCGGAGCCGCCTGCGCGCACCGTCACCGCGACGACGTCCAACACGCTGTCCAAGACGCTGGGCGAAGTCAGCATCGGCCTGAACGCAATCTTCAACAATCCGTTCGAGCGCTGGCCCGGGCAACTGCTGGTCGGCTTCAGCGGCACGCCGGACTTCGAACGCCTGAAGGCGCTGAATGCACGCTATGCGAGCGGCGTCGGCGATCGCGGCACCGTGCTCAGCCTGGGCGCGCTGGTGGCCAATGCGCGCCCGACCGGCTCGCTCGCGCCGCTCGACATCGAGAGCAACTCGTGGTCTCTGAGCCCGCGCGCGCGCACGCCGCTGCTGCGCAGCCGCGGCCTGTCCATCTTCGTCGAGGGCGGGCTGACGCTCAACGAGGCGCGCACTACGAGCGACTCGACCGTGCTCGCGCATGATCGCGCGCTGGTGGCCGACGCAGCGCTTTTTGTGTCGGACAAGGGACGCTGGTCGGGCAACACCGATGTCGCCATCACGCTGGCGCGCGGCGTGGATGCCGGGATCGCCCTGCCCACGTCCGCGACCACCGCCTCGGTACGCGGCGCAGAGCTCGACTTCACCAAGCTGAAGCTGAACTTCTCGCGCTGGCAGGAACTGCCGGCCGATTTCAGCCTGCAGGTTTCGATGGCGGGGCAATGGGCTGAAGACAAGCTGCTGTCGGGCGAGCGGGTGTCCTTCGGCGGTGTCGCTATCGGGCGCGCTTACGACAGCGGCGCCGCGTCGGGCGACCGCGGTGCCGGCGCGCTGCTGGAGCTGCGGCGGGACATACGGCATCCGTCGATTGCCTTGACCAGCGGCGGCAAGCTGCAGGCCTATCTGTTCGCCGATTATGCGTATGCGACGCTGCTGGCCAATCCGGTCGCGGGCAGCGCCGAGTCGAGCAAGTACATGCACTCGCTCGGCGCCGGCCTGCGCTACCAGGACAGCAAGGCGCTGTCGTTGGACCTGATGATCGCGTCGGCGCGCAATACGATCAAGAGCAGCGATCCGCGCCACGACCCGCGCGTGCTGCTGATGCTCAGCAAGGGCTTCTGACTGCCAGAGGATAGCCGCCGACATCCGCGGACGGGTCGCCACCCCTTGCAGCCTGTATCATTTCGTGCGGGAGCGTCTCTGGCCTCCCCAGTCACCTGAAGGAATGCGGATGGATGCAAAAGAATTAGCGAAACTGTTTGGCGGTTTTTCGACCGAGAAGCGCGTCACCATCATCGCCGCGCTGATGGAAGCCGGCAAGGCTGGCATCAGCCTGAACGACCTGTCGCGCAAGACCGAGCTGTCGGTGATCGAGATCGGCATTGCCGCCGAGGCGATGCTGATGGTGGGACTGATCGACATCTCGGTCAAAGGCGAGACCAAGATGCTGGTCGCAAATTTCGCCTTGATGCGTACCTTGTTCGACGAGGCCTACAACGAGTTCGGGCCCGGCCGGGGCAA
>JACCDH010412607.1_pt1 | contig 14459 bp, 11 predicted proteins | sample 7442481 | NCBI WGS metagenome assembly JACCDH01 (sample SAMN15323433, study PRJNA562643) | freshwater metagenome | isolation source: river surface water | place: USA:Blue River Watershed | collected 2017-08-15
CGGCGCCCACCTGCTGGTGGTGGACGACGAGCCCGACCTGCGCACCCTGTACGAACTGACGCTGCTGCGCGAAGGCCACCGGGTGGACGCCGCGGGCTCGGTGGGCGAAGCGCGTGCCGCACTGCAGGCCCGGTCGTTCGACCTGGTCATCACCGACATGCGCCTGCCCGACGGCCTGGGACTGGACCTGCTGGCCGACCTGGCCCAACGGGGTCGCGGAGAGCGCGCCATTGTGGTCACGGCCTATGGCTCGGCGGAAAGCGCGGTTGAAGCCCTGAAGCAAGGCGCGTTCGACTACCTGACCAAGCCGGTGGATTTGAAGCAATTCCGCACCGTGGTGGCCGCCGCCCTGCAACGCGGCCCGGCGGTCATGGGGGCCAACGGCAACGCCGCCACCACCCCCAGCAGCGCCGCGCCGGGTGTGGCGCGGTCCGCCAGCGCCCGGCCCAACGCCGCTTTGGCGGCAACGCCAGCGGGGGCCGTGCACCAGGGCTTGGTGGGCGGGTCGGCGGCCCTGTCGGCCGTGCGCGAACGCGTCACCCGCGTGGCCGCCAGCATGGCGCCGGTGCTGCTGCTGGGCGAATCGGGCACCGGAAAAGAGGTGGTGGCCCGGGCCATTCACGCCAGCAGCCATCGCGCCAGCGGCCCGTTTGTGGCGGTGAACTGCGGCGCCATTCCCGACAACCTCATCGAGGCCGAATTCTTCGGCGCCCGCAAAGGCGCCTACACCGGTGCCACCACCGACCGGGAGGGGTACTTCTCGGCCGCCCGGGGCGGCACCCTGTTTCTGGATGAAATTGGCGACCTGCCGCTGGCCATGCAGGCCAAGCTGCTGCGCGTCATTCAAGAGCGGCGGGTACGCCCGCTGGGGGGCGTGCAGGAAGAGCAGGTGGACGTGCGCATCCTCAGCGCCACGCACCGCAACCTGGCCAAAGCGGTGCAAGACGGCGGCTTTCGCCAAGACCTGTATTACCGGCTGGCGGTCATTGAAATTCGCCTGCCGCCCCTGCGCGAACGCCGCGACGACCTGGACGCCCTGACCGCCGCGCTGATGCAGCGCATTTGCACCGACAGCGGCCAGACCCCCGTGCCATTGAGCGATGCCGCCCGCCAGTGGCTGCACCGGCACCCGTTTGCCGGCAACGTGCGCGAACTGGAGAACCTGCTGCACCGCGCACTGGCGCTGTGCAACGGCCAGGAAATCACCCCCGACGACCTGACGGACCCACACGGCGCCCAAACCACCACCGATTGGGCAGACCCCGCCGCCACCGCCGACCCTGCAGGGGCTGCAGCCCCCGCGCCAGCCGCCGCGTCCGTGCCCGTGCCGGTGCCCGAGGGGCGTCCGAACGTGCCCCCCACCGATGGCGCACCACCGCCCACCCTGGGCGCGCTGGGCGCCATGCGCAACGACGGCGGGTCTGCTGCCGACAATGCCCTCCAGCCCCTCCATCCCCCGCTGCCCGCCGCAGCCGACGCGCCCACGCTGGACCTGCAAGCCCACCTGGACGCGCAGGAAAAAGCCATTCTGGAGCGCATGCTGCGCGAAACCCGCGGCAACCGCACCGCCGCCGCCGCCCGGCTGGGGTTGAACCTGCGGCAAATCCGCTACCGCATCGCCCGGCTGGGCATTCAGGTGGGCGAAGCCGACGACGCCCCCGGCGACCGGGCCGATGGCGGCACCGACGCCACGGCGGACGGCGTGCCAAACCCCGGAGACGCCTGATGGCACCGCCCGCTGCCCACTCGAACGGGCAGAGCCCGAACGACCCTGCGCGCCCGCAATGGCAAGACGGCTGGCTGCTGGGCTGGGGCCAAGCCGCTGCAACGCCACCCCCCGCTGCAAGCGCTGGCGTGCCGGTGCGCCACCTGCCCTCGCCCAACCACGGCCCCCGGCCAGACGGTGCGGTGTTGGACCTGCTGGTGGTGCATTCCATCAGCCTGCCGCCCGGCGAATACGGCACCGGGCAGGTGGAGCGGCTGTTCACCAACACCTTGGACTGGGACGCCCACCCTTACTTCCAGACGCTGCGCGGGCTGGAGGTGTCGGCGCATTTCTTCATCGACCGACACGGCCGGCTGACGCAATGCGTGCCCATTGACCGGCGCGCCTGGCACGCCGGGCGGTCGTGCTGGCGCGGTCGGGACAACTGCAACGACTGGTCGGTGGGCGTGGAGCTGGAAGGGCTGGAGGGCGACCGGTTTGAACCCGCGCAGTACCAGACGCTGTCGGCGCTGGTGCTGGCGCTGCAAGCCGTCTGCCCGCTGCGCGAGGTGGTGGGGCATGAACACATTGCCCCCGGCCGCAAACAAGACCCGGGACCCGGCTTCGACTGGTGCGCGTTTGCCCGGTCCCCCGGGGGGCAGGGCGTGTGGTCGCCCGCAGCAGACGGCGGCCCGGAAGCGGGCTGACGCCCTGGCCGCCGCGGGCGCGGCATCGGCACCCACTGCCCGGCAAATTTGAAGGTTTTTTAGGCCCTGGCGCACAGCCAGAAACACTTGTTTGCTATTGAATTAATTAAATAGCAAAGAAATGAATACAGCCGTGCGCCAACGGCATTTTTTGCTGATATTTTTCTTGGAACCGGGGCGGGCGGCTCAGACCGGCCACACCCGGCCGTTCTCGTTCAGGATGGCGTCCAGTGGCTTGTCGTGCGGTTCGGGCTCCAGGTCGTCCACATACGCCGCCGTGAAGCCCAGCCCCACGGTGAACGGGCGGGGCTGCAACGCCGCCAGCGTGCGGTCGTAAAAACCGCCGCCGTAACCCAGCCGGTAGCCGCCAATGCCATACCCCACACACGGCACAAACAGCAGGGTGGGCACGATCAGCTCGGTGTCCTTGGGTTTGGGAATGCCGTAGGCGTCGTTCTCCATGGGGCAGCCGGGGTACCAGACGTGAAAACTCAGCGTCTTGTTCACCTTGTCCACCACCGGCAGGCCAATGCGGCGGCGCTGGGGCTGTTCCAGCAACTCGCCGTCTTCCTTCCAGCGGTGCAGGGCCGGCAGGGGGTCGAACTCCCCTTTGATGGGCCAGTACGCGCCAATGACGGTGTCCGGTCGTTCGATCAGCCACACCCGCATCACCCGCTGCAACAGCTCGCACCGCCACGCCCGATCGGGCAGGGCCTGGCGCTCGCGCAACAGCTCGGCCCGAAGGGCCCGTTTGCGCTCGGCCTGGGGGTCGCGCCGGGCGTCTCCCGACGGGCCATGGGGGGGCTGTTTGTTGTCCATAATGATTCGATATGACTGTGAACCGACCCGCACTGCGGCCATTGGCCGCCGCCTCGTCCTGGCAAGACCGCGCCACCAAGGCTTGGGCCCGCATTGTCGCGCCCAACCGGTCAAACCGGCCCCATTGCGGCGGGCCGGACGGGTCTGGGCGTGGGCTGGGTGCCACAGGCCCTGCGGCGCGGCACACCCCCTCTCGGTCCCGGCGTCACCCGTTTTGGCGCCAGGCGGTCTGGTGGCTGGGCGCGGGCCTGCTGGCGCTGGGCGCCGCCGCGCAGGCGCAACCGCTGGGCGCGGGCGACCGCGCCGTGCTGGAGGCCCGGGACGCCTTCCGCAAAGGCCAAGACCGTGCGGTGCGCAACGCACTGGAACGGGTGCAAGGCCACCCGCTGGAGCCCCTGGTGGCCTACTGGGACGCCCGGCTGGGCCTGGAGCAACTGCCCACCGAACGCATCCGCGCGTTTCTGGACCGCTGGGCCGGCACCTACTACGAAGACCGCCTGCGCAACGACTGGCTGCGCCTGCTGGGCGCCCGGCGCGACTGGGCCTTGTTTCTGGCCGAATGGCCGCAGTTCCGCATGGCCGACGACCCCCAGGTGCGCTGCCACGGCCTGCACGCCCGGCTGGCCACGCAGGGCCCGCTCACCCCCGCCGAAGCCACCGAGGCCGCCAACCTGTGGCTGGCCCAGAAGGAGCCCGAAGACGCCTGCACCGCACTGGTCGAGCGGCTGCTGGACACCCGCCAGCTGCCTGCGGCAACGGTGTGGCAACGCGCCCGCGTGGCGGCAGAGTTCAACCGCCCGGCGGTGGCCAATCAGGCGGTGTCGCTGCTGAACCCGGAATGGACCCCCACCCTGGCCAAGGTGCTGGAGCAGCCCGCGCGTTACCTGGACGACAAGCTGACCGCCGTGCGCCCCCGCACCCGGGAAATCGTCACCCTGGCCCTGATCCGTCTGGCCGCCACCGACCCCGACGAGGCGCGGGCCCAGCTGGAGCGGGCGCGCTGGCAAGTGCAGCTCACCCAGGAGGAAAAAAGCTGGGTGTGGGGCGTTGTGGGCAAAACCGCTGCGCAGCGCCTGCAGCCCGACGCCGCCGCCTGGTTTGCCCGTGGCCGCCCCGAACACATGCACCCCGACCACCTGGCCTGGTGGGCCCGCGCCGCCCTGCGCAGTGGCCAATGGGCGCAGGTGAGCAAGGCCATTGCCGCCATGCCCAAGACCCAGCAGGACGACCCCGCCTGGACCTACTGGCACGCCCGCGCCTGGCTGGCGCTGCGGGTGCCAGACGCGCCCTTGCTGGCGCGTGCCGCCTTCCAGCGCGTGGCCGACCCGCACCATTTCTACGGCCAGCTGGCCCTGGAAGCCCTGGACCAGCCGATTGCACCGCCACCCCGCCCCGCCCCGCTCACGGCCGCCGAGCTGCAGCGCGCCCAGCAAGACCCCGGGCTGGCACGGGCGCTCAAGGCCATCGAGATCGGGCTGCGGGCCGAAGGCGTGCGCGAATGGAACTACACCACCAACCTGCACACCCCCGGCGGCATGAGCGACCGCGAGCGCCTGGCCGCCGCCGACTGGGCCTGCCGCCAGCGCGTGTGGGACCGCTGCATCAACACCAGCGACCGGACCGATGGGCTGGCCGACCACACCCAGCGCTACCCCATGCCCCACCGCGACGCGGTGGTGGGCCGCAGCGAAGCCATTGGGCTGGACCCGGCCTACGTCTACGGCCTGATCCGTCAGGAAAGCCGCTTCATCACCGACGCGCGTTCGCACGTGGGCGCCTCGGGGCTGATGCAGGTCATGCCCGCGACCGCCAAATGGACGGCCCGAAAAATCGGCTTGACCGGCTTTCGCCCCGAGGACATCAACGACCGGGACACCCACATCGCCATCGGCACGGGCTACCTCAATCTGGTGCTGGACGACTTCGACGGCTCCATGCCCCTGGCCGCTGCGGCCTACAACGCCGGCCCCAGCCGCGCGCGGCAGTGGCGGGCGCCGGGCGGCAGCGGTCCGGTTCTGGAAGGCGCCATCTGGGCGGAGAACATTCCGTTCGCCGAGACGCGCGATTACGTCAAAAAAGTGCTGGCCAACGCCACGGTGTATGCAGCGGTGCTGACGGGGCGGCCACAATCGCTGCTGGAGCGGCTGGGCACCGTGGGGCCCCGCGCGCCGCGGGACGCCCCGCCCGACACCGACCTGCCCTGAGGCCCCCGCCCGCGCTCCGCACCGCCGTGCATCCGACGGCCACCGCCGCCGCCCCACAGGGGGCCGCAATTGGTGGCCAAGGCTGCGGGGAAGGCCATGGCGAGGGTGGTGGCAAGGATGGTGCGGTGCAGGCCGCCCCCCAGTTTCATTGCGTTTACGGAGTTTCAACCATGTCCAACATTCTCATTCTGGGCGGCACCGGTTTCGTCGGCCGCCACCTGTGTGAACAGCTGCAGCGCGCGGGCCACCGCGTCACGGTGGCCACCCGGCAAGCCCGGCGCGCGCAGGCGGTGCAGCACCTGCCGCTGGTGACCGTTCGGGTGTTCAACGCCCGGCACGGCGACGACATGGCCCAACTGGTCGCCGGTCACGACGCCGTGGTCAACCTGGTGGCCATCCTGCACGGCAGTGCGCGCGCGTTCCATGCGGCCCATGTCGAATGGCCGCAGCAATTGGCGGCGGCCTGCCAGGCCGCCGGTGTGCGCCGCCTGGTCCATGTCAGTGCGCTGGGCGCCTCCGCACAGGCGGGGTCTGTCTACCAGCGCACCAAGGCGCAGGGCGAAGAGGCACTGGCCGCAGCGGCCCAGACCGGCGCCGGACTGGACCTGACCGTGCTGCGGCCCAGCGTCATTTTTGGCGCGGGCGACCGTTTCCTCACGCTGTTCGGTCGCATGCAGGCGGTGCTGCCCGTGGTGCCGCTGGCGGGTGCCGACACCCGCTTTCAACCCATTTGGGTGGACGACGTGGCCCACGCCATCGTCCACGCCCTGGCCACCCCCGCCACCGTGGGCCAGACGGTGGAGCTGGTGGGCCCCGACGTGCTGACCCTGGCCGACCTGGTTCGGCTGGCCGGACGCGCCACCGGCCACCCCCGGCCGGTACTGGGGCTACCGCTGGCGCTGGGCTATGTGCAGGCACTGCTCATGCAATGTCTGCCGGGCGAACCGCTGCTGAGCACCGACAACATTGCCGCCATGGAGGTGGACAACGTCGGCACCCCCAACGCCACACCGCTGGCGGGCTGGGACCGCAGCCCCGCCAGCGTGGCCGCCATTGCCCCCACTTACCTGGGCCGCGAACCCGGCCGCCAGGGCCCCCGCCAGCGGCTGGTGGCCCTGCGCACCCGCAGGCGCTGACCCGCCCTGGACGCACACCGCCCCCGCCCCCAACCGGAGCCCACCATGGCCTACACCCTGCTCATCGGCAACCGAAACTCCTCCTCCTGGTCCATGCGGCCCTGGGTGCTGATGCGCCAGGCGGGCCTGGCCTTCACCGAGCGGCTGGTGCGGTTCGATGGCTTTTCGCCCGACTCGCGCTTCAAGCAGGCGCTGGCCGGTGTCAGCCCCACCGGCAAAGTGCCGGTTCTCATCGACGACAGCCTGCAAGGCAGCGACGGCCAGCCCCTGCATGTGTGGGACACCCTGTCCATCGCGGAACACCTGGCCGCGCGCCACCCCGAACTGGGCCTGTGGCCCGAAGACCCCGCCCACCGGGCCGTGGCCCGCAGCGCCTGCGCGGAAATGCACAGCGGCTTCACCGCCCTGCGCCAGCATTGCCCCATGAACATTGAGGCCCACCTGCCCGAGGTGGGCGCCCTGCTGTGGCGCGACCAGCCCGCGCTGCGCGCCGACGTGGACCGGTTGCACACGCTGTGGACCTCGCTGCTGCAAATCCACGGCGGCCCGATGCTCATGGGCCGCTTTGGTGTGGTGGACGCCTACTTCGCCCCCGTGGTGATGCGCCTGAGCACCTACGCACTGCCCGTCTCCGCGCCCGTGGCCGCCTACATGGCGGCCGTGCATGCGCTGCCCGCCGTGCAGACCTGGTGCGAAGCGGCCCGCCGCGAGGCGGATTTTCTGGACTTTGAAGAGCCCTACCGGCTGCACCGCTGATGCAGATCTACCTGGTGGGCGGCGCCGTTCGCGACGCCCTGATGGGCTTGCCCGTGACCGACCGGGACTGGGTGGTGGTGGGCGCCACGCCCGAGCACATGGTGCAACAAGGCTTTCGCCCCGTGGGCAAAGACTTCCCCGTGTTCCTTCACCCCCAAACCGGCGAGGAATACGCACTGGCCCGAACGGAGCGCAAGACCGCGCCGGGCTACCGGGGCTTCACCTTCCACACGGCGCCCGACATCACCCTGGAACAAGACCTGGCGCGTCGGGACCTGACCATCAACGCCATGGCCGCGCCCGCGCAGGCGGACGCCCAGGGTGGGCTGCAAGCCAACCTGTCCCGGCTGGTGGACCCTTACGGCGGTGCGGCCGACTTGGCGGCCGGGCGGCTGCGCCATGTGGGCGATGCCTTCCGGGAAGACCCGGTTCGGGTGCTGCGGCTGGCGCGGCTGGCGGCGCGGTTTTCGGGGTTCACGGTGGCCAATGACACGCAGCAGCTGCTCTTGCAGATGGTGGCCTCCGGTGAACTCGACCACCTGGTGGCCGAACGGGTCTGGCAGGAACTGTCCAAGGGGCTGATGACGGACCGACCGTCCCGCATGTTCGAAGTGCTTCGCCACTGCGGCGCGCTGCAAGTGGTGCTGCCCGAGCTGGACCGTTTGTGGGGCGTTCCCCAACCGGCCGAATACCACCCCGAAGTGGACAGCGGCGTGCACACCCTGATGGTGGTGGACGAAAGCGCCAAGGCGCAGGCCCCGCTGTTCGTGCGACTGGCCTGCCTGCTGCACGACCTGGGCAAGGGCACCACGCCCCCGGACCAGTGGCCCCGCCACCTCGGGCACGAAGGGCGCAGCGAACGCCTGCTGCGCAAGGTGTGTGAACGCTGGCGGGTGCCCAAAGAAGGGCGGGAACTGGCCGAAGTGGTGGCCCGCGAACACGGCAACATTCACCGCAGCGCCCAGCTGGACGCGGCCGCCGTGGTGCGGCTACTGGAGCGGTGCGACGCCCTGCGGCGGCCCCAGCGTTTTCGCGATGCGCTGCTGGCCTGCACCTGCGACGCCCGGGGCCGCCTGCACCGGGAACACGCCCCCTACCCCCAAGCGGACCGACTGGCCACCGCCTTGCAAGCCGCCCTGACGGTGGATGCCGGGGCGACCTTGGCGGCGGCGCAAGCCCACCGGCCCCCGCAGGCCCCACCCCTGCAGGGCGAGGCGGTGGCACGCATCGTGGCGGCAGAACGTGTGAAGGCCGTGGCGGCCGTTTGGGGGGCCACAGGCATCAGCAACCGCCCCAAATGGCCCCTGGACGGGACCAAGGGCGCGTGAACCCGGTGGCGTGAAGGGGTCTCTGAGGGGCCCTCAGTTGGCCGGGCCATTGACAAACCGGCTGCACGCGGGGTGCTTGCGAGCGGGCTCGGTTTTACAGGCCGTCCACAAGCAGCTTTCTCGCTCAAAGAACGACAACCCCTTGCAAGGCTCGGCCGGCGCGGGCGGCGGTGCGGGCTTGGGCGCAGGCGGGGCCGTCGCATGGTTGGCATCGGTGCGCGACGGTTCGCTTTGCGGTGCGGTGGACGACACCGTTGGTGCGGGGTCGGGGGCCGGTGCAGGCTCTGCGGGCTTGGCGCGCGGCTTTCGAGGAGCCTCCTTGGGCGGCGCGGAGGTGGCCGAGGGGCTGGCCCCAGCGGGCGTGGCGGTGGCTGTGGGCGCGGTGGCGCCGGTGCCCGTGGTCCATTCCGACGGCGCAGGCGCCGGTGCCGGGTCGGTGGCCGCGGGGCCGGTGGCGGTGGGCACCAATTCTTCGCTGGGCGCCAGGGTTTGGGTGGGGTCGGCGATGGCGGTGCCGGCGGGCGCTCGCGAGGTCCAAAACCACGCCAGCGCAGCCACCAAGACGGCCCCAGAGGCCATGGCCCAAATCCAGGGCGTGCCGGGAGGACGGTGGCCCGGGTCGGTTCCCACGGGTGCGGGCGGCACACGGGCCGCCGCCAACGCGTCCGAAGCAGCGGGTTTCGCCTGCGCGCCAGAGGGCACGGGGACGACCGCCACCCCAGCGGCCGCAGCGCCGGGAACTGCAGTGGGGCCCGCCGACGCAGCAGCAGGGGTTGATGCGGGGGTTGATGCGGGAGATGAGGCCGGGGCAGATGGCGGGGGCACGGCCTGGGGGCCGGGTCGGCTGATCGGTCCGGCCAGTCCATCCAGCCCCATGGGGCGGGTGCGCGGGAAGACCAGCGTGCCCTCGTCGCTTCGCGGCAACGGCACCGTGCTGGCGCCTCTTGCCCCCGTCAACGATCGGGAACCCGTGCGACCGCCGCCGGTCTGGCCCATGCCGCTTTGGGTGGCCGTGAGGGCGTCGGGCGCCGTGCTGCCGTTTTGCTGAACGCTCCAGGGCGTTTTGTCGAGCAACCAGCGCAAAATGCCCGCCGATTCGGAGGTGACGAGTTCGGTGGCCGAGTCCACGGGCCGCGACAGCACCGCCTGGGGCCACGCGGTGGCTGCGGCCTCCAGCGCCACGCGAAAGGCGTCGACATGCTGGTAGCGGTCTTCCGGCCGCTTGGCCAAGGCCCGCTGCATGATGAGGTCCAACGACTGCGGGACCATGGGGTTCAGGCGGGAGGGCGACGCCGGCTGGTCGTGCAGGATTTGGGTGGCAATGGCCAGCTGGTTGGGGCCGTCGAAGGGCAGGGTGCCGGTGAGCAGTTCGTACAGCAGAATGCCGGCCGAGAACAAATCGCTGCGTTCGTCCAAGGCCAACCCGCGCACCTGCTCGGGCGACATGTAGCGGGGCGTGCCGATGGAGTGGCCCGACACCTGGGTGCCGTTGTCCACCTCTGCATCCAAGATCTTGGCGATGCCAAAGTCGGTCAGTTTGACCCAGCCGTTGGCGTCCATCAGGATGTTTTCGGGCTTCACGTCGCGGTGAACGATTTTCTGTTCGTGCGCATGGCCCAATGCCGTCAGCACCCCGCACACGATGCGAATGGCCCCCAGAGGAGAAAACACCACGCCGTGGTTCAGGCAGTGCTTGAGGTTGATGCCGGCCACGTACTCCATGACCAGGTAGGTCACGTCGCCGGACTGGCCGGAGTCGTACACGCTGACGATGTGGGGGTGCCCCAGTCGGGCAACGGACCGCGCTTCGGTCAGGAACCGGGCCTCGTACGCCTTGGCCTGAGAGGGCGTGAGGTCCTCGGTGCGAATGGTTTTGATGGCGACTTTGCGGTCCAGCCGCGGGTCGTGCGCCTCATAGACCACACCCATCGCACCTTTTCCAAGGATGCGAAGAACGCTGTAGCGGCCAATTTGCGTGTCGGACATGTTGTGGACGGGGCGCCGTCAAGCCCCGTGGGGACCAAGCATTCGGCAGTTCCGTGCATTTTGACCCAGTTTGCGTTCGCATCGCTCCAACTAATGCACGTTTCTGGGCACATTGGACACAAAACCCCCGGGAAGGGTCAGGGTCCAGAGCCGGTGCACGCAGGCGCTGCCAACAGCGCCGACGCTTATGATTTTGCGGGTGGCGGGGGTGGGCAAGCGCGTCCATTCTTGCCATTCCAACCGGCCTGCCGAGACGGCAGGGCTCTCACGGCCCCATTTCCCCTGCGCGCACCCGCAGCGAACACACCATGGCTTTGTTGCTGATCGTTGAAGATGATGAACTGCTGAGAGACGGGGTTTGCACCCGCCTGGCGCATGCGGGGCACCAGACCGATGCGGCCAGCGATGGGGCGCAGGCGCTGGCCGCCATCGGCGCGCGGGCGTATGACGGGGTGATCCTGGACCTTGGACTTCCTGTGCTGGACGGCATGACGGTGCTGCGCCGCCTGCGCGCCCAGCATCCCGCCTTGCCGGTGCTGATTTTGACCGCCCGTGACGGGCTGGACGACCGGGTGGATGGCCTGAACGCAGGCGCCGACGACTACTTGACGAAGCCCTTCAACCCCGATGAATTGCTGGCACGCGTCCAGTCTCTGCTGCGGCGGGCGAGCTTGCCGCCACACCCGTCGGCCACGCAGGCCGATGGGCTGGCCGTCGACCCGGTGCTGCCGCGCGCACGGGTTGGAGGCGAGGTGATTGAACTGACGGCGCGGGAGTGGTCGCTTCTGGACCTGCTGGTGAAGCAATCGGGGCAAGTGGTGAGCCGGGAGGCCGTGCTGGCGGTCTGGCAAAACCAGCCCGCTGACCAGGGCGGCAGCGCGGGCAATGGCGCCACCAATGTTCTGGAGGTGTATGTGCACCGGCTCAGGCGCAAGCTGGCGGGCACGGCATACGGCATCCGCAACATTCGTGGCCTGGGTTACATGCTGGAGCAGCCGGGCCCTTGAGGCGCGGCCATCTCTTCCCTGACAACGCCCACAAGATGTCCATGCCCTCCCCCGCACCCACCGCTGCGGTGCGCACAAGCGCCCAGCGCAACGCCGCCAGCGGGCTGTCGCTGCGTCGCCAGTTGCTGCTTTGGCTGCTGTTGCCGCAGTTGGTGCTTTGGGCGGGGGGCGGGGCTTTGGCGTACCGGATGGCCCTGATGTATGCGGAAAAGGGCATCGACCAGTCGCTGACGCAATCGGTCAGGGCGCTGGCCCGGCAGGTCAAGCCCATTGGGTCGGGGCTGCTGATTGACTTTCCCAAATCGGCACAGGATGTACTGGAACAAGACCCGCAGGACCGTTTGAGCTACACCGTGTCGTCCCCGCCGGGCCAGTTTTTATTGGGCAATGCGCAACTGCCCCCGCCGCCGCCGGCATCGGAGGGCACAGGGGCACAAGGCGTCACCGACACGCCGCAGCTGTACCGCGCCGAGCTGGACGGACGGCCCATGCGCATCGTGTCGCTGGAGCTGGCGTATGGCCTGACGGACGCCCCCCAACGCTTGCGGGTGCAGGTGGGCAAAAGCCTGGCGGTTCAGCAACGCATCGCCACCGAGCTGGTGGCCGACTTGCTGGCCCCGCTTTTGGCATTGGGTGCGCTGCTGAGTGCATTGGTGCATGCGGGCATTCGGCGCGGCCTGGCGCCGCTGACCCGACTGACCGCACAGCTGGAGAACCGGTCGGTGAATGCGCTCACGCCGATTGAGGTGCAACAAGCGCCCAGTGAGGTTCATGCACTGGTGATGGCCGTGAATGCGCTATTGGCAGAGGTGGCGCGCAGCGTGGGGCAGGAAAAGCGGTTTCTGAACGATGCGGCGCATCAGTTGAGGACGCCACTGGCGGGACTCATCAGCCAGGTGGAGCTGGCCCAGCGCGACGCCTCGGACGCGGGCCTGGCCGATCGACTCGCCAAAGTTCGCACCGGTGCAGAACGCAGCGCCCACCTCGTGCACCAACTGCTCACCCTGGCCCGCAGCGAGGCGCCCTTGCGCAGCCAGCCGCTGGACTTGGCGGCGCTGGGCCAGGACGTTGCGCGCGAGTGGACGCCGCGCGCACTGGCAGCGGGCATGGACCTGGGTTATGAGGGACTGCCAACCCTTGCCGTTCAGGGCGACGGGCTTCAGCTTCGGGAAGCATTGAACAACCTGCTGGACAACGCCCTGCGCTACACGCCCCGGGGCAGCCGCATCACGTTGCGGGTGAACCAAGATGTTCAGCTGCAGCAGGCGGTGTTGACCGTGGAAGACGACGGACCGGGCTTGAGCGAAGCGGACTGGCCGCATGTGTTTCAGCGGTTTTGGCGGGGCAGTGCGCTGCCGGGTGGCTGCGGATTGGGGCTGGCCATTGTTCGGGAAATGGCCAGGCGGCATGGCGGCGACGCCCAGGTGACGGCGGCGCTGCCGAGGGGACTGGCGGTGAGCATTCACCTGCCTTTGGCGCCGCCGACGCGGCGCCCAGCGCCTCAGGCGCCCGCATGGGGTGGCAAGCCGGACGCCAGCGACGCCTGAGCGCCCTTACAGCCGTTGACCCGTGGCGGGGTTGAACCAGCTGGGGGCATCGGTCGCCAAGTGCAGGGCCACCGTTTCGCCCACGCGGCACGCCGCATCGGGCGACACCCGCACCGTGACCGCTCCTTCCGGGGTGTCCACCACCACATAGGTGTCTGCGCCCGTGGGCTCGACCAGGCTCACCCGGCCCCGCCAGTCGCCATGGTCGCGCAGAACCAGGTGTTCAGGCCTGAGCCCGAGCAAAACCGGCGTCTGTGAACCGGCTGGACAGGGCACCGCGAGTTCGGCACCGCCCATCCGAAACCCCAGCCCCGATTCGGTGGGGCCGGCGGTTCCAGCCAGCAAATTCATGGTGGGCGAGCCGATGAACGTGGCCACGTAAGTGTTGGCGGGGCGGCGGTAGATGTCGTCTGGGGTTCCCAGCTGCTGGACCACGCCGTCTTTCATGACCGCAATGCGACTGCCCAGGGTCATGGCCTCGATTTGGTCATGGGTGACGTACACGCTGGTGATGCCGCTGGCCTGGTGCAGGCGCTTGACCTCAGCCCGCATGTCCACACGAAGCTTGGCGTCGAGGTTGCTCAGGGGCTCATCAAACAGAAACAACGGGGGCCGCCGCGCCAACGCACGCCCCATGGCGACACGCTGGCGCTGGCCACCGCTGAGCTGGGCGGGCCGGCGGTCCAGCAGGTGTTCAATCTGCAGGGTGGCGGCCACTTCAGCAATGCGGCGCTGCCGGTCGGCCTTGGGTATTTTTCGCATCTCCAGCCCGAAACCGATGTTGTCGGCCACGCTCATGGTGGGATAGAGCGCATAGCTTTGAAACACCATGGCGATGTCGCGCTGGGCGGGGGGAACGCCCACCACGTCGCGACCGCCGATGCGGATGGCCCCTTCGGTGGGCTGCTCCAGCCCGGCCATGATGTTGAGCAGGGTGCTCTTTCCGCAGCCCGAGGGGCCCACCAGAATGAGGAACTCACCCGGCGCCACATCGATGTCGATGCGCTTGAGCACCTCCACCGTCTTGCCCGCGGGCCCGAAGGACTTTCGAATGCCGTCAATTTGCAATGCAGAAGCCATGGCGCTGCCGTTCCTTTGCTAAAAACAAGAGCTGCAAACCCATACCAGACGTGCGGCAGGCAGCATTTTCATTAAAAACTTAACCTTTGACGGCACCCGCCGTCAGGCCCTTGACGAAGTACCGGCCGGCCACCACATAAATCAACAGCGTTGGCAAACCCGCGATCAGGGCGGCGGCCATGTC
>JACCDH011491998.1_pt1 | contig 14458 bp, 10 predicted proteins | sample 7442481 | NCBI WGS metagenome assembly JACCDH01 (sample SAMN15323433, study PRJNA562643) | freshwater metagenome | isolation source: river surface water | place: USA:Blue River Watershed | collected 2017-08-15
GGCAATCCAGCGTGAACTGCTGACGGACTATCAAGTGGTCATTGTTGGTGTCGATGAGCCGATGGTTCGAGATTGGATCGAACGGGAAGAGATCGTTTCTACAGACCCTGACAATCAAACTGATGCAAGAACCCTAGCTGCCAAGATCGGCCTCATCAAAGCGATCAAGGACTATGACCTCCAGCGTGTGATCTCGTTCCACAGCAGGGTCAACGGGGCCAGAGATTTCTCTAGGGAACTGGCAGACGTCATCAATCTCGTTGAGCCAGAGAATCGACCATCAGGGGCTTTCCTGTCTGATTACGTTTCAGGGGAAATGAAAGCTGGTGATCGGAAGGGGAAGATTGATCTGCTCAAGGCTTTGGACGGCTTTGACCGTGGTATCCTGACAAACGCGAGATGTTTAGCCGAGGGTGTCGATGTCCCGTCCTTGGATGGTGTTGCCTTCATCGACCCACGGGGTAGCCAGATCGAGATCATCCAAGCTGTTGGTCGTGCCATACGGAAGGTTCGAGGTGCGGCGGTTCAAAAGGTTGGGACCATTGTTATCCCTGTGTTCATTGAGCAGGGCGACAACCATGAGGCAGCTATCGAGGCCAGCAACTTCAAGCCTGTCTGGGATGTCCTGAAGGCCCTAAAATCACACGATGAGGTTCTTGCGGAGACGTTAGACCAATACCGCACCAACATGGCCAAGAACGCCTCTCAGAACCGCGAGAGGATCACCGATAAGATCATCTTTGATTTACCTGCCACCGTTGACGTTGAGTTCTCTGCTGCACTCAGAACGGTTCTTGTCGAAGCGACCACTGCATCTTGGGAATTCTGGTTTGGCCTATTGGAGCAGTTCAAGGAACGAGAGGGGCATTGCCGGGTTACTCGTGGGTTCAAAGAGGGAAGATATAATCTTGCTAATTGGGTCTTCAACCAAAGAGCGCAGAAAGAGCGCTTAAGCCCTGATCGAGTTCTGAGACTTAACCGACTAGGGTTTGTGTGGGATCATTTTTCTGAGTACTGGGAAGAAGGATTAAGACACCTGCAAACATTTAAAGAGCGTGAAGGTCACTGTCGTGTACCGCATGGATTTGTTGAAGGCGGATTTTCTCTTGGTTCGTGGGTTGCAAACCAAAGGGTAAACCAAGATAGCATCGACCAAGATCGTCTAAAGAAGCTAAATGATCTCGGGTTCTCTTGGGACCCCCATTCAGAAACTTGGGAGGAAGGGTTCAGTCACCTGCAAGCTTTCAGGAAACGTGAAGGGCATTGTCGGGTTCATGTGGGCCATACAGAAAAAGGCTTTCAACTGGGAAGGTGGGTTAGCAGACAAAGAACGGACATTATCACGCCAGATCGACGGCAAAGACTTGAAGACATTGGATTTATTTGGGATGCACTTAGTGAAAGATGGGAGGAAGCCTACGCATCGCTCAAGGCGTTCACTGAGCGTGAAGGACACTCTAGGGTTCCCTTGGGGCACATGGAAGCGAGCATCAAGCTCGGCCAATGGGTAAGGGTACAACGAACTCAAGTTGACAAAATATCATCAGATCGTTGCCAAAGGTTGGATGAGCTAGGATTTGTTTGGGATCCGCTTGCTGACCAATGGGAAGAAGGCTTTACGCGGCTTCGAGGTTTCTCGGTGCGTGAGGGACACTGTAAAGTTCCGTTAAACTTCAAAGATGGCGCATTCAAGTTGGGCACATGGGTCGCAGGTCAAAGACGTAAGCGCGCCAGTACCAGCCTAGATCGCATCAAAAGACTAGATGACCTGGGTTTTGTCTGGGAACCTCGCGTTGAGGGGTGGCAAGAAGGCTTTTCCCACCTCAGGGCGTTCGTTGATCTTGAACAACACGCTCGCGTTCCACAGAAGTATGTCACGGCGTCTAGATTTAAACTGGGGCTTTGGCTCACAAACATTCGTGCGAAGAAGGAAAGCTTGTCAGTTCAACAGATCAAACAATTGGAAGAGCTGCCCGGCTGGAGTTGGTCACCGCGTGAGGACGCTTGGAACCGCGGAATAGCAGCATTGTCCAAGTTTTTCACCGAACATGGACACGTGGCTACAACTAGCGAGTACATTGACTCCGATGGTTTTAAACTTGGAGCTTGGGTTACTGAGACGAGATCGAACAAGTCCAAAATGGCTACAGAAAGATTGAAGCAACTCGAAGCGTTTGAAGGATGGACATGGAACGCAATCGACTCAAAATGGCAGGCTGACTTAATCGAGCTTGAAGCTTTTGTTGCGGAACATGGAAATTGCAGAGTTCCTCGAAGTTACATCAGCCCGACAGGATTTAAGCTGGGTGAATGGTGCAAAGGCGTCAGGATTCGCTATAAGAATGCCTCTCCGACAGACCCTAAACGTCAAGCACTTGATCGACTGGGCTTTGTTTGGGACCCCCATCAAGATGCGTGGGAGTTTGGCTATGAAACGTTGAGGGCCTTCAAAGATAGAGAGGGACATTGCAAAGCCTCCGCCACGTATACGGAAAATGATTTCAAGCTTGGCCGTTGGGTGGCGAACCAAAGGGTGAACTATGCTCACTTACCCCAAGAAAGGCGTGACAGGCTCGATGCTATTGGCTTCGTGTGGTCGGCAAAATGATTGTCATGCGCGATATCCACCTGACCCTCTTTGTAGCTGTCACACTGCTGCCCTTGGTTGCTTTGGCTGAGACCAATTCCGTAGCCCGGATCGATAACGCAGCCCAGATCGAGGAGATCGTCCAATACCATCAGGCTCAGTGCGATGAGGAACAAGCCTCGGTTCTGCCAGAGATTGATGAGGAAGACACAGATAAGCCTAAAAAGGGTGTGCTGACGTTAGCCCCTGATAGCATCTACGACATTCAGATCACGCCCTCAGGTAAGCTGGCGACAGCTTTAGTCCCCCAGTTCCATTGTTCAAACATCGGCCATGCTTGGTGTGGGTCGGGGGGCTGTGGCTTTTACCTCATAGTCGATGGAACGACCTACTTCCGACAAGGAGCATTCAGCCCTACGTCCGTGACCTTTGAATATGGCATTGGGCAGCAGACGGTGGTCCTCTTCGCAACACATGGTACGGGATGCCGGGACGCAGAAGGTAAAAGTGGGGTTGGGAGTGATCCTTGTTACTCTTCTGTAGTCTGGGATGAGGATCGACAGTCGTTCTACTCAATCGATGGTTCGGTTAACCTCTGGAAGGCTAAATAGAGCATACATTTTTGTCATTATTTGGCATACGTTCATTCCCTCAGTTAATTTAAGCAATTGTTTTTTAATGATATTTTTACACTGTTACTCCCTTGGTAAGGGAGAGGTCGAGAGTTCAATCCTCTCTTGCAGCACCATCAATCTTGCCCATAACGCCTTGTAATAAAAGGGAAAGCCTGAGCGCCCATGGCGGAGGGCCGGGTGCCCCATCCATTTTAGCTATACATTTTCATCAAAAAGTGGCATACTTCATTCCTATTGGATGAACTTTGGCCCTCGTGAGAACAGACACCAAATACCTCGATGTGTCCAAGAATGGCTGGTTCAGCTATTGCCGTCGTATACCCAGTAGCTTGAAGGGTTCGGTAGAGTTCGCAAGATACGAGAATTTCTACACTAAGGCTTTCAAGACAAAGGATAGAGTCCTTGCGGAACTTGAGACTGAAAGGCTGAATAAGTGGTTCGAAAAGCTACTTGATAAGTCCCCTCAGCCAAGAACTACTAAGGATAAAGTTCGCCGCATCAAAGACGAGCTACGCATCCGAGACCTTCTTAGCCAGTCAGTCCCCGTTGGCGAAATATCTGCGTACGTTGCCGACCAATCCACCGACGTAGCCTTCGGAAGGAAGTTGGCAGAAATGACGTCGGCCTTACGGTCTGATTGGGGCAGCGTCGTTGAAATCGATGTTGAACCTCCTGCCCTCAAATCGAAGTTTTACAGCAGAGAGATGAGGCGCGAAGAGGAGATCGAACGCCTTACGGATTACATCGCTGACAAGTATGATGACGGTAACGGTGGGTATCTTAAGATCAATCCATACGACGAGGATGTCATTCGGCTCAAAATACTGCAGGGCCAATTTGCAGATGTGCCCCTTGAGCCTACCTTTGGTGATGCCGTTGAGTTCTATTTGGTTAACTACGCTGAGAACAAGCGCACGAACGAGAACCAGCGTCATCACTACCTAAGCCAAATCAAGTCTATAGCGAACAAGTTAGCCTCTGGATTGGACGGCGGACTCGACACACCCTTGAGCCAGTTGGACCGCGACGAGATTAAGCAAATTGCAGAGCGTGTTTGGCCTAATCCGAGTACCCGCAACACTAACCTCTCTGGACGAATGGTTTCAGTGATTACAACTTGGAACAGGCTCAACCCAAAGCATAGCCTCGACCTGAACCCTTTCAGCAGCCTTGTAGGCGACAAGGTGCTTCATGAAGGTACGAAGGACCGTCGATCCGCCACCCCGGATGAGCTGAAGACTTTCTGGTCAAACCTTGAAGCTGTTGATGTCGATCCCGAGATCAGGATTATAGGCATGATGATGGCCTACACAGGTTGTCCTCAAGGTGAGGTCGCGGGCATGTTGCGCAGAGACCTTAAGCTCAAAACATCTGTGCCTCACGTGATCATCAGAAACAACAAGCTGCGGATTCTTGCAAAGAAACGACTTGAACGCTGCATCCCACTTGTTGGCAAAATCTTGGAGTACTGGCGGGCTTACGAAGCTGAACACTTTCGGGGGGATGTTAACGCACCTCTGTTTCCAAAGTTTGGGCAAGGGCTGCATCAAGTTTCAGCAAGAGCAAAAAAGCTCTCCAAACTCGTTGCGAATATAGAGGGCGGTGAAGCTCTGTTTTCTGCCTACTCTATGCGCCATAGCTTCAAAGATCGTTACAAAGCGGCAGGTGTTCCGGCTGAAATTGGTGAGTATCTTTTCGGACATATAACTGCAGCCTCTAGCCGGGTGCATGCAGCTTATGGTGGATTCGAGCAGCCTGAGCGATTTGTTGACTACATGCTTAAGATCAACGCCGCTCAGGATAGTTTCGGCTATCAGGAGCACTTCGACGACTAACATTCACAGTTGAGTGGCAGAAGCCGATCCGATCTGGTTGAGGGCCTGCCCTGTTGCTGTCAAGCGGCAAAAACTTGACAAATCACCAATTATATTGTAAAATGTGAATATAATACTTTTGGGCCCGACTGGCCTCAGAGGTAGCGCCTGCAGCATAACCGTGCGCTGAGCGCGAGAACTATCATCACAATCAACACGTGCGCCTCAGTCCTTCAGCGGGACGACAAACGGATTCTTGATGGCGCTTACAACGCGAAAGAACGAATAATGAACAAACACGCTAAACTCACCAATCCGGATGAAGTGACATATACTGCAGCCATCAATGCAACATCCCTATGTGAGGCTGAAGGAACGACAACTATTGCGCTTCCTGACCTCCTTACAAAAGCGCGCCAGCAATACGCCATTGGGGATGAGCCGTTCGATGGCCGCGTGAGACAGCTTACAGACTGGTTCTACTTGCAAGAAGTCCTCCCGACCAAGCGTGCGTGCCAGCATTACCAATCGCACCATCACTTTGCCGCCGCTGTAATCCTCTGGGTCGACAAGCGGTATGGCGTGAACATTAAGGGCTTCCGGTCGACGACCTACTTGGCAGCGCTTGGTTCTGCTCAAATGGCGCTTTGGCTCGACAGATTGGTACTGCTGGGCCTGCTGGAGAGCGAGAGCTCAAGGCACAAAGCTGGCCATAACGTCAGGGCAACGCCGAAGCTTATCGCCCTTGTTTCGTCGCTCTTGGCTGGAGGGGGTTTCTAATGGGACAAGTTCATTCCAGTCTTATCTTCGGCATGGTGCGGGCCGTTCTTCTGCTGGAGATTGCCTCGTGAAAGTCAGTCATCATGATTTTGGCCGAGCCTACGAAACCCTCAAACTGTTTGGCGACTACGAGTTGATTATCGACGAAGCCCTGAACGGAGACACGAAGCTCAAGGCCAAGGTGGCTCAAGCAGATCGGTTCAACCGAGGTGGCCTTGCAGTCCTTCAGAATGCCATCAAGAACCGTAAGATCAGTCTTAAACCTCACCACGCAGACATCATGGCAACCTGTGCAGCAGACCAAGCCTATTGGGAAGCCAAGCAGCTCGACCTAAGCAACATCCATGAGCGACCAAACGGAAAGTGGCAGGTTCAGATTACCGTAGATGAAATACGTTTCACAAAGACGTTCTCAGAATTGAGTGAAGCGCAGCACTATCGTGAGCGGATGCAGCAGTTGGCTTTCAAGATAGAAACCGGAGGGCTATTAGCTCAAGATTAAGGCGCCTTAAGTCATTGTTTTTATTTATATGACCCGCTGCAAATAAAGGGGGGCGGCTACCATAGGGGCTGATAGGCAGATATTGCAGCAGGAAAGCTTTAAGGCGCAGTTCAGCTTTATAGCGGGTAGGTCGCAGTGACGGTGATAGGAAGCCTCATATACTCAATGTGTCCCGACTGGGAAAAGCTGCTTGCCATCGCTTGGCGGGTGTAAGAGGATTTCGTGGTCATACAAAAGGGAGACGTAAGCATGATGCGAAATCTAGTTAGTGCATGCATTATTGCGGTCCCGCTTTTGTCAGCTTGCGCAGAAATCACCCAGCCTGTGGCAGCAATATCCAGTACGGGTGTGAAAATGACCGGCACCGCGACCGCAAAACTGTCAGGTGATGGCCTTATCGTTGTCTCTGGTCCCTACGGCAAATGCACCGGAACGTACGACTCTCTAGATTATTCTACGACCATCCCGATCTCTTTGCTCTGCGATGATGGCACGACGGCTCTTGGCTCTGCCACGAGAACTGATAGCGGGATGTCTGGTGCGGGTACTATGAGAGACTCGAAGGGTAGGGACTGGCAGTTTGTTTTTGGGAAGAGCGCCACTGCACTTTTCTAACCCAGCCAGCGCCCTCTCAGATTATCACCTATCGCTTACCATTTTGCCGCTAACTTTGGCTTGTTAGTAACGTCCCGGCCGTACGCGAAGTAAAACGCATTCTTAGCGTCTTCAATGTGCTGCTCTGAAACTATCAGGCAGTCATGGACCGACAAACAGCCAATTCCCATGTCGAGGAGGTAATGCATCGCTTTCAAGATGATGTCGCTTTCCTCAAGCATCAGCCTCATGCCCATGTGTTTAGGCAGCTTTGCTAGCGCAGGGTACACGGAGACGATCGGCTGAACGTAATCAACCCATTTCAGGTCAGCATCGATCAGCCAAGCTGTACGCTCGTCCTGCAAAAAGCTCGATGGCCATGCCTTGAGCTTGGGGGATACACCATTCATCAAAGATTGGACGACCGTCTTGACCAGCTCACGATTCAAGCTCGCAAGTGGGCCGTACTGGTAGTAATCATCCGTTTCGGGAAGAGTGAAGCCATGAGTGTAGTCATTAGCTAGCAGGGTTAGTGAAGATGCATGAACATCAACTGCCATGGTCGCATAACCGTCTATCATGGTCATCTGACGCCATCCGTGCTTCTTGCCGGGCAACCTAAACCCTCTTTCATAAAGACGCCCATGGAGGAGCAAAGGGGTTTTCTTGAAGCCAGAGACGTTCGTGTAGATGCGTTGGTATTGTGGCTGGACGAAATGCTCAGCTTTTCCGTTCGGAAACAACACGGCTTCATGATCGAGCAGCTTGCGGTTCAGTTCCTCCATTGGCGGGATCAGATGCTTGGCTATCCACGCTTTCCATTCGGGATTTGCCATCAACTCGACATCAAGTGGAGCCCGATCCAATTCAGACCTGCCACGGCGAACTGATACGACAGGCGGCTCCCAGTGTAGTTGCTTGGGGTTGATCACCCCAAATGTGTTGGTCAAAAGGGGAGACTTGTTGGGGGCCTTAAACCTGTAACTGAGATCGAGCTTTCGTACTCCGTGTCGCTTGATCCACCCGAGTGCCAAAAGTTTTTCGACAACATCCGACATCGCGACGTATGGAATGCGCCATTTGTTTACAACGTAGCTTGCTTTGTTAAGGTCAGTGTAAAAGATGTTGTTCTCGTCTGACCGTACGGCCCACAGGATCGCACAGAAGGCGTTGAAGCGGTTCTCGATGAAGTCTTTCCTAGGATTGGGCCGTGACCACTCAATACGATCGAAAAGCTGCCTGACCGCTGTGTATTCTGGACGTTTTCTGTCGAGTGAGTAGCGTGGAGGAGCGAACGTACCCTGCTTATGGGGAGGTGTAGTTTCAGTCATTTCGGCCCCTGATCCAGACTTGTGTGGCATTTTACGACAGTGACTGTAGAGGAAGAAATGGGATTAGTATATGAAGGGAACCTTTAGTATACCCCCTTCTAAGGTCAGCCTACGCCTAGCTCATGTTGAACTTGAGCTACGCTCGAGATCAGCTACAGGAAGATCATAGCGCAGACTGATGCAGGTTCCGTTCAGGCACCCGGGTAGAATGAATCCTAAACCTATGTACCCTTGGCACCCTACGGCTAACCGTTCAGCTATCCCTGTGATGGAATAGAACTATAAGCCCATGTCCCGTGGGGCAATAACGTTAAAGATCGTAGGGAGATGATACCCCGAGGAACGTAACGTCCTTCATTTCCTTTGTGGCAGGGCAAGACCAACGACCACCTAGTGATAACGCGTAGGGGTGTATCCGTGGTCAAGAACCAGAACTAGGAACGCAGAGGCTCTGTGTCGTTCAGCACGTAGGCTACCACGTCTGTACGATAACCAACTCTTCCTCTACCCAAGCACCACTATAGCTCATTCCGCACGGGTGGCTCCGTTCAGGATAACAAGGATTGATCTGCCTGACCTTCTTTGTCGTCCAAGCTTAAGGGCGCAGTCAGGAAAGTTCTCAACCCCAGCGGGCATTTATCAACGACAAGATCGTACCTGAAATATTGTACTCCCTAGCCTGCTTCACGCCAGCCTTTGCTCCGTCAAGCCAGTCACTATCGGTTATCAGATACTGCGTCAGATATGGCTTTGTAGCGTGCAAGCCTAGATCAGCAACTTTTTGGTCATGAACGCCTAGTGTATCGATAAGCCTTTCAACATTGTCCTTTAGTCGATCCCAGCCTGCCTGCTGGCTCCACAAGCCAACCTCCAAAATGACTAACGGTTCCCTCGGGTTGGCAGCGTAAAGCAAATAGCCTGACAGGTAACCCAATAGCCATTTGCAAAAGACGCTGTTGCCCATGTCCCAAGCGATCGTATTCGCTGCAATGTTCAATTCGAGAGAAATCGGTGTCGTGAAGGCTCGCGAGTAGGATTTTTCAGTATGGCTTTTCTTGGTTTTGGATGAATCGTTGGGCGTCGCTTGTACCGGTCTCTCAAGTAAGTGACTGCTCTTGGGTTTTGCTGCTGGACCTTTCGAGGACTTGTCGGGGGCCACACGGAACAATCGATACAGGAACAGGGCAACTAACGAAATGACTACAATCTCAATGATCCCAACTCCCCCACCTGAAGAAGCGCCGTTGTGTCTGTGATAAGTCCCCGCGCATGTGCCGACGTAACAGTTATGGCCTCCACTTGAATCCGTCATCCCGGAGTGGCCAAAAACTGGCAAGGCGTGCACCAATAATAACATTCCTGCGGCCCATGCCACGACTTTTGTGTAGTTGGTCGCAGTCGAGACGACGTCGTTCTTCTGAACTAGACGTGCCATCCGGAAAGGCAGCCTAATGCAGGAGACAAAATAGGCTATTCGCATGATTTGCTCGCGGTTTGGCACCGACACTATAACAGATGTACTCATCTGCCGTTGTGGCCCTCGATAGGTTTAGGCCAGCGCGCATGTCTAGCACATCATCAGTCTAGTTCAGTTTAAACTACTGACGGAAGTGAACACTTTACTTCATATCATCGCAAGGCAACATTCCTGTAGATCAACGAAATTTTCCTCGCGACTGGAAAGTGTCATTCCTTTAGAAGGACGAGTCCCTTAGCCCCCCTGCTCCCCCGCCCACCTTATTCACCACCATAGTCCAGTGCGGGCGATACAGCGCAACCCATCCCACGCGCGACCATTGCCTTGTTAGTATCAATGCGTTTGAGGTGTACGGCAGTTGTTCAAATCCGTCAGCCCGCGACGAACACAGCCAATATCAAAGCAAAGAAAGTCAGCCACCTGTAGAGTGCGATTTCTGGTAAGCCTGCCACAGCGCCTCGTCCTTAGCTCTACGCGCCTGACGTTGTCCTTCTGTCGTTTCGGAGCAACCCCATTCCTCACCTTCTATTGGATAGCAGTCGGAGACAGAAGTGACGCGAATGTTGCATGTCGCAGGTAGGACAATGGCAGTATCACCGTCAAGGAACTCACATTCTGATACGATGCCTGCGTGTGTTTGGACGGCGAAATCGAGTCGATCTGAAATAGCACAGCGATAAGGCGCAGCGGTAATGGGAAGACGTAGCACGCCATCGATTGAAACCCGCTCAGTACCTCCAAAATAGATGCTTGAAGCGTAGGCGTTTTTCTCCAACGCAGAACGCAAGACTGGGTCTCCGACATCAAATCTCTTAACGATATGGAGAGCCGAATGTGCCTTATGCCAAAAGAGACTGCTTTGACCATTGATGGAGCACGAAGCGTCAACGTTAGCAGCGAGAACTAGCGTTGGGGAGGTTGGCAAGAGTGTGGCATCTGCGTCGAAGCCTCTATTTTGCAGAAAAGCTACCAGCAGGACTGCTGCTGCACCAAGCCAGTAGAGCAGGCCAGTCATTCGCCCAACTGTAATTTTTTGAAACGCGTTCATGCACTTGCGGACCACTTTCAATCTTCTCGCGTTTGGTTTGGGTCGCATTCAAGAAACAGTATCTTCTAGTCACCTCAGGCACATTGGTGAAGCATGGGATTAAATACGGACATGTCCAACTCAGTGTATGTAACCGAGTGAAGTTTTAGAAGCTCTATTTCCCACTGTTAAGCGAAAAGAATACGACGAGGCGTATCGCCCTACCAAAAGGGCAAGGTCTAGTGAGACAGTCCCCAGCTTATCCCTCGGTGTCTCACACACATATGCCTTGACATTTGAGACATCTCGCTCCACATAGTTTTAGACTTATGTGAAACAAAGAGGGTGCATAATGCTTGTCGGGTATGCAAGAACATCGACGCTTGACCAGAAAGCTGGGCTGGAAGCGCAACACAGAGACCTTAACGCTGTAGGGTGCGAACGCATCTTCACAGAACAGGTATCGTCGGTGGATGCCGTGCGACGTGAGCAACTGCTAGAGGCTCTTTCCTTCGTCAGGCATGGGGACACCCTCATTGTCACCAAGTTGGACCGCCTAGCCCGTTCTGTCGCCCACCTGATGGAAATTCTTGGCCAGCTCGAGGCTAAGGGTGTTGCCTTACGCATTCTTTCTATGGGGATCGACACAAACACACCAACCGGAAAGCTGATGTTGACCATCCTTGGTGGTGTTGCCCAGTTCGAGCGCGAGGTGATGCTTGAGAGACAGCGTGAGGGGATCGCCAAAGCCAAGGTAGAGGGCAAATACAAGGGCAGAGCACCTACGGCACGTGCGAAGGCTGATGAAGTCCTGAGGCTTCACAAGGCAGGCGTAGGGGCCACAGAGATATCGAAGCAACTGGGGATCGGGAGGGCGAGTGTCTATCGACTTTTGACATCTTAGCGGGTCTCATTGGGCGCGCCGCGTAAGTTACTGAATAACAGCTATAAACAATCTTTGGTTGTGATTTGGCAATACAGTATCGCAATGATAGTATTTGATTAAGTATCTGATTTATAAAATATTTAGATAAGCACGGATGTCGCTCTGGTCTCCCTTGTGTGTGGGTGGTTGTGCATCTTTTTTTCTTAACAACAAGTTAACGACAGGGTGCCCGGCGGCAATCAAGTTGAGTTATGGCCTGCTTCTATGACCGCTCGCCCGGGTCATTGCGTGTAGCGTCTGTTGCATCGAATACAAAAGGTGTTTCGTGAGATTTCGGCCCCATCACCCGAGTTGCTAGATTTGGAGCGGCCCCCGATCCTCTAGGATACCCCTTGATCAAAACTACTTTTCCGTTCTTGTAATTCCTCTCGTGTTCAGAAACCCAGTGTCTGACTGGAGCATTTCGTTTCTCACGTGCCTCGCGCTCAAATTCAAGACGAGCTGTACGTTCTCTCATATGTGCAGCAGCCTCGGGGCCTATCCGGATGGTGTAATGCGATTTTTGAGCACCTGTGATCCATGACTTGCCGAACTTACGAGCTGTCTTGACCTCCTTGGGGGTGAAAACTTCAGCTTGGCTAGGAATGACCCCTCCAAGGTCAGGCGAGTCAAACATTGCAAAAAGGGCATGTGGAATGAAAAAATCATAGCATGTGTCAACTAGATGCAGATGAACCTTCGCGTTAATCAGCTCTTCTGTATCGCCGCACATTACCCGAAAGTTGACGGTCGATTGCTGCAACTCAACTTCACCATTTTCAAAGTCAGATTTCCCGTTCAATGCCTTCATGAAAAGCAAAGAGCAAATCGGGTCCACAACGCTTGAATTTTCCCTATCGTGGAACATCGTGATCCGGAGGTGCGCTTGGTCACGATCATCAATCAAGAAACCGCGCAACCCAGTTCCCACCGCTTTGTCATCATGTCTAGCGATAGGCGATGCTCGTTCGTAGCGCGCTACACCCAAGGCACGATCATCAAATTCGACCCAAACAAGCTCAGATGGTAGCTTCACTTCCCCAAGAATGGCCATGATTGGAAAGTTCGTTTCTGTTGAATGCTTGGATACCGCGTCATGAAGCGTGTCGGCGTAAGCAGCCGCTAAATGGTCCAGCAGATAGACTTTGCATTGCTGCAGCGCATCAAGTGCGTAATGTCTAAAGTGTGTGAGAGAATCTGACGGGCAAGTGTGCCAAACCAAGTCATCGGACAACTTGGATTTTCCGGCCAGCGAAGCCCCGTACAAAGATATTAGTTTCTTGTAGAGCATCGAGCTACCAAGCATGAAGAGTGACGTTGTGGGTTTGCGAAACAGGTGCCTGCGCCGCACGCATACGACTGCCCACCATGGCTCACCATGCGACCCAAACTTGTCAAGGATCACTTTTGAAGCCCGCACTGCGCACGTCTCGAAGCTATGTAAAATTGGCCGTTGAGGAATACCGCTGGCATGAGCATGATCTCAACCAAAGCAACCAAGATTGAGACCTGCTGTGGCAACCTTCGACGAGTTCATTACTTCGCTTGACCGGGACTTTGGGGAGCAAGGCAAAGGCAAACCGTTTGAAGTCTTTTGCAAGTGGTTCTTGCAGAACGATCCCGAATGGTCAGGCTCTGTTGAGAAGGTGTGGCTCTGGGACGAGTACCCCAACAAATGGCAAGGCAAGGACTTAGGAACCGACCTCGTCTTCAGGGATAACGAAGGACAAATCTGGGCCGTCCAAGCCAAATGCTATTCACAGCACAGAAGCACCACAAAGAAGGACCTCAACTCTTTCTTGGCAGATTCAGGCCGTGAACAGGTCCACCGTATGCTGTGGATGCAAACCACCGACAACATGGAGGCCAATGCTGAGGCGTCTCTAAAGCACAGAGATAAACCAGTTACGATCTTTAAGCTGACAGATTTCAGGGATGCCCAGATCGATTATCCTGCATCCTTCGCTGAGTTGAGAAAGGCAAGCGTCAAGCCAAAACCCAGCCCGGAACCGCATCAGATCGAGGCTATCGAGGCGGCTACAAAGGGTCTGTCGGATAACGACCGTGGTCAGATGATTATGGCTTGTGGCACGGGCAAGACGTTCACCACGCTCTGGGTCAAGGAAGCACTTAACGCACACACAACCTTGGTCCTCCTGCCCTCACTAAGTTTGTTGTCGCAGACGATGCGGGAGTGGGCATGGGCTAAGAACCAAGACTTCAAAATCCTAAACGTTTGCAGTGACGCCAGTGTCGGCAAGAAGACGGAGGATATGGACCCGGCGGATGCACCTTTCCCTGTGACATCTGATGTCGAAGAGATTGCCCTGTTCCTCAAGAAGCCTGAAGCCAAGGTCATATTTTGCACCTACCAATCATCGGGCCTTATCGCTCAGGCACAGCTTGAGGAGGGCATTCCTAACTTTGATTTGGCAGTTGCGGACGAGGCCCATCGTTGTGCGGGTAAGGCTGATGCTGGTTTCGCGACAATCCTTGATGCCGACAAGATCAGGGCCAACAAACGGCTCTTCACGACTGCTACTCCTCGGTACTTCGGCAAAGCAATCAAAGATGAGGCTAACGCCCGTGACCTTGAAGTTGTCGGTATGGACAATGAGGCGGTGTTTGGCCCTGTCGTTCATAGGCTCAGCTTTGGTGAGGCAATCCAGCGTGAACTGCTGACGGACTATCAAGTGGTCATTGTTGGTGTCGATGAGCCGATGGTTCGAGATTGGATCGAACGGGAAGAGATCGTTTCTACAGACCCTGACAATCAAACTGATGCA
>JACCDH010219785.1_pt1 | contig 14455 bp, 15 predicted proteins | sample 7442481 | NCBI WGS metagenome assembly JACCDH01 (sample SAMN15323433, study PRJNA562643) | freshwater metagenome | isolation source: river surface water | place: USA:Blue River Watershed | collected 2017-08-15
CCAGGGCTTCGCCGGTCACGTCGTCCACGCCGGCGACCTTGGGCGGGTTGTACTTGACGTGGTAGGTGCGGCCCGAGGCCGGGTGCGAGCGGCGGCCGCTCATGCGTTCAATGATGGCGTCAAAAGGCACGTCGATTTCGAGCACGTAGTCGAGCTTGACACCAGCCGCCTTCATGGCGTCGGCCTGAGGGATGGTGCGGGGGAAGCCGTCAAACAGGAAGCCGTTGGCGCAGTCGGCCTGGGCGATGCGTTCCTTGACCAGGTTGATGATCAGGTCGTCGCTGACCAGACCGCCGGACTCCATGACGGCTTTGGCTTGCAGACCCAAAGGGGTGCCTGCCTTGACGGCTGCGCGCAGCATGTCGCCGGTGGAGATTTGAGGGATGTTGTATTTCTGGCAAATGAAAGTGGCTTGTGTGCCCTTGCCGGCGCCGGGTGCGCCCAACAGAATCAGTCTCATGGGAAGTCCTTGTAGCTTGAAATTTTGGTGGTCAGGTGGGCCTGACGATTGTTCTTGAGAATATCACGCGAGCCTCAAAGCTGGCTTACGCCGCCAAAAGGGCGCGCACGCGGTCCAAATCTTCGGGGGTGTCCACGCCGGGGCCGGGGGCCTCATCGGTGATGTGCACGGCAATCCGGTGACCGTGCCACATGGCGCGCAACTGTTCCAGCGATTCCATGGTTTCGACGGGAGCCGGCGGCAACCGGGGAAACAGGCGCAAAAAGCCTGCCCGGTAGCCGTAAATGCCAACATGGCGCAGCGGTGCTGGGCTGGGCAAGCCCTTGAAGCCGCCCGGGGCCTGGCCATCACGCCACCACGGAATGGGCGCGCGGCTGAAATACAGGGCCATTTGCCGCGCGTCGAGCACCACTTTGACCACGTTGGGGTTGGTGAATTCTTCGAGCAGGGCAATCGCGTGGGCGGCCGTGCTCATGCTGGCTTCGGGCCGTTGCATCAGCAAATCGGCCACATCGTTGATCAGCACGGGGTGTATCAAGGGCTCATCGCCCTGGACATTCACCACCACGGCATCGTCGGCCAATTTCAGCAACTCACAAGCTTCGGCCAGACGATCGCTCCCACTGACGTGGTCTTGGCGCGTGAGCAGGGCCTGAATGCCATGGGCTTGGCAGGCTTGCACGATGCGTTCGTCATCGGCGGCCACCACGACGTGGCGGGCTTTGGACAGCAGGGCGCGCTGGGCCACACGCACCACCATGGGCAGGCCGGCAATGTCGGCCAGGGGTTTGTTGGGCAGGCGGCTCGAAGCCATGCGTGCCGGAATCACCACGGTGAATCCCGTGGGCAGAGGGGCATCTGTCATGGCTTGAACTCAGAGTGAGGGGCGATCGGCGGCCAGTTTGGCGATCTCTTCATCGCTCAAGGTGCGGGCTTCGTTTTCCAGCAGGATGGGAATGCCATGGCGCACGGGGTAGGCCAATCGGGCGCTGCGAGACAGCAGTTCTTGGCGCTCACGGTCGAAGTTCAAGGGGCCCTTGGTGACCGGGCAGACCAGCAGTTCAAGCAGTTTGGTATCCATGCGCCAATGATAACGGCCACAGCGGGGTGGCCGCTCGGCTGTCAGCGGTGGAGTCGCTGCGCCACCAAGGCGTCCAGCGCCTCCCAAAAGCGGCCTTCAGGGGACACCTGCAGAGGCACGGCCAATGCCGTGGGTTCGTGTGGCCACAGCTTGGCGGCATCTTTTTCGGTGCACAGCCAGGTGCGGCCGGGTTCCGTGCTTTGCCAGTCGCTGAAGTCGTGGTGGTCAGGCAGGGCCAGGGTGGTGCTCAGTTGCAAACCGCTTTGGCGAAGCATTTCAAAGAAGGCTTCTGGCCTGGCCAGACCGGCCACGGCCTGTACAGGCTGGTTTTTCAAGCGGGCCAGCGGCACTTCTTGGCCGTCGCAAGTCAGCGCATGGTCGGCCAATTGGCGGTGTGCCTGAAAGCCCCCTGTCACAGACGATGACCCGGTGTGGACCAGCAAATCCACCGTCCGAGGCCAAGTTTCGCGCAGGGGGCCAGCTGGCAGCAGCCAGCCATTGCCCACACCGCGTTCGTCCATGACGCAAATTTCGATGTCGCGTGCCAGGGCCAAGTGTTGGAGCCCGTCGTCGCAAACCAGGACTTGCACATCGGGGTGGGCTTTGAGAAGTTCAAGCCCAGCCGCTGCACGCAAAGCCCCCACCCAGACGGGAGCCCCTGTGCTTTGGTGGATCAACAAGGGCTCATCGCCGACATCTTGCGGCAAGCTGTCAGCGGTCACGGCGCGGGTGTTGCGGGTTTGCCGTCCATGTCCACGTGAAATCACGCCCACGCGCAAGCCTTGGGCCATCAGGTGCTTGACCAGCGCGATGGTCATGGGCGTTTTGCCCGCGCCGCCGGCCACCACATTGCCCACCACGATGACCAAGGCCGGCAGTCGGTGGGTGGGCGAAAGACCCAATCGGTAGGCCAGGTTTCGCAGCGCTGTCAACCCGCCATACAGCCAAGACAAAGGCCACAAGATCGAAGCGATCGGTCCGCGGCGAAGCCAAACCTGGGGCAGGTGCAGCCGAAACCAGTGGGACAGTTTCATGCCTTAGGGGCCCGAAGACTCACTGGATTGGGTTGCAAAAGTGATTTGCGATAAACCACTTTGACGCGCTGCTTCCATGGCATTGACCACCGATTGGTGGCTGGCCATGGCGTCAGCGCTGATCACCAAAGTGGCGTCTTTGGTGGCCAAGGGGATCAACAAGGCCGTCAAGGCACTGACCGAGCTGCCGCCTACGGGGGATTTGTTGATGGCGTATTGGCCTTGGGCCGTGACGCTCAAAATGATTTGGTTCGGGCGTTCGGTTTGTTTTTGGGCATCCGCCGACGGCAAGTTGAGGTTGATCTCGGTCAGTCGCGACCAACTGGTGGTCAACATCAAGAAAATCAGCACCACCAACAGCACGTCAATGAAAGGGATCAGGTTGATTTCGGGCTCAGGGGTTCGCCGATTTTTCTTGAAATTCACAATGCACTTTCTCAGTTGCGAAGTTGAACCACATGGCGTGCAAAACGCTCCGCTGAAACTTCAAGTGCCAGAAGGTGGCGATCCGCAATGCCCCTGAAATACCGCCAGAACATCAAGGTCGGAATGGCCACAATCAAGCCGAATGCCGTGTTGTACAAGGCCACGGAAATGCCATGCGCCAATTGAGCGGGTTGGTTGGCTGCGGGTGTGGATGCTCCAAAAATCTCGATCATGCCGACCACGGTGCCCAGCAAACCTAACAGTGGCGCCACGGAGGCAATCGTGCCCAAGGTGGGCAAATAACGCTCTAAGTGATGCGCAGCGATGCGGCCAGACATCTCCATGCTGGTTTTCACATCTTCATCGCTGGCTTGCGGATTTTTTTGAAGGCATCGCAATCCGCTGGCCAGCACCGGCCCCAAAAGGCCGGCACTCTCGAGCTGGTGCAGGCTTTCCTCACTTGGAAAACCGCGCCGTGTGGCCTCCATGGCTTGCTCCATCACCTTGGGGGGGAAGACCTTGTTGGTTTGCAACTGGAAAAGCCGCTCAAGGATCAATGCCACGGCCAAGATGGAGCACAGAATCAAAGGCCAGATGGGCCAACCTGCGGCTTGTATGATGGACAACAAAACAATTCCTTCCTGATGGACAAAGGTCGCAAACGTTTGAGATTATGGACGAAGGGGGCCGTCGAATTGTTCATGGCGGCAGTTCGGCCTGAAGACTCTTTTTTCTGTGGATAACTTTGTGCAAAACTTGTCTGCGAGAACCGGTTTGAATACTTGAGTTTCCTTTGGTTTATCAGGGTTTTCTCTGAATTTCCAAAAAATAACCAATTAAATCAATGGTTTGGAGCGGTGGTGCGCGTGGTCCTGTTCGAAGTGTGCCGTTGAGTGCCGCTGCAGCTGACTTGTGGAGTACTGAGCCTTGCAGTGATGCCGCATGGCAATCAAAATGGTCTTCTAAACCCTATGAAATCGACATTGATGAGCAATTTTGACGAATTGAAGCCTCGTGCGTGGACAGTCTCTGCGCTGTGCCGCGCCGTGGCTGACAGTCTGGATGCTCAATTCAATCCTGTCGCGGTCCGCGGCGAGATTTCGAGCTTCTCACGCGCAGCCAGTGGGCATTGTTATTTCTCGATCAAGGACGACACAGGCCAGATCCGTTGCGCCATGTTCCGCCGCGCCGCCAGCCTGATGGATTTTTCACCGAGAGATGGCGAGCTGGTGGAAGTCAGAGGTCGCTTGGGCGTGTACGAAGCTCGGGGCGACTTGCAGTTGGTGGTCGAATCCATGGAGCGCGCAGGGCAGGGCGCTTTGTTCGAGCAGTTCTTGCGCCTCAAAGCCAAGCTTGAAGCCGAAGGCTTGTTCGATCCGATCCACAAACGTGCATTGCCTGAACAGCCTCGTGCCATTGGGGTGGTGACCTCCTTGGGCGCGGCCGCTTGGCACGATGTGATGACCGCCTTGCAGCGACGGGTGCCCCACATTCCGGTCTTGATGGCGCCAGCCCTGGTGCAAGGTGCCGGGGCCGCCGCCACTTTGGTGCAAGCCTTGCAGAACATGTACGCCCTGACCGCCGAAGACAATCCCCTTGCGCCGCCGGTGGATGTGATCTTGCTGGTGCGCGGCGGCGGCTCGATGGAGGACCTGTGGTCCTTCAACGACGAAAACCTGGCCCGGGTCATTGCTCAAAGTCCGGTGCCTGTGGTTTGTGGCGTGGGCCATGAAACCGACTTCACCATCGCCGACTTTGTGGCGGATGTGCGTGCCCCCACCCCCACCGCCGCCGCTGAGATGGCCGCTGCCGACCGCGGTGTGGCACTGCAAGCGCTGTCGGACCAGGAAAACCGGCTGAACCGCGGCTTGTTGCGCCAGCAAGACCGGCACGCTCAGCGTCTGGACAGTGTGGCTACGCGCTTGGGTGTGGGCTTGGCGCGTCAGCAAGACCGCCAGAGTCAGCGCTTGGCCGCTGTCGCTGCGCGGCTGAGTCGCCCGCAAGCGGTGCTGGGCCAACACGCCCAATGGCTCGATCGTTTGGCCAGTCGCTTGCAATCGGGTGTGCAAAGCCAGCTGACAGGCGGCGTTCACCGGTTGGAACGGCTCCATGACCGTTTGAGATTCAACCGAGGCCAGCAGCTTGCGCAACGTGCACAAGGCCTGGAGCGCGCCGCTTTGCGCCTGTCTTCGGTGGACCCGCACCGCGTGCTCGACCGTGGTTATGCCTGGCTCAGCGATGAAAACGGCCATGCGCTGACCAAGGCTGCGCAATTTCAGCCTGGGCAGAGCGTTCAGGCCACCTTGGCCGATGGCGAAGTGCCTTTGCTGGTGAAGGGTTGATGGGCATCGCCACCCATTGAACCGAGTCAGGGGCCGATGGCTGATTTCCGGGCGGATTCCCATGAAGCTGGGGGCACGGGTACTGTGTAACGCGCTGGGAGGATGCCCCTCAGTGACCCGCAACACCAAGGGGGGATGCCCATGCCCCTAAAATGCACCGGTACAAGTTTTCAACCGCAACAACAAGAGGATCCCATCATGGAACACACCTTGCCCGCACTGCCTTACGCGATCGACGCTTTGGCCCCTCACTACAGCCAAGAAACATTGGAGTTCCACCACGGCAAGCACCATAACGCTTACGTCGTGAACCTGAACAACCTGCAAAAAGGCACCGAATTCGAGAACATGGGCCTCGAAGAAATCGTCAAGAAGTCCAGCGGTGGCGTGTACAACAACGCTGCCCAGATCTGGAACCACACCTTCTTCTGGAACTGCATGAAGCCCCAAGGCGGCGGTGAGCCCACAGGCGCACTGGCTGCAGCCATCAACGCCAAGTTTGGCAGCTACGCCGCGTTCAAAGAAGCCTTCGTCAAGAGCGCCGTGGGCAACTTCGGCTCGGGCTGGACATGGCTTGTGAAGAAAGCCGACGGCTCGGTGGACATCGTCAATATGGGCGCTGCTGGCACCCCTTTGACCACAGGCGACACCGCTTTGTTGACCGTCGATGTGTGGGAACACGCTTACTACATCGACTACCGCAACATGCGTCCCAAGTTCGTGGAGACTTTCCTGAACAACTTGGTGAACTGGTCGTTTGCTGAGAAGAACTTCGGCTGATCGAAGATTCCTTCACGTCAAAAAGCCCGCTGTGCGGGCTTTTTGTTTTTGGGGCCTTCTTCAAGGCTTGGAACGGTCATGCGCCGTGGGCGTGCGGGTGTTCAGGGTGCGGCCACTTCCACCATGATTTCATTGCGCCTGAACAGGGGCAATGTCCAAGGGGGGTCATAACGTGACAGTTGCGGTGTGCCGATCACTTGGAGGGATTGTTGCTTGGCCCAGGCCAATGTCTCTTTGGTTTTCTCCTGCACCCGTGCCACGGTGTTGAAGCCCGAGTAACGGTGCACCACCATGTATTGGCGCGGCAGTTCGTGCAAGGTCACCGCACTGTTGTTGGGCTTGGGGATGTTGGCCATCGTGTAGCGGCGGGGCATCACGAAATGGATGCGCCATGTATGGGCTCCTGCAAGGCTGGTGTCGCCAGACTGCGGCTCGATGGTGACAGGGGCCGTCATCGCGATTTTGGCGGACTGGGGCGCCATGGTCACGGGTGCGGTCATGGCAATTTTGGCTGCTTGCCCTGTGTCTGCTGCCAGGTTGTTGCCAAAGATGTAATCGGCAATCAGGCGAAAGCCTTTGCTGCTCGCTGCGTCCATGTCGCCGTTGACCACGGCTTGGGCGATCAGGGTGGACGCGTAGTGCCTCAGCTCAAAAGGCGCTTGCGAGACGATCGTGTCGTAAGTCGGTTCTTCAATGGCCATGGCCGTTTCCGTTCCTAAAAGTCCAAGCAGCAAAGCGAGAAGGGTGTGTGAGTTCATGCGCATGAAGGCCTTGGCTCCAGCAGTTGAGGAAAGATGGGTGGTCAAAACAGCGTTTAAAGCCAGAGCTCACGGTAAGCGCCGTCAGCGTCATAGTCCAGTACCTGCTTATCGGGATTGAAGCGCCTGGAGCCTCTGGGGTCGGTGCCTCGACCGCTGAGGTACAGCCAATTGCCTTGGTTGTTGTAAACGTCAAAGTCAATCAGTTGCGATTCAAACCAAGCGGCACCCGCACGCCAGTCGCAGCGCAGGTCATGAATCAAGTAACTGGCCAAGTTTTGCCGCAGGCGGTTGGATGTGTAGCCTGTGGCGTTGAGTTCGCGCATGCCCGCGTCAATCAGTGCATGGCCCGTTTGGCCAGTGCGCCAGCGCTCAAAGCCGCGGGCATTGTTCTCGCGTGGCTGGATTGGCGCGTCCGACAAGCCGCGCCGCCGATACATGCGCTCACCGTGCTTGAGGTGAAGCCATCTGAAGTGGTCACGCCAGAGCAACTCAAATCCGATCCAATAGGTGCTTTCAGTGGCGCCTTGCTGCGCCTCAAAGGCTTGGATAGCGGCCCAAGCCTGACGCGCAGACAAGGCTCCGGTGGCCAACCAAGGTGACCACTTGGTGGAGTAGTCGGACCCGTAAAGCCCATTGCGGGTGGCTTTGTAGCTGTGTGGCAAACCACGGCTGCAGTACTGCACGAGGTGGGCCAGTGCCGCACGCTCACCACCATGAAACTCAGCTTGTGACCAAGGGAACGCCGATCGTGGGTCACTCAGTGGGGCGCAGATGCTCGGGACGACAGAGAGCGCCGCCAGTGCTTCGATGGATGCTTGCTCGGGCAGAGCGGGCATGGCTTGGACCCTTGGTACGGGTTTGGCCGGCGTGAACGGGTGGCGCTCGACTTCGCGCCGAAATGAAGAAAACGTATCGGGCACATCGTGCGGCGCAAAGGGCAATTGATCGGGCGCCATCAAGGTGGATTGCCAAACCGCTTGGACATCGAGTCCGCACTTTTCCAAGCCTTGGATGTGCGCTTGCTCATAGGGCGCCGCAATGTCTTCGCACACCAGTGTGCTGGCGTTCAGTTGCGTCATGAGCGCACGCAACACCTCGATGGGTTCGCCACTCAGTTGCAGCAATTGGCTACCGAGCGCGAGCAACTGCTGCGCCACATCTTGGACCGCCATCGCGGTCCAGGCCAAGCGGTGGTCGCTTGTGCGCACAAAACCCCAAGGGCTGGTCAGTTGCAGCGCGTTGTCGTGCACATACACCGGCAGCAGCCAAGTGCGGCGCTGCACAGCCAGCGCAATGGCTTGTTGAAGGGCGGGGTTGTCGTGCAGTCTCAGGTCGTTTCTGAACCAAAAAACAACGCCCGAACTGGCTTGAGAAGGCTTCATAGTGGACTTGTTTCGCAAGGTCTTGCCGAAGGGGGTGCGCACATGTTCCCTCAAACCCATGTCCTCCTGCTCAAACTGGGCATTTGAGTAGAGTTTGCGTAGATTGAGGGTTGAAAATTTGACCTGAAGGGCTGGTGGCCCCGCTGCAAGAGATTTGTCGGCAAAAATCACCGTCAATGACTTTCGCGCATGCACTCAAAACCTTGGCGTTCAACGCGATCGGCGGGCGTGTACGTGCCATCACGGGCTCCAAGGCGACGCTGGACGACTTTGCCAGCCCTGCAGGCGATGTGGGTCTGTTTGGCCCGCAGTCCATGGCCTGGCGGGTGCACGCCCATTTCACCGCCATGATGGTGGGCGGCTTGTCCTCGCTCATGGTGCAGTCCTTGCATCCGCGTGCTCTGGCGGCGGTGTGGGATCACTCTGACTTTCGCCATCATCTCAAAGCTCGCTTGGGCCGGACAGCCTATTTCGTCGCGGCCACCACCTATGGCAGTCAAGAAATGGCACTGAAAGCCATTGGCCAGGTCAATGCCATCCACGCCAACATTCGTGGCATCGACCTGCAGGGCCAGCCTTACGTGGCCAATGAGCCCGAGCTCATTCGGTGGGTGCACTTGGTTGAGGTGGCTTCGTTCTTGGGGGCCTACCAACACTTGGCCAAGCAGCCGCTGTCGCCGCGAGAGTGTGACCAATACATTTCAGAAATGACCCAAGTGGGGCATTTGTTGGGTGCAGTGGACTTGCCTGTAACCTATGCCCGCACGCAATCCGAGTTGAGGGGTTTTGCGGAGGTGCTCCGTTTTGATGCGCGTGCCCGAGAAATTTTGGATGTCATTCAGACCTACCCCACCGCTTTGCACGACAAACCCTGGATGACGCTGGTCTTGCAATGCGCTTTTGATGTCATGCCGCCTTGGGTGTTGGCGTTGATGGGCAAATCACCTGCTTGCGAGGTGCAGAGGCATGCCACCCGTTTGGCGGTGCAACTGTCGGCTGAACCGGTGCAGTGGATGCTCAACGAGCAAGGTGTATCCGCCATTGCCCGCAAACGTGTGCAGGCACAAACGGGCAGTTGAAAAGTTCGGCCAGTCGCGCCGCACAGGAGCTCCCCGGCCCAGATGATGGGCCAGGGGGGAGTTCTTCCGCACAGCGTCAGCGAATCATCATCCCGCCATCGGCCACGATGGTTTGTCCTGTGACGTACTGCCCTGCGGGGCTGGCCAAGAACACCGCCACGCCGCCAATGTCGTCGGGCTCACCCATGCGGCGCAGGGGGGTCTCGTTGTTGTACTTCGTGCTCAGGACCGGGTCTTCGTGCAAGGCTTTGGCAAAGTCGGTCTTGATCAAGCCCGGTGCCACGCAGTTCACGCGGATGTTGTCGGGGCCCCATTCGACGGCCAGATTGCGCGCCAGTTGCATGTCGGCGGCTTTGGAGATGTTGTAGGCGCCAATCACGGCCGAGCCATGCAAACCGCCAATCGACGAGATGATCACGATGGCGCCGTCTTTTTGGGCTTTCATGTCGGGATAGACCATGTTGCACAGCCAGGTGTTGGACAGCACGTTGTTGCGCATGACTTTGTCGAACACCTCATCGCTCATGCCCGTGGCGGGGCCGTAATAGGGGTTGGTGGCCGCATTGCACACCAAAATGTCGATCGAGCCCCAAGCCGCACGGGTCTGCTCGATCAGGTTTTGCAGCTGTTCTTTGCTGGAGATGCTGGCGGCAATCGCCATGGCTTCTCCGCCTGCGGCCTGGATCTCTTTGACCACGGCCTCACAGGCGTCTTGTTTGCGGCTTGAAACGACCACTTTGGCGCCTTGCTTGGCCAGTTGGTGCGCAATCGATCGGCCAATGCCTCGGCTGGAGCCGGTGACGATGGCGACTTTGCCTTTGAGATTGAACAGCGACATGAAAAGGTCTCCTTGTTGAATGCTTGGCAGTCTGCCCGTGCGCGCTGCAAGTGTCTGTCTTGCGGGTGTCAGTCGCTTGGCATGGGCCTGCAGGGTCATCGGCCACAATCGGATGGATACCCTGAACGTGTGAGGTGGCTGTGGAACAAATCGATGCGGTTGTGATCGGGGCCGGCGTGGTCGGCTTGGCTGTGGGGCGGGCGCTGGCGCTGGCGGGCTACGAGGTGATGGTGCTGGAATCCGAAAACGCGATCGGCACGGGCACCAGTTCGCGCAACAGCGAGGTCATCCACGCGGGCATTTATTACCCTGCAGGCTCGCTCAAAGCGCGCCTGTGCGTACAAGGCAAGGGTCTGCTGTACGCCTACTGTGCCGAGCGCGGCGTCGCTCACCAGCGGCTGGGCAAGCTGATCGTGGCCACTCGCCCTGAGCAGGTTCAGGCGCTGGACAGCATCGTGGCCAAGGCGGCAGCCAACGGCGTTCACGATTTGCAAAAAATCACGGCTGCTCAGGCCAAAGCATTGGAGCCCGCACTGGCCTGCGAAGCGGCGTTGCTCTCGCCAAGCACGGGTGTGGTGGACAGCCACGGCCTGATGCTCAGCCTGCAAGGTGACATGGAGAACGCAGGCGGTTTGCTGGCGCTGGTTTCGCCCGTGCAGCACATCGGACTCCAGCACGGCACCGCCACACACCCGATCCGCGTGACCACACAAGACGGTACCGAGTTGGCTTGCAAAGTGCTGGTCAACGCCGCTGGCTTGAACGCCGTGGCGTTGGCGCGGGGCATGGACGGGTTGGATCACAACCTGCTGCCGCACGCGCATTACGCCAAAGGCAACTATTTCACGCTGGCGGGCAAGGCGCCCTTTTCGCGGCTGATTTACCCCGTGCCCGAAGCGGCCGGGTTGGGCGTGCACCTGACGCTTGATTTGGGTGGTCAGGCCAAATTTGGGCCAGACGTGCAATGGGTTGATGACCCTTCAGACTTGCAAGTGGACCCGCGCCGGGGCGATGCTTTTTATGCCGAGGTTCGCAAGTATTGGCCTGATTTGGCCGATGGGGCTTTGCAAGCCGGTTACGCGGGCATGCGCCCCAAGATCAATGCCCCTGACGAGGTGGCTGCTGACTTCATGATCCAGGGCCCGTCCGAACACGGCGTGCCTGGTCTGGTGAACCTGCTGGGCATCGAGTCGCCGGGCTTGACCAGTTCGTTGGCGATCGCCGAAGAGGTTTGCGCACGCCTGGCCTGATCGCTTTTGGGACAGTGCAGTGTGTCTGGGCGCGCCTATCATCACGCGCATGCACTCTTTCGACGAAGCCATTGACCTGCACGCCTGTGCCGTCCACAACGCACCCCACGAATTCACAGGCGCGACCCATCCGGCCTACGCCAACATGGTCGGGCCTTTTGGTGGCACCACCTCGGCGCAGTTGCTGCAGTCGGCCATGCTGCACCCCGAGCGCCTGGGCGAGCCGGTGGCGCTCACGGTCAACTTTGCGGCCCCGGTGGCCGATGGGCGCATCCGGTTTGTGGCGCGGCCTGTGCGCACCAACCGCTCGACCCAGCACTGGATCATCGAAGCCCACCAAGCCGATGGCGTGGTGGCCACCGCTACGGCGGTGTTTGCCGTGCGGCGCGAGACCTGGTCGGATGTGGAGGCCGTGATGCCTGCCAATGTGCCTGCACCTGAAGCCATGCCCCGCATGCCCGTGAAGGGCATGCCCGCTTGGCCACAGCGTTACGACATGCGTTTTGTCGAAGGCGCTTTTCCTTCGGCTTTCGACGAACAAGAGCAAACCCACTCGCGCTCCACCCTTTGGGTGCGTGATGAACCCGAGCGGCCGATGGACTTCGCCTCGCTCGCAGCCATCAGCGACAGCTTTTTCCCGCGCATCTTCGTCCGGCGCCGCCGCCGCGCCTTGATTGGCACGGTCTCTCTCACCACCTATTTCCACGCCGACAGCGCCTTGCTTGCGCAGGTGGGCACGCGCCACGTGCTGGGCGTGGCCAAAGCCCTGAATTACCGCCACGGCTATTTCGACCAGACGGGCGAACTCTGGAGTCCCGAAGGCCAACTGCTGGCGAGCACGCACCAGCTGGTGTATTTCAAGGACTGAGCGCACGGGGCTTGGCCTGTAGCCCCAGGGCTTTTTGCTTCAACGCTTCATTTGCTGCAGTGCGCTTGCCACTTGCGTGACCAGCGCTGGGCCTTGGTAGATCAGGCCCGTGTAGATCTGCACCACGTCGGCACCGGCTTCGATTTTGGCGATCGCGTCGTGGCCACTGAGGATGCCGCCCACACCGATGATGGGGAAGTCCTTGCCCAAAGCTGCACGCAGCTGGCGGATCACGCGGTTGCTGCCCTCAAAAACTGGTGCCCCTGAAAGACCACCGGTTTCTTCGGCATGCGGCAACCCTGTCACTGCGCCGCGGGCCAGCGTGGTGTTGGTGGCGATCACGCCGTCCATGCCGTGTTTTTGCAAAGTGGCGGCGATCACGCTCACTTGCATCTCGTCCAGATCGGGTGCGATTTTGAGGAACATGGGCACGCGGCGACCATGTTCTTCGGCCAGCTCTTCGCGCCGTGCGACCAAGGTACCCAGCAGGCCATCCAGCGCTTCATCGCTTTGCAGCGCACGCAGGTTCTTGGTGTTGGGGCTGGAGATGTTCACCGTCACATAGTCGGCATGCGGGTACACGCCCGCCAACGCAATCAGGTAATCGTCAGTGGCGTTTTCAATGGGCGTGGCGGCGTTTTTGCCGATGTTCAGGCCCAGCAGTCGGCCTTGCTGGCGGAACTTGGAACGTTTGACGTTGGCGATGAAGGCATCCAGCCCATCGTTGTTGAAGCCCAGGCGGTTGATCAGCGCATTGGCTTCAGGCAGGCGGAACATGCGGGGCTTGGGATTGCCCGGCTGCGCCTTGGGGGTGACAGTGCCGACTTCGACAAAGCCAAAGCCCATGGCGCCCAGGCCGTCGATACAGCGGGCGTTTTTATCGAGGCCAGCGGCCAGGCCCACGCGGTTGGGGAATTGCAAACCGGCCAGCGTGATGGGCTGGGCCACAAAGGGCTGGCGGTAGACGCGGTCCAGGGGTGTGTTCTGGGTGCGGGCCAGACCCTCGATGGTCAGTTCGTGGGCCTCTTCGGGGTCCATCTTGAACAAAAAGGAGCGGGCGAGGGCGTAAGGGATCAGGGACATTGGATAATTCCGGTCATCGAAGGCTTTGAAGACATGGGTCCCCATTGTCTCAAACCTCAGCCCACGTTCCCTTTTCCATTCAGATCTGACCCTATGACCCAAGACGAACTCAAAGCCCTGGTGGGCCAAGCGGCCCTGAAATACGTTGTTCCCGGCGAGATCGTCGGTGTGGGCACCGGCTCTACGGTCAACAAATTCATCGACGCGCTGGCCACGATGAAGGACCAGATCAAAGGGGCGGTTTCCAGTTCCGAAGCGTCGACCGTGCGATTGAAGGCCTTGGGCATTCCGGTGTTCGACAGCAACGAGGTCGAGAGCCTGTCGGTCTACATCGACGGTGCGGACGAAATCGACCACCAGGGCCACATGGTCAAGGGCGGCGGTGCGGCGCTGACCCGCGAAAAAATCGTGGCGGCTCAGAGCAAGCAGTTTGTTTGCATCGCCGACGAGAGCAAGCTGGTCGACGCTTTGGGCGCTTTCCCTCTGCCGGTCGAAGTCATCCCCATGGCCACGGCCCGCGTGATGCGCCAGTTTGCGGCCATGGGCGGCAGCGCCGTGGTGCGCCTCAAAGACGGCCAGCCGCTGGTGACCGACAACGGCCAGCACATCGTGGACGTGAAGGGCCTGAAGATCACCGACCCGGTGGCCTTTGAGACACAAGTCAGCCAGTGGCCCGGTGTGGTCACGGTGGGGGTGTTTGCGCTGCAAAAAGCGCAGGTGTGCCTGCTGGGCACATCGGATGGTGTGAAGACGTTGAGCTTCTGATAGGGGCTGACCCTGTAGGAGGCTGCCCCTGCAGCCGAATGCTTGCAGAGGCTGTGCACGCATTCGCGAGCAGGGGCTCGCTCCCACATGAGACTGAGGGGTTAACGATCCCTTAGGCTAAGCCTCAAGCCCGGCGCAGCAGCAGGCGTAAATCCGGCCCGATGCGGTCCACCGCATGAAAAGCCAGCTGCACCGAACCGCTCAGATCGGTGAGCGCTGGCAAATTGGCCAGGCCCTGGCCGGGACCCAGCAGTTGTGGGGCCAGATAGACCAGAAATTCGTCCACCAGCCCTTCGCGGATGAAGG
>JACCDH010549159.1_pt1 | contig 14455 bp, 12 predicted proteins | sample 7442481 | NCBI WGS metagenome assembly JACCDH01 (sample SAMN15323433, study PRJNA562643) | freshwater metagenome | isolation source: river surface water | place: USA:Blue River Watershed | collected 2017-08-15
CCTTGTGTGACGGTGATGGGGGCGATTTCGTCGTTGAACAAACCGGCAGCTTGAGCAGCGCAGGCTTTTTGCTGGCTGGCCGCACCATACGCGTCCATCACATCACGGCCGATTTTGTAGCGCTTGGCCACTTGTTCGGCGGTTTGCAGCATGTTCCAGTAGATCTCGGGCTTCATCTTGGCCAAAGCCAAGTCTTGCATCATGTGGGTGTTCATCTCTTGCTGCACGCAAGAGATGCTTTCCACACCACCGGCCACATAGACCTGACCTTCGCCAGCGATGATGCGCTGGGCGGCCAGGGCAATGGTTTGCAAGCCAGAGGAGCAAAAACGGTTGACGGTCATGCCCGACACCGAGATGGGCAGACCGGCCTTGAGCGCGATCTGACGGGCGATGTTGGCACCGGTGGCGCCCTCGGGGCTGGCACAGCCCATGATCACGTCTTCGACTTCGGCGGCGTCAATGCCTGCGCGGGCCACAGCGTGTTGCACCGCGTGACCACCCAGGGTGGCCCCGTGGGTCATATTGAAGGCGCCCTTCCAGCTTTTGGCCAGCGGTGTGCGTGCGGTAGATACGATGACAGCATTCGTCATGATGGTCCTTTCATGTGGGGGACAGAGCTGATGATCTGTCCCGCCAAAAATTTAAAAAATCAGTTGAATGTCTTGCCTTCGGCCACCAAACGCGCCAACAAAGGTGCTGGTTGCCAAAATTGGGCGTCGTCGAGCGGGTTCTTGGCGAAACGCTTCATGGCTTCTGCCACGTTGAACAGGCCAATCGTGTCGGCGTAGTTCATGGGGCCACCGCGCCAGAACGGGAAGCCGTAACCGGTGATGTAGACCATGTCGATGTCGCTGGCTTTGCTGGCAATGCCTTCTTCAAGAATGTGACAAGCCTCGTTGACCAGCGAGAACACCAAGCGCTGCACGATTTCTTCGTCGGAAATCTTGCGAGGCGTGATGCCTTGTGCTGCGCGGTGCTTTTCGATCATTTCGACCACCACGGGGCTGGGGATCGCGTCGCGCTTGCCGGCTTGGTAGTCGTACCAGCCTGCACCGGTCTTTTGACCATAGCGGCCCATTTCGCAGAGCAAGTCAGCCGTCTTGCTGTACTTCATGCCTGGCTTTTCTTGGTAGCGGCGCTTGCGGATGGCCCAGCCGATGTCGTTGCCGGCCAGATCGCCCATGCGGAAGGGGCCCATGGCAAAACCAAATTTCTCGACCGCCTTGTCCACCTGGGCGGGAGTGCAGCCTTCTTCGATCAGGAAACCGGCTTGGCGGCTGTACTGCTCGATCATGCGGTTGCCGATGAAGCCATCGCACACGCCAGAAACCACCGAGGTTTTCTTGATCTTTTTGCCGATCGCCATCACGGTGGCCAACACGTCCTTGCCAGTTTGCGCGCCACGCACCACTTCGAGCAGCTTCATGACGTTGGCAGGGCTGAAGAAGTGCATGCCGATCACGTCTTGCGGACGCTTGGTGAACGATGCGATCTTGTTCACGTCCAGCGTCGAGGTGTTGGAAGCCAAGATGGCACCGGGCTTCATCACTTCGTCGAGCTTTTTGAAGACGGTTTCTTTGACGCCCATTTCTTCAAACACCGCCTCGATCACCAAATCAGCCTGACCGATGTCGTCGTAGCTCAGCGTGGTGGACAACAAGGCCATGCGCTCGTCGTACTTCTCTTGCTTGAGCTTGCCTTTTTTGACCTGCGCTTCGTAGTTTTTGCGGATGGTGGCCACGCCACGGTCCAGCGCGTCTTGCTTCATTTCGACGATCTTCACGGGGATGCCCGCGTTCAAGAAGTTCATCGAGATGCCGCCGCCCATGGTGCCAGCACCAATCACGGCGATGGACTTGATCTCACGCTTGGGGGTGTCTTCGGGCACATCAGGGATCTTGCTGGCCGCACGGTCGGCCATGAAGATGTGGCGCAGCGCTTTGCTCTCAGGCGTCATCATCAAGGCGGTGAAAATTTCACGCTCCAAGACCATGCCGTCTTCAAACTTTTTCTTGGTGGCGGCTTCCACGGCCTCCAAGCATTTGACAGGTGCTGGCAGGTTTTTGGCCATGCCTTTGACCATGTTGCGCGCAAACTGGAAGTAAGCATCGCCCTGGACGTGCTTGCAAGGCAGATTGCGGACCAAAGGCAAAGGTGAACCATCGGCATGGGCTGCGGCCACTTTGCGGGCCATGGCCAAAGCTTCTTCAGCCAGGGTTTCGGCCGATTGGGCCATCGCATCGAACAGCTTTTGACCAGGCAACATGGCCAGCATTTCGCTCTTGATGGCTTCGCCGCTGACGATCATGTTGAGTGCGGCTTCCACGCCAATCACGCGGGGCAGACGCTGCGTGCCGCCCGCGCCGGGAATCAAGCCCAGTTTGACTTCTGGCAAAGCCACCGAGGTGCCTGGCGCAGCGATGCGGTAGTGGCAGCCCAAAGCCAGCTCCAAACCACCGCCCATGGCCACCGAGTGGATGGCGGCCACGATGGGCTTGGCCGAGTTTTCGCAAGAACGGATCACGCTCAGCAAGTTGGGTTCTTGGATCGCTTTGGGCGAGCCGAATTCACGGATGTCCGCGCCACCCGAGAAAGCCTTGCCGCCGCCAGTGATGACGATGGCTTTGACGGCCGCGTCGTTGTTGGCTTTTTCCAGACCATCGGTGATGCCGATGCGGGTGGACAGACCCAGGCCGTTGACGGGTGGGTTCATCAGGGTGATGACCGCGACGTCGCCGTGGACTTTGTACTCAGCTGTCATGCTGTTTTCCTTTGCGTGAAATAAAGCTTGGAATAAAAAAGAACGACCGTTCGTTTTTAAAAGATTGTAGTGGCAAGTTGGGGGAAGAACAGCTTCAGTTTCGAGAAACTGTCTCTCTCGGGACGAGGCTCAAACTTCCAGCCACTCCTTGCGGATGTAGTTGTTTTGACGCAGTTCTTCGGGGGTGCCCTCAAAAACGATGCTGCCATGGCCCATGACCAGTGCCCGATCCGAGATGTTCATGGCGATGGTGAGCTTTTGCTCGATCAAGAGCACCGAAATGCCCCGGCGCTTGAGCTCTTGCAGGTACTGACCGACCAATTCCACAATTTTGGGCGCCAAGCCCTCTGTGGGTTCGTCGATGATGATCAGATCGGGGTCGCCCATCAGGGTGCGGCACAGGGTGAGCATTTGCTGCTCGCCGCCCGACAAAACGCCCGCTTCGGTGTGCTCGCGCTCTTTGAGGCGTGGAAACAAGGCAAACATGTCGTCAAACGACCAGCGCCCATTTTGACCACTGCGCTTTTGGCCCAGTTGCAGGTTTTGGCTCACGGTGAGTTTGGGGAAGATGTCGCGATTTTCGGGCACGTAACCGATGCCCAAGTGCGCCACTTCATAGGCTTTTTTGCCTTGAATGGCTTGGCCTTTCCAGTCGATGGTACCTTGGCAATCGACCAAGCCCATGATGGCTTTGGCGGTGGTCGAGCGGCCAGAGCCGTTGCGCCCCAAAAGGGCGACGATCTCGCCTTGGCCCACGCCAAAGTTGACGCCGTGGAGCACATGGCTTTTGCCGTAATAGGCGTGCAGGTTTTCAATCTTCAACATCTCAGTGGCCTCCTGCCTGGCTGTCGGCCACAGACGAGCCCAAATACGCTTCTTGCACTTTGGCGTTGGCACGAACCGCCTCAGGCGTATCAAAGGCGATCACCTCGCCATAAACCACCACGGCGATCTTGTCGGCCAGACCAAACACCACGCCCATGTCGTGCTCCACCGTCAAAAGGGTTTTGCCCACGGTGACTTCTTTGATCAGGTGAATGAAGCGCGAGGTCTCGCTCTTACTCATACCGGCCGTGGGTTCGTCCAGCAAGATCACGTCGGAGCCGCCGGCAATCGTCACCCCGATTTCCAGGGCGCGTTGCTCGGCGTAGGTGAGGTTCATGGCCAGCACATCACGTTTTTTGTCGAGGTGGATCATGTCCATCAGCTGCTCGGCGCGTTCGTTGGCGTCTTTCAAGCCCGAGAGGAACTTGAAAAACGTGTACTTGTAGCCCAGGCTCCAGAGCACCGCACAGCGCAGGTTCTCGAAAACGCTGAGCTTGGGAAAGATGTTGGTGATCTGGAAGCTGCGCGACAGCCCCATGCGGTTGATCTCGTAGGGTGACTTGTGCTGAATGGCTTGGCCGTTGAGCAAAATGTCACCACTGGTGGGACCAAACCGGCCGCTGATCAGGTTGAACAGCGTGGACTTGCCCGCACCGTTGGGGCCAATCACAGCCACACGCTCACCGGCTTGCACAGCCAGGTTCACGCCACGGATGATTTCGGTCTTGCCGAAATTTTTGCGAACGTCTTTCAGTTCCAGTGCGTAGGTCGTACTCATACTGCAGTCTCCCGGCGCTTGATTTCTTTTTCGATCTCGGTCTGGATCACACCCCACTCCAGCATGTACTGGCGGCGGGTCACCTCAAACAAGCCCAAACCGGTCAGCATCACAAAGGTGCAGCCAAACCAGCTGTCCAGACTCTTGGCGTTGAGGCTCACGCCCATGAATTTGACGGTGTCACCCAAAGCCGAATTGAGCTGCAGGTGGTAGACCATCTCGATCATGGCGCCCGCACCGGCCAACATTACAAAGGCCGTGAGGCCCAAGCCGAGGTAACTGGTCCAGATCTGTTTGAGCTTGCCGAACTTGGCCACGCGCAAATTCATCATGATCAAGCTGGCAATGCCGCCGGGGGCATACATGACCATGAACAAAAAGACCAGACCCAGGTACAGCAGCCAGGCTTTGGTCAACTCTGACAAAAGCACAAAGGCGATCACCATCAAGATGGCACCCAGGATAGGGCCAAAGAAGAAGGTCGCCCCACCCAAGAAGGTGAAGAGCAAATAGGCACCCGAGCGCCCTGCCCCAACGACTTCGGCGGTGACGATCTCGAAGTTGAGTGCGCCCAAGCCCCCGGCAATGCCGGCAAAGAAACCGGCAATGATGAAGGCGATGTAACGCACACGTTGCGTGTTGTAGCCGATGAACTCCACACGCTCCGGGTTGTCACGCACAGCGTTCAAGATCCGGCCCAAAGGCGTTTGCGTGAAGGCAAACATCAGCGCCACACACACAAAGGTGTAGGCCGCGATCAGGTAATACACCTGAATTTGCGGTCCGTAGGTGATGCCAAAGAAAGCTTGACCGGCCACGCGGTTGCCCGAGACACCCGCTTCGCCCCCGAAGAATTCGGAGAACATGAGCGACATGGCAAACACCAACTCGGCCACGCCCATGGTGATCATGGCAAACGGTGTCCCCGACTTGCGGGTGGTCACATAACCCAGCAAGATCGCAAAGCCCATGCCGGCCACGCCACCCACGATGGGCAACAAACTGACCGGAATGTGCAATTGGCCACCACTGACCATGTTGAGCGCATGGATGGCAATGTAAGAGCCAAGGCCCGTGTACACCGCATGGCCAAAGCTGAGCATGCCGCCTTGCCCCAACAAAATGTTGTAGGACAGGCAAGCGATGATGGCGATGCCCATTTGGGCCAGCATGGTGGTGGACAAGTTACTGGTGAAGACCAGCGGTGCGGCCAAGAGCACCAGAGCAAACAAGCTCCAGATGACCCAACGGCCGACGTTGTAGGGTTTGAATTTGTAAACAGCAGCCATGTCTTAACCCTCGCGTGTACCCAAAAGACCCTTGGGCCGGAAGATCAGGATCAGCACCAGGAACAAATATGGCAGGATCGGCGCGACCTGCGAAACCGTGAGCTTGGCAAAGGTGTTGTCTTGCGTCGCCGCAGAGACCGCCCAGCCCATGTCCTTGGCCAACACCAAGAAGGAATAGTCGATGGCCACGGCAAAGGTCTGGATCACACCGATCAAGACCGAAGCGAGGAATGCGCCCGACAAGGAGCCCATACCGCCCACCACCACCACCACGAAGATGACCGAACCCACCGTGGCAGCCATGGCCGGCTCAGTGACAAAGGTGCTGCCGCCGATGACGCCAGCCAAACCGGCCAAACCGGTACCGGCACCAAACACCAGCATGAAAACGCGCGGCACGTTGTGCCCCAGGGCCTCGGCCATTTCGGGGTGCGTCAAAGCCGCTTGAATGACCAAGCCGATGCGGGTTCGCGTGAGCAAGAGCCACAAAGACACCAACATCAGCAAAGCCACCAACATCATGAAGGCACGCGTGGCGGGAAACGGCGAACACAAGACACGCACCGCCGCATCAGCAGCGCTGCACATGTCGGCAGGTGCAGACCCCCAAACCAGGCTCAGGCCATTGACAGAGTGGTTGATGAGGGTGAATGCCGAGCTGCGAAGGATTTCAGGTGGCTGGAATTCCACAGCTGTGCGGCCCCAGACCAACTGGATCAACTCGAGGACGACGTAAGACAAGCCGAAAGTCACCAACAACTCGGGCACATGGCCGAAGGGGTGAACTTTGCGCAGTGTGACGCGCTCGAACAAGGCGCCACAAGCACCGACCAAAAGCGGCGAAATGACCAAGGCAGGCCAAAAACCGATCAAGCCCGACAGGGTGTAACCGAAATAGGCGCCGATCATGTAGAAACTGGCGTGCGCAAAGTTGAGCACACCCATCATGCTGAAAATCAAGGTCAGCCCAGAGCTGAGCATGAAGAGCAACAGCCCGTAACTGAGGCCGTTGAGCATGGAGATGATGAAAAACTCCATAAATACCGCTACTTTCCAGGCTTTGTGAGCCTAACTTCGTTACCGAAAGTGGGTTGACCGTTCAACCCGAAACACGCGTGCCGGAACACGCCAAGAAAAAGGCCCGACAACGTTCGAGGTCATCGGGCCCGGGAGCCGCAAGGCCAATCAGCCTGGACGCTTCATCTGGCAGCTGGTGGGCGTGCTGGAGACATAGGATGGGAACTCCTTGACGGGAGCCAAAGTCATGCCGGTGTTTTCCGGGCTATAGGGGTACTTCTTGTCCGCCTTTTGCCACACGGTCATGTACAGCGGTTGCTGCAACTGGTGGTCTGTCTTACGGATCTGAACTTCGCCGTGGTAGCTGTTGAAGGTCAAGCCCTCCAAGGCAGCAGCCACTTTGACAGGATCGGTGGATTTGGCCTTGGCCATGGCCGCGCCCAAGGCGTTGTAAATCGAGATGACCGAGCCGGTGTAGAAATCGTCGTTGAATTTGGTCTTGAACTCAGCCATCCATTTGCCCAAATCACCACCCATGTTGTAGTGGTTGTAGGCGATCTGGTACACGCGGCCTGCACCGCCAGTACCCAAGGCTGTGGGCGTGCCGGTCACACCGGTGTAGTAGGTGTAGAACTTGCCGTTGTAGCCGCCTTCGTTGGCCGCTTTAACAAGCAGTGCCAAGTCAGAACCCCAGTTGCCGGTGATGACGGTGTCAGCGCCAGAAGCCTTGATCTTGGCAATATAGGGCGAGAAATCACGCACTTGGGCCAGTGGGTGCAGGTCTTCACCCACGATCTGAATGTCAGCACGCTTGCGGGCCAGATTTTCTTTGGCGAACTTGGCCACTTGGTGACCATGCGAATAGTTCTGGTTGAACAGGTACACCTTCTTGATGTCTTTTTGGTCGGCCATGAAGGTGGTCATGGCTTCGATCTTCATCGAGGTGTCGGCATCAAAGCGGAAGTGCCAGTAGCTGCACTTGCTGTTGGTGAAATCGGGGTCCACAGCCGAGTGGTTCAGGAAGATGATTTCCTTGCCAGGGTTGCGCTCGTTGTGTTTGTTGACGGCTTCGATCAAGGCACCGGCCACGGAGGAACCGTTGCCTTGCGTGATGTAGCGCACGCCTTGGTCCATGGCGGCTTTGAGCGCGTTCAAGCTTTCAGCGGGGCTCAACTTGTTGTCGATGCCAATCACCTCGAACTTCACACCCGCTGGGTTGGATTTGCTGAACTTCTCAGCAAAAAACTGGAAGCTTTTGAGCTGGTTGCTGCCCACGGGGGCCATCAGACCCGACAAGGGATCGATCCAAGCGATTTTGACAGTTTCGCCTTTTTGTGCGAAGGCGCCAAAAGCGCAAGTGCTCAGTGCTGCGGCAGCGATCAAGCGTGTGGTGAATTTCATTCAAAGTCTCCTGCGTTGTGAATCAGACGGTGTCAGCGTAACCGCTGATTTCACAAACTCGCTCGGGGTTTGCACCTAAGCTGTATCACCCTTGCGACTTGAGCGCCGCAAGAGGTGATTTGTCGCACATCAAAGGCCGGGCAAAACGTAGTCGGTCAGCTGCTCACGCAAACGGGTTTTGAGCATCTTGCCGGTAGCACCCAAAGGGATCGCATCCACAAAAACCACATCGTCTGGGATCTGCCATTTGGCGGTCTTGCCGTCGTAGAACTGAATCAGTTCATCGCGTGAAACTTCTGCACCTGGTTTTTTGACCACACAGACAATGGGCCTTTCGTCCCACTTGGGGTGGCGAATGCCGATGCACGCGGCCATGGCCACAGCAGGGTGGGCCATGGCGATGTTTTCCACATCGATCGAGCTGATCCACTCGCCGCCGGACTTGATCACATCTTTGCTGCGGTCGGTGATTTGCATGAAGCCATCGGTGTCGATGGTGGCCACATCGCCCGTCGGGAACCAGCCGTCCACCAAAGGATCGCCGCCTTCAGCTTTGAAGTAATTGGCAATCACCCAGGGGCCTTTGACCAAGAGATCGCCTGCGGCTTTGCCGTCATGCGGCAGCTCACGGCCATCGGCATCGACGATTTTCATGTCGATGCCAAAAATGCAGCGGCCTTGCTTCATGCGCAGCTTCATCTGTTCGGCTTCGGGCAAGCGCTCGTGTTTGTTTTTGAGCGTGCACAGCGTGCCCAGCGGACTGAGCTCGGTCATGCCCCATGCGTGCAGCACATCCACGCCGTAGTCTTCGCGGAAAGCCGTGATCATGGCCGGTGGGCAGGCCGAGCCACCGATCACGGTGCGGTTGAGTTTGGAGAACTTCAGGCCCGCAGGCTTCATGTGCCCCAGCAGCATTTGCCACACGGTGGGCACACCGGCTGCGAAGGTCACGCCTTCGGCCTCGATCAGTTCGTACACCGATTTGCCATCCAGTGCCGGGCCGGGGAAGACCAGCTTGGCCCCCACCATGGCAGCGCTGTAGGGGATGCCCCAAGCGTTGACGTGGAACATGGGCACCACAGGCAAGATCGAATCGCGTGCCGAGATGCACATCACATCGGGCAAAGCCGCTGCGTACGCGTGTAGCAAAGTAGACCGGTGGCTGTACAGCGCGCCTTTGGGGTTGCCGGTGGTGCCGCTGGTGTAACACAAGCTGCAGGCGGTGTTTTCGTCCAGCTGAGGCCAGGTGTAGGTGTCGGATTGCGCGCCCATCCAAGTTTCGTAACTGACCAGACCCGGAATGCCGGTGTCGGCCGGCAATTTGTCGGCATCGCACAAAGCCACATACTGGCGGATCGTGGGGCATTTGGCATGCACCGCTTGCACCAAGGGCAAGAAGCTCATGTCAAAGCACAGCACCTGGTCTTCGGCATGGTTGGCGATCCAAGCGATCTGTTCGGGGTGCAGACGCGGGTTGATGGTGTGCAGCACACGGCCCGAGCCGCTGACCCCAAAGTACAGCTCCAAGTGGCGGTAACCGTTCCAGGCCAGTGTGGCAATGCGGCTGCCTTGCGGCACCTGCATGCCATCCAAGGTGTTGGCCACCTGGCGCGAGCGTTTGGCCGCTTGAGCCCAGTTGTAGCGGTGGATGTCGCCTTCTACGCGGCGAGAAACGATTTCGCCATCGCCATGGTGGCGCTCGGCAAATTCAATCAAGGAAGAAATCAGCAAAGATTGCTGTTGCATCAGTCCCAACATGTGATGGTCTCCGGTCAAAGGGTCAAAAAAATCAATTTTCATTGTGCCCCCAATCGGGCGCGGCGCAGAGGATAAGCCCTCTGAGCCCGTGTGCTCTTGTCAAGGGCGAGACAATGGCGACATGTCAGAACCCCATTCACCCGCATCGCCAAGCACCCCGCCTTTGGATTGGCAACACCGCTTGACGCAGCTGGGCCCCCAGTTTTTCACCCGCTTGCAGCCCACCCCTTTGGCGGCGCCTGCCTGGGCGGCCCGCAACCACGCCCTGGCCTCTGAGCTAGGTTGGTCGGCCTTACTGGACGACGCGCACCTGAGCGCACTGGCTGGCAACGCCTTGCTTGTGGGCTCTGACCCCTTGGCCACCGTTTACAGCGGCCACCAGTTTGGTCATTGGGCCGGTCAACTGGGCGATGGCCGGGCCATTTGGCTGGGCGAAGCGGCATCCGCGCTGGGCCTGCAAGAAATCCAGCTCAAGGGGGCAGGCCCTACGCCCTACTCCCGCCGAGGCGATGGCCGGGCGGTGTTGCGATCGAGCATCCGCGAATACCTGTGCAGCGAGGCCATGCATGGCCTGGGCATCCCCACCACCCGCGCCTTGAGCTTGGTCGCGTCCCCCGAGCCGGTGCGGCGCGAAACGCTGGAGACCGCCGCTGTGGTGGCCCGTGTGGCCCCCAGTTTTTTGCGCTTTGGCCATCTGGAGCACTTTGCGGCCCAAGGCGATGTGGACAGTTTGCGGACTTTGGTCGATCACTTCATCGATCACCACTTGCCCCAAGCCGATGAATGCGCGGCACAGTGGCAAGGCAACCGCTATGCCGCCATGCTGTACCTGGTCCAGGACAGCACCGCCCGTCTCTTGGCCCAGTGGCAAGCCGTGGGCTTTTGCCACGGCGTGATGAACACCGACAACATGAGCCTCTTGGGCCTGACCATCGATTACGGGCCCTTCCAGTTCATGGACGGTTTTGACCCAGGCCACATCTGCAACCACACCGACACCCAAGGCCGCTACGCCTACAGCCGCCAGCCCAACATCGCTTACTGGAACTTGTTTTGTCTGGCGCAAGCCCTGCTGCCTTTGATCGAAGACCAGGACCTGACCCTGCAGGTGCTGGAGGGTTACAAAACCGGTTTCCCCCGCGCCTTGGGCGACGCCATGCGCGCCAAACTGGGGCTGGTTGGTGCATTGGCCAGCGATGAGTTGCGCGAGTCCGACTGGACCTTGGTCGAGGATCTGCTGCAATTGATGGCCACGCAGCGTCTGGACTTCACCCATTTTTGGCGTCAATTGAGCCACGCTGTGGCGGCTCACCAAGAAGGCAGCCTGGCGGCGTTCGAGCCGGTGCGTGATTTGTTTGTCGATCGGGCCAGCTGGCAAGATTGGCTGTCGCGCTATTTGCAACGCTTGGGCTCAGTGCATTTAAGTGAGGTCGGCCAAAGCATGCTGCGCGTCAACCCCAAGTTCGTTTTGCGCAACCACCTGGCCGAAATCGCCATCCGCAAAGCACAGTCGGGCGACTTCAGCGAAATCGAGACCCTGCACAACTTGCTAAAGTCGCCCTTCGACGAGCATCCGGGCTTTGAAGCCTATGCCGACCTGCCGCCCGATTGGGCCCGTCAAGTGGAAATCAGCTGTTCATCATGACCATCACCAAAACCGATCAAGAGTGGCGCGAGATCTTGCAAGCCAAAGGCGCCGAGCCTGTGGCCTACGCCGTGACGCGCCAAGCCGCCACCGAGCGCCCCTTCACCGGCAAATACGAGTCGCACTGGGCCACAGGCATTTACCGCTGCATTTGCTGCGATGCCGAGCTGTTCAAGTCCGACACCAAGTTTGACGCTGGCTGCGGCTGGCCCAGCTTTTCGCAGGCGGCATCTGAGAACGCCATCCAAGAAAACGTCGACCGCAGCCACGGCATGGTGCGGGTGGAAACAGTTTGTGCCCAATGCGGTGCGCACCTGGGTCATGTGTTCGAAGACGGCCCAGCCCCCACGGGCTTGCGCTACTGCATGAACTCCGCTTCGTTAGACTTCGAGCCTTTGTGATGAACCCGGGCGGGGTCCATGTGACACCGCCCTAACCGCCCCTGACATGAAATTCCTGATCGACTTTTTCCCCATCCTGCTGTTTTTTGGGGCCTACAAAATGGCCGACATTTACACCGCCACCGCGGTGCTGATGGCCGCTACTGTGGTGCAGACCGCCCTGATCTACAAGATGGACGGCAAGCTGCAAACCATGCACAAGATCACCTTGGTGCTGGTGATTGGCTTTGGCGCTTTGACGCTGGGCTTGCACGATGAACGCTTCATCAAGTGGAAGCCCACCTTGCTGTACACCGGCCTGGCCGTGGCCTTGGCCATTGCGCACTGGGTGATGAAGAAGAACTTTTTGCAAATGATGTTGGGCCAGCAATTGCAATTGCCCGCGCCGGTGTGGCACCGCATGAACATCGCGTGGATGCTGTATTGCCTCTTCATGGCCAGCATCAATGCGTATGTGGCGACCTATTTTTCGACCGAAGACTGGGTCAACTTCAAGGTCTGGGGCTATGTGTTCCCCTTGGTGTTCATCGTGGCCCAAGGCATTTACGTGGCCCGTCACCTGCCCAAGGACCAATGAACACCATGACCGTTGCCCAACAAATCCACGCCCGTTTGACCGAGCGCCTGCAGCCGACGGCGCTGAAGGTGATCGATGAAAGCGCCGACCACGCCGGTCACGCCGGCGCCAGTGCCAGCGGCCAAGGCAGCCACATGCGTGTGTGCATTGCTTCACCGATGTTTACAAACCTGAGCCGCGTTCAGCGTCACCGGCTTGTGTATGATGCGCTGCAAGATTTCATCGACCAAGGCTTGCATGCCTTGGCCATCGAGCTGATCTGAAAATACTCCCTTATTTCATACCTGACGAACCGTCCTTGAGGAAAGAATCCATGAAAAAGCAAATGCTCAGCGCCGCAACCGCCGTTTTGGCTCTGATGGCTGCGCCAGCTTTCGCCCAGAACCTGGCCGTGGTCAACGGCAAGCCCGTGCCCTCTTCGCGCGTGGAAGTGCTCAAGCAGCAAGTGGAACGCTCCGGCCGTCCCGTGACGCCTGAAGTGCTGGCCCAGATCAAAGAAGAGCTGGTGGCCCGTGAAATCTTCATGCAGGAAGCCAAAAAGCGCGGCCTGGACGCCACCGAAGACTACAAAAACCAACTCGAGTTGGCCCGTCAAACCATCTTGATCCGCGACCTGTTCGCCGATTTCCAAAAGAAAAACCCGGTCACCGATGCTGAAATCCAAGGCGAATACGACAAGTTCGTGGCCGCCAACGGTGGCAAGGAATACCGTGCCCGCCACATCTTGGTGGAAAAAGAAGACGAAGCCAAAGCCCTGATCGCCGACATCAAAAAAGGCGCCAAGTTTGAAGACCTGGCCAAGAAGATGTCCAAGGACCCAGGTTCCGGCGCCAACGGTGGCGACCTGGACTGGGCCGCTGCGGGCAGCTATGTGCCTGAGTTCTCGGGTGCCATGGTCAAACTGGGCAAAGGCGAAATGACCGAAACACCGGTCAAGAGCCAGTTCGGTTTCCACGTCATCCGCGTGGACGATGTGCGCGAAGCCCAGTTGCCCAAGCTTGAAGAAGTCAAACCTCAGATCGCCCAGCAATTGCAGCAGCAAAAGCTCAGCGGCTACCAAGACAGCCTGCGCAGCAAAGCCAAGATCCAGTGATCTGGGTCATTGGCGCCTTGTGAAAACGCGGCTTCGGCCGCGTTTTTTTGTTGGAGCTGGGATAATGCCACCCCATGCTGCCCCACCAACTCGAACTCCTCGCCCCCGCCCGCAACCTTGAGATCGGCATCGAAGCCATCCACCACGGCGCGGATGCGGTCTACATTGGCGGCCCCTCTTTCGGGGCGCGGTCCACCGCCGACAACTCGGTGCAAGACATTGCCAAACTGGTGCAGCATGCGCACCGCTTCCACAGCCGCATCTTTGTCACGCTCAACACCATCTTGCGCGACGACGAACTGGAAGGCGCCCGCAAGCTGGCCTGGCAGCTTTACGACGCCGGCGTGGACGCCCTGATCGTGCAAGACATGGGTTTGCTGGAAATCGACATGCCGCCGATCCAGCTGCACGCCAGCACCCAAACTGACATCCGCACGCCCGAAAAAGCGAAGTTTTTGCAAGACGCGGGTTTGAGCCAAATCGTGCTGGCCCGTGAGCTGACCTTGCCGCAGATCAGCGCCATCCGCGATGTGATCGACACCGATCGCACCGTCATCGAGTTCTTTGTGCACGGCGCTTTGTGTGTGGCCTACAGCGGCCAGTGCTTCATCAGCCATGCCCACACCGGCCGCAGCGCCAACCGGGGCGACTGCTCTCAGGCCTGCCGCCTGCCCTACGAGGTCAAAGACGCCCAGGGCCGCATCATTGCGCACGACAAGCACGTGCTGAGCATGAAGGACAACAACCAAAGCGAGAACCTGCGCGCCTTGGTGGACGCGGGCATCCGCAGCTTCAAGATCGAAGGCCGCTACAAGGACATGGCCTATGTGAAAAACATCACGGCCCACTACCGCAAGCTTTTTGACGAGGTGCTGAACGAACGGCCCGAGCTGGCGGCCGCCTCGCA
>JACCDH011017760.1_pt1 | contig 14455 bp, 6 predicted proteins | sample 7442481 | NCBI WGS metagenome assembly JACCDH01 (sample SAMN15323433, study PRJNA562643) | freshwater metagenome | isolation source: river surface water | place: USA:Blue River Watershed | collected 2017-08-15
AAAAAATATATGTTAAAAAATAAATAAATATATATTATTATTAGTAGATAATAATATAATAATGTTACCACAAAATATTCAAACATCTATAAATAATTATGTTAAAAGTAATCAGTTTGATAAAATTATATTAAATAAAGATGATAATAATAATTATGATATTTCTATTTTTCATTCAAATTTTGTAAAACATTTGTTTTTTGATATTTATTTAAAAGATGGTGATGGTAATAATATGTCACAAGTATCAAGTGTATTTTCACATATTTTAGAAAAATTTATTGAAGAAATAAATCCTGAAAGAAATATTTTAGTATCTCAATTAAATAAATTAAATCATTTAATAAAAAATGCTTTTACAATTTATCAAAATCAACTTTCAAGAGATAATAATGGATATTTTATAAAATATTATACGGATATTTTACAATATATTGAAGAAAATAATGAAATTCTTCTTTTTGGAGGATGGGCTTATCAATCCGCACATGCATTATCTTTATATATATCTAAAAATCGTGATAATACATATAATTTACAAATTATTAATTCCGGATTAGGATCAAATTATCATAATTTTGATCGTAATTATAAAAATAGTAATTTTCAAAATAATGACTCTTATTTAGATGAAAATCTTAAATCAAACATTATTATTGAATCACAAAATATTTCTCGTGAAGATATTATTAAAATTTTACATATTCAAAAAAAAAATATATCAAATCTTAATTCTTTAAATAGATATTTAGAAAATGTATATAAAATTAATATTGATTCAAACATAATTAATACAGATAATATTGAAATAAATAATGTAAAAATTGATATATATAAAGCAATATTAGAAGCTAAGCGTGTACCTACTGGATTTTTAGATGATTTTAAAGTAAATGAATTTAGATTAAACCATTTAAATGGTGATTTTGTTCCTAAAAATAGTAATCCAGCAATTGATTTTTATACTTTAATATTTGATATTGTACCACAAAATACTTTTAAACCGTTATTTATTGATTACAAACAATTTTCAGGATCGTGTTCATTTTTTTCACTTTTATATTTTATTAAATATTTTATGATGAAATTTGAATATAAAAATAAAAGAAGATCTAATCATTTAATAAATGGAAATGATCATAATGAGCTTTTTCATAATTTTTATACTTATATAAAAAATTATATAACTTCACAAATTATTGCTCATTTAAAATTAGTTTTACCAATACAAAATTCAAGAAATCAAACTTTTCATATTTATGATATTTTAAATAAAGATGATTATAATATATATATTAATAATTGTAATTTATTATTTAGAGATAAAAATATTAGTGATTCATTAAAAGAAAAACTTAAAAATTGTTTGTCAGAAATTTATCAAAAATCTATAAATAAAATATATAAACCAATTCATATTATAAATCAAGAATATACAAGTATTTCAGAAATTTATACAACTTATAAATTATTAATTAAAAGATTTGATGAAAATAGTATTATTGATTTAAATAATATTAAATTAATATCACAAAATTATAATTCACCAAAAACATCAAATTTAAAAAAATCAAATAAAATAAAAAATTTTATACATATATTAATATACGATTTTGTAAAACATATATTTAAATCAAATAAATCATATCAAATATTACATTTTGATAAAAATAATTTATTAAATTATAATTATTCCATTATAAAATTTAATAATTCTTTTGAATTAAATTTTTTATTATTTTTAATTATTTCAAATTCAAAATCTTTATTTTATGATGCCTTTAATAAAAATATAAATAATATAAATGAATCCATTTTAAATAAACAAATTATACGTAAATTATTTAGTAATAATAACATTCAAAATTTAAAAAAAATAATAATTGGATATAATACAGATAGTAATAAATTTTATTTTGTAAATACATTATTTATATCGAATCAACTATTAAATATTCCATTAAATATTATATATAAATCTTTATTATTTGGAGCATTTTTTTATTCAAAACATAGACAACTATTACCTAGAAGAATTACAAGTTTAATTTATAATTTTACAGATGATATTAAACCTTTAAATGAAAGAGAAAATATTGATGATTATTTAAATAATCAATTATCTTATTATAAAAGTTATTTAAAAAATAGTACTAATTTAGATTCTTTTATTAATCTTATTAATGAAAATAAATTACAAAATTACGGTAAATTAAATATTAATAATAGAGAATATGTTTTAAATTTTCCACAATATATAAATTATATTGAAGATAAAAAATTATATATTAAAAATAAAGTAGGTCCTATTGAAAAATGGGTACCATCTTTTATTAATTATATGGTTTTTAATCATGATTTTATTTTATATCATTATTCCAATTTCATTTCTTTTATGGCACAAAATCCAAATAATTTAAATAATATACATTTTTCAATTTATTCAAATACATCATCTAACTTAAAAAAAAATATTATTTTTAATTATTTTAATATTTTTGATAAAAATATTTCATTAGATCACGCATTAAAATCTTTCTCAAATATTAATCTTGATTTATTTATTCAACAAATACCATATATTTGTGATACTTATGGTTATACATTTATTGAAATATTTAATTATGTTGTTAAATATAATAAAGAAAAAATAGAAGCATATGATGGATTTTTTGAAAAAGTATTTTTAAAAGTAAATAGTAAATATATTCAATATTTTTTAAAGAAAGATTATGTTCAATTTATAAATGAAGTATATCAAAATACATATAATAAAATACCATATAATATTTATTTAAATATTTTAAATAATGAATCAAATACTTTAGAAGAATATTTATATATTCCTTTATTAAATGATATTGATAATGATAATGTAATTCAAAAATATAATTCTGAATTTGAAATATTATATTTTACAAATCCTTTAATTAGTAAATATAAAAATTTATTTGTAGATACTTATAATCTTTTATTTTTATTAAAAAAAGATGAACATATTTATTATATAAATGAATTTAATCAACTTATTATGTTTAATACAAGTAATAATTATTTAACATATGATATAAATAGTATAAATTATTTTGTAATAGATGATATACATAATACATTTTTTAATATACATACAAATCAAGCTCTTATAAATAATATTTATTTTGTTAAAAATATATTAAATTCAATCAATGAAAAATATTTAATTTTACATAATAATTTAACAAATAAAACAAAAATTATATTTTTAAATCATTCTAATTATTATATTCATTTTGATTCATCATTCATTTTATTACACGATCATATTAAAAATAAAGATTACCAAATTATAAATAATTTAGATAATAAATCTATATTACAAATACTTTTATTTGGTATTAATAATGGATTTTTATTAAAAGATGATTTCGAAAATTACTTTTTATTATTATTTATAAATAAAAATATATTAAAAAATGAATTAAATAAATCATTATATATTCAAGGTAAACCATATTATATTAATAAAAATATTAATAATGATAATATTAAACATCAAAAAATTGTTCAAAAAACATTATATTTAATAAATAATATTGAAAGTGATATTCAAATATTTCAATTACATAATTCATATTTATTTTTTAAAAATAATGATTTATATTCTTTATTACTTTTAACTTTAACATTTTGTTTTTCAAAAAATATTACATACACTAATTTTTTATTAAATACTTTTAAACAAGTTTATTTAAATAATCATCCAAATAATTCAAAAGAATATAATTTATTATCATTGGTTTCACATTTAATTGATAATGATCTTATTGATATTCCATATTGGTTTACATTAATGGATTTATCAAAAAATAAAAATATGGATTATCATGATAAAATTATTACTTTTGTACGAAAAAAGATTTTATATAATTATGAAAATATATATAATATTGAAGATATTGTTAATAATTATGATAATCATTTTAATATTTTTTTACACGAATATCATACTATAATTGATAATTATTTTAATCAATTACGTATTACACCGAATAATCAAACTACTTTATTATCAAACGTACAAAAATTAACTAATTTAAATATTTTTATTAAAAGTATATTATATTTTTCATCAAATAATTCAAATAAAAAAAGATTATTAACAAATTCTAATTTTAAAACAAAAATGTTAAATGAATTTAATTTACTTTTTAAAAAAGAAAAAAGTATGTTAAATATTGATTTTATAAAACCTATGTTACATTATGAAACAAATTATCACACAAATGTTTTTAATTATATATTTAAAATAAATTCTTATAATAATGAAGCTACTGAAAATGCCGGAGCCAGAGAAAATGCTGCTACTAGAGAAAATGCTGGAGCCAGAGAAAATGCTGCTACTAGAGAAAATGCTGGAGCCAGAGAAAATGCTGGAGCCAGAGAAAATGCGCAAGTTAAAAATAATATATTTAATAAATATTTAAAATTATATTCATTAAATAATATTATTTTACAAAATTGTAATTATTTATATTTTAAACTTTATTTAAATCAATTATTAAATATTTCAAATGAATTATTATTAATTATGAATACAAATAATGGTATTTTATTAAATAATAATTCTTTATTAGGTGAAATTTATAAGCCAATTGATACAAATGTAATATTAAGTCACAACTATAATTATAAAAATTCGAATGGAAACGTAATATTAAAAAATATTGAAGAAATTATTTTTGAAATTGAAAACGGATATTATATTCGTCAAGAACAAAAAGAGTTTATTAATAAATTATATCTTAATCAACAAAATCCAAATATTGGTTCTGAAATAGCATATCAACTTCTTATGGGACGAGGTAAAACAAATCTTATTACACCTCTTATTTTATTAAACAATATATATAAAAAATCATATCAGAAATATTCGATAATATTACCTGAATCATTAGTTAATCAAAGTTATAAAACATTTATTTCATATATTAAATATTTGGATAATTTTACAATACGCAAATTAAATGATTTAAATATATTAATGAGTGAATCTAAAAAAGAAAATAGTCATTATATACTCCAAATGATTGACCAAAATTATATTAATATTATTAGTGATAATTATATGAAAAGTTATGTGTTAGCAAATATTGAAAAAATAAATATTATTGAATCATTTTTTAGAAATAATTTTATTATTATGGATGAAATTGATAGTATGATTGATCCATTAAAAAGTAACTTAAATATTATTAATGGAATCGGTACTCAATTAGATAATATTAATACTATTTTTGATATTTACTGGAATTATTTTATATTACCTAGCGCAAATCAAAATAGTTATTTTAATAATCCAAATCGAAAAACGCATATTCATAATATAATTCATAATAGTATTGATTTTATTAAAAGTAAAAATTATAATGGTAATAATGGATATGGTTTTGGTAATTTTGATTATTTAAAAAATGTACCAATTCATAAAAATTTTAATCATTTTATTTGTGTACCTTATTTAAATAATTATGACCCTATTAATTCTTCTAAATTTAGTGATATTGAATTAACAATTTGTGGAACAATATATAGTTATATTCAAGAATGGAAATATAATATAAGATTTACTGATTTCTTATTAATGATTGATAGATATAATCATAAAAATAAAGAAAGTATACAATTATCATCTGTATTCAATATTTCAATTGCTCAATATTATTATACTGAAATATTTAATTTTTTAAATAATGAAGATACAAATGATTTACAAAATATTATTTCATACTATAATATGAATAATATTGACGTTTTGAAAGAAATTTATACTACTAAATATATGACTAAATATAGAAGTATGAATGATATGGATAAAAAAGAATTATTAAAAACATATTTGAGTAAAATTATTATTCCATTATTTATAAATGTTGATAAAAGTCATAATAATATTTCATTTATTGATATTATGGAAATGGCTAAAAATAAAATAATGTTTACAGGTACTGTTGATTTTGAATTACCATTAAATGCTTTTAATCATATATTACCTCAATTTAGTATAAATCATGAAAATTTAAATAGAAGAATGAATATAAATAATGATATTAAAAAATATATGCTTTCAATATGTAATTTTATTGATAAAGATACTTATTCAAATGGATCAATTAAATCTTCTATTCTTGGAAAATTACAAAAAGTTATTCCTAAAATATTTAATAGTAATAGTACTTCTAATATACCATCTACTAATTTAAGACAATTAGAAATTAATATTGAAAAAATTAATACAAAAGAAACGGAATTATTTAAATTTTTATTTATTCAAAATAATATTCGAAATTATAATTCATTAATTGATGTTGGTGGATATATTTTAAATACATCTGTTGAACAAATGGTTAAATACATTTACAATTATTTCGAACAAAATAAAAAAATTTATTATGTTAATGATAATGGAGATAAATTAATTTATGATGGTGATGAAAATATCATTACTTATGATAATCATATTCATAAAAGTGATGAATTATTTATTTATTATGATAATAAACATATTATTGGTATTGATTTTAAACAACCATTAAATATGAAAGGTTTAGTATTAATTGATGAAAAAAATAAATTAACAGAAGTTGCTCAAGGAATATTTAGATTACGAAAAGTAAATATTACACATAATATTGACTTTTATATTAATAAAGAATTTACAAACTTATCTCAATTATATAAATATTTAAAAAATAATAGTATATTACATATTCAAAATACACTTTATTATTTAGATTCTCAATTAATTAAATATTTAGCTAGAAAAATTGGAAATTATAATAAAGAATTATATTTTGAAAATATTACAACAAATTTTAATATAAATAATCATCATACCAGAAATCAATCAACATATAGTGGCAGAAATGAAGCTATGAATCAGCCTGAAAATAAACCTCAAAATAAATCTAAAAATAAAGCTACAAATGAAGCTATGAATGAGCCTGAAAATAAACCTCAAAATAAATCTAGAAATAAAGCTACTAATAAAGCTGAAAATAAAGCTGAAAATAAATCTATAAATGAAGCTATGAATCAAGCTGAAAATAAGGTTGTTTTAGAAAATGTTTATAATAATATTGATAATATACTTAAAAAATATTTATCTTTCATTCAAAAAAATAAAAAATCAATTCAAAATATTATTATACATCCTAAAATTAGTAATAATGTTTCTATATCTCGTGTACATGAAGAAGCAACCGAAGAAGCTACTGAAAAAGAATCAAATATATTACAAGTAATAGATATAGATCGATCTATTATTAAAAATGTTGAACCAAATAATATAAAGATAGATACTTTTGGATTTACTTTTTATGATATTATTAATGGTAATATATTTAAAAATATTTTTAATTATTTTACACTTTTTAATAAAACAATATTTTTAAGTAATATGTATGGAAAGTTTACAGATAATTTTGTTCCTCAATCATTTTATATATTTAAATTTTCTAAAAATCATAATACATCTTATAAAATTATATCTTCAAATGAATATTTATCTTTTATTCACGATTATAAAAATATTGAAGAAGGAAACATAATAGAAGAAAGAAGAGCACATGAAGAAAGAAGTAGAGCAAGTAGAGCACAAGAAGAAAGAAGTAGAGCAAGTAGAGCACATGAAGAAAGAAGTGGAGCAAGTAGAGCACATGAAGAAAGAAGTAGAGCACATGAAGAAAGAAGTGGAGCAAGTAGAGCACGTAAAAAAATGCCTTCATTTAATGGAGGAGGAGGTGGTAGTACAAGCAATTATTATAATAATTCTACAAGTCTATATCCACCTCAACCTCCACCTCGTCAAAGTTTAAGTAATTTAAGAGATAATTTAGTTATAAAAATTAATAATAAAATCAAAAGTAAAAAATATAATCCAAAAACAGAAAATTTAAATAATAATATAAATAGATTATTATTGATTAATAATAAAAATATAAGAAGTATTGAAAATTATAAAAATTTAATATTTCATTATCGTTATCAAAATATAGATGAAGTATTATTTACAAACATTAAAAATAATATTACAGTTTATGATAATAATCTTAATATTATTTTTGGAAATCATTCTCAAAAAATAGATGAAGAAAAATTATTTTTAAATATAATTTCAGTTATATTTTTATATAAAAAATATCAAGTTAATAAATTATATAAAATGTTTAAAATTTTATTTGATACAAATGTTGATTTTTTTAACCAAATTATTAGTATATGTAAACAAATTGAAAATATAACATTATTTAAACATTATGATTTTAATGTTAATATTACAAATCCTTCTAATATATTTACAAATGATGAATTATTATTAGAATTCTTTTATTTGGATAAATTAACAAATATAGATTTTAAAAATATTGTATTAAGATACATTAAAAACGAAGTAACTTTAACAAATTTTGTAAAAGAAATATCTAAAAATAAATTACCTTCTAATTTTACTTTAAATAATTCTAATAAAAATGTAAATATAAATAATCAAAATGATTTAATTACTAAATTAAAATTATATACAAATCATCAATTATTTAAATCAAATACTTTTAATTTAACACAAAATATTTTAAATAAAAATACAAAGTTTACAAAAAATATATATAATAATATTGTTAAACATATTAAATATGTAAATAAAAAAGAAAAAAATGAATCTTGCGTTAAAACCTTACATTATTATAAAAATAAATTATTAAAAATTCCTACTCAAAATTTAAATATAACAAATATAAATAAAAATATTATTAAAAAATCGTGTAAAACAAATTTTAATACTACTAGTATAACTGGTACTCGTCGACCAAATCCGAGATCTCGTACTCAACATAATCAACCTCATTATGATCAATTACATACTCAATCTCACAGTCGTAGAGATCAAAGATATAATGAATAAATATATTTTATAATGTATCAATTAAATCACCCCATTTACAATTTATTATTTTATGATAATATTGTAAATTAAGAATTGGTGTTTCAACTTTCGTTGATTCAACTTTTTGTTTAAAATCTTCCTTAAATCCTACATATACATTCTTAATTTCATTCTTAATTTCATTCTTAATTTCATTCTTAATTTCATTTTTATTTTCTTTTAATAAAGATGTTTTAAAAGAATGATTATTTTCTAAATTATTTATTAAAAGAACTGTTTCATTTATTCCTTCTGATTCTAAATTTATTGGATCAAAATTTTGTGATTGCGATTTTGATAAACTATTTGTTGAATCAAAAGCATATATACTCTTTTTATTTCTTAAATTTGGGCTTAATGGGCTTTTTACATTTTCAGCATTTGGATTGCTTTTACATAACCAATTTGGATGACCAATTGCTTTACAATGTTTACATATTATTGTTGGGCATTTATCAATAACATGTCCTGCTAAATGACAATATTTACACTTTCCTTTAGATTCTTTTACACTCATTTTATATTTAATATATGAATTCTATATTTTAAAGAAAATTATTTTTGCTTTTTGAACGAATTTTTATTTTTATTTTTATTTTTAATTTGTTAACAAAAAAGTTTTATTAACAAAAATTTGATTTATAAACATAATATTTGGATATAAAAAAAATGATTATATAAATAATATAGAATGAAAAATATTTTTAAAAAGGTAAATGAATAGTTTTGAAAGTAAGTATACAAATGAAAATAATATAGATGAAATTCAAATTTCTAAAATTTTTGATTTAAATAGTTCAATTCAAGAATTTAAGAATGAAGAATTTCAAAATATTTTAAATGAAAGCCATAAAATAACAAATATTTTAAAATCATTAGAAAATGAAAAAGATAAAATCATAAATAATGAACATATTGATCCTAAAACGATACATTTAGCAAATCAACATTTATGTGTTATTCAAAATAATTTAAAAGAACAATTATATGAATTACGAATTTTACTTAAACATTTGGAAACAAATAATGTACTTCAATTACAAAATAATCATTCATATGATAAAATGAAAGAAAATAGCATCCATTTTAATCACGTTTTTAAAATATTTTTACCTTATATACTCATTTTTTCGATTTACTTAAAATTTCGTGTTGAAACAAATTAAATTTTTTTTATAAAAAAACAATCGCATTTACCTAAAAAAAAATATTTTTTATTTTTATATTTTTTTAATATAAAGAAGTTTATTTATAATTATATAAGTATATAATTATAATCATTATTAAAAATATAAAATGGAACAAGTAGAAGAATTTAAAGAAGTGGTTTCAGAACAATCAAACACAATCGATAATGAAGAATCAAAAGAAATGGATAAAAATAATTTATCAAAAAGCGAATTAAAAAGATTAGAAACAGAAAAGCGAGTTAAAAGAATTCACGAATTAATGGAATTAATTGATAAAGCTAATGAAGAAATTGAAAATTATCAAGATGAACTTTGGGATTTATTAAAAACACAAATTAAATTACCTAATAAACAAAAACGTGAGCGAAAAGTACGTGCTGAACGCAATGATGATGATGATGTAGAAACCGGAGATGAAAATAATGGTAAAAAGAAAGAAAAAAAAGAAAAAGAAGTAAAAGATCTTTCTAAAAAAATATCTTCATTTGACCGATTCTTTAAACCACCTGTTATTCAAGAAGTTAATAAATGCCAAGATGAAAATGACATTTCTGAAACTATTTCACTTACAAAAGTTGATTCTATTAAAAAACAAAGAGCTCGTGCTGTTAGTTATGATGAAATTGATAAAAATGTTAAAAAGAAAAAAATTGAACATTTTGAAGTTACTGATATTTTTCAAATTGAAGGTATTGAACCTGAATTTGTTCGAGAATGTTTAGAAAAATGTGATATTACTGGTGATATTCGTCTTTTTAGACGTCTTTTTATTAAAAATATTCCTAAAGACCAACAAATTGTACGATTTTTAGGTGGAAAAAATTATCAAGTAAAACGTAATGATTTATGGATTGAGGATTTAAATGGTATTTATATTAAAAGTGTATTAGCTAGAATTTATGAAAAAAGCTATATTGTTGTTAATGAATTAGAACATTATAATGGAAATATTGACCAATTTTTAATTAATCAAGACCATATTACACAATTTGATGATGATAAATATATGGAAAAACTAATGTCCCAAATTTCCACTATTATTGATATTAAAAGTAAAGGAACGTAAATAACCAATTTTTTATAAATTATAAATAATATATTTTAATGTATCGTAGATAACCAATTTTTTATAAAAAAAATGACAATAAAATTATTATGATTATTTAAATCATAATAATTGATTGGGAACTATTTAGTTTCAAGGTTTATGCGTATCACGCAATGCGTATCACGCAATTGGCGCATAGATTAGTATATTTTCGTGTTGTTATCATCCTAATAATTTGATGATAAGCAAAATATATTAGGTCTGTATACATACATTTTTGTGAGCAGGCCGGTAAATAAATAAATAAATGAATATATTTTGATATGATTTGAAATTCTATCAAAAAATATATTACATTCTATATTATATTTATTATATACGTAAGTAATGAAAAGTAATTTATACCAATAATGATTTTAAATCATATAATTGGTAAATAAATGAAAAAGTAATGAAAAGTATATAAAATTGTAATATTTAATTTAAAATATGAACGAAGTAACGACTCATTCTTTTAGAAGAATAGAATCATATAAATATCGATACGTTAATCGATTTTATATAGCGTTATCAAATATTTTAAAATATACTATCAAAAATAGTAAAGTAGTATTGATTACCAATAAGCTGATAACAGCTTATCATTAAACGCGGTAATAATATGAAATATTAGAATGGTCTAACACACCGCTCTTTTAGTATAGATTAAACTTAATAGACTATGTGTTAATAGCACTAAATGTTTTATTTGTTATTTATATACTAAAGTAATCATAAAAATTAAAAAAATATAAAATTAAAAAAATATAAAATTAAAAAAATATAAAATTAAAAAATATAAAATTAAAAAATATGTAAAAATATAATTAAAAATAGAATATAAAAATGGAATATAAAAAATGAAATATAAAAATGAAATATAAAAAATGAAATATAAAAAATGGAATATAAAAATGTACTTAAAAGAATATTTTTATTAAATAACAATTTATTTAATATAAAAAATGTATTTGTCTTTTTTTGATGAAAAACCATTTTATCATGAACTTGATTTTAAATCACATTATATTGAAAAATATTTATATTCCATTTTAGAGCATAGAAATAATGATCAAATAAATAATAATAATGATATCGAAAATTATGATTTAAAATCGATTTATAATTTACAAAATATTATTATTACTGGACCACGTGGTTCTTGTAAAACAACTCAAATATTTGCTTTTATTGCTTCCCTTTTAAATACTCGTTCGATTTATAATCTTAAAAATAATGTTGAAGGATTTCGCTATAAATATTCACCTTTTCATATTCAATTTTCTATTAAAAATTTTAAAAATAATGATATTATTGATGATAATCAAAATATTAAATTTATTCGAAATATTGTTAGCACACCTAATATGGGATTTAATATTCCTAAATTATTATACATTAGTGATTTTGATAAATCTTCTATTGAAATTCAAAAATTTTTTTTAAGAATTATTGAAAAATCTTCAAGTAATGTACGATTTATTCTTGAAATTAATAATTTAAATAATCTTAATCCTGCGATTATTAGTCGTTTTTTTACATTATATTGTAAAATACCATCATATGACCAAGTAAAAAAATCATTATATAATGTTTATGATAAATATATTATTCAAAATCATTTAAATATTATTGATAATCATATTGATCATATACAATTATTACAAAATGAAAAAGAAACAGTTATAAATCAAATGATTTTAAATAGTCATTTAAATAATTTTACTTATAAACCTGTACAAATATTTTATAATTTAAAAGATATTTTCGGTAATATGGCCATTTATATTTCATCATTTAAAAATCCATACATGTACAAAAATATTTATACTCCTATATATATTAAAAAATGTATTAAACTTAAAAATATTATATTTAATATTACACAAAATACTTTTTTTGAAAATATGAATATTATACGCGAATTATTACTTGAACTTTATGTTAATAATATTGATTCATCTATGGTTTTAAAATATTTGTATTCTTGTGCCGTTGAATATTATCACAATTCTTTTCATATTTTAAATGATTTAACTGAAAAATTATCCTTTATTGAGTATAAAATGAAAATATCAAATAAAGATGTTATTTTTATGGAAATGTATATTGTATATATTTTAAAACATATTCTTTTTCATAAAAAAGAAGACCAAAAAATAATTCATAAAGAAGATCAAAAAATAATTCATAAAGAAGATCAAAAAATAATTCATAAAGAAGACCAAAAAATAATTCATAAAGAAGATCAAAAAATAATTCATAAAGAAGACCAAAAAATAATTCATAAAGAAAAACAAACAAGTAATAAAGAAGAAGAAAACATAATTTATAAAGAAGAAGAAATAAAACTAAAAAAAGAAGAAAATATTGAAAATATAGAAGTTAAAAAAAGAGGGCGAAAAAAAAAAGTTTAATTTTTCATTCGTTTTTTATATTTTTATTTAATATAAATTATAAATAAATATAAAAGAATTAATATTTATTATAAATATATAAAATAAATATGTCACGCATTTTAGATCGTTTATATTTAGGCGACCGTTTAAGCGCTTATAATAAAACTTTTATTATTGATAAAAATATTAATGTTATCGTTAATGCTACAAAAGATATTCCTAATTTCTATGATACTATTCCTGAAATAAAGTATTATAGAGTTCCGATTGAAGATAATTTACAAATGGAAGAATTACACGCTTTTTATTTTTGTACCAAATCATTAATTCCCATTTTATATAAAGAATATAAAGAAGGAAAAACAATTTTAATTCATTGCTTTGCCGGAATGCAACGAAGCGCCGCATTAGTTCTCCTTTTTTTAATATATTTTCATAAAAAAGAAAATAATATTAATTTGTCTGTATCTGATGCTAAATTCTTTATTTTAAGTAAACGCCCTGTAGCCTTTAAATATGGTATGCATGTTAATTTTGAAACTCCTGTAAATACTTTGGCAAATGAAATTTATAATAATATGTTATAAATTAGCACGCGAAATTTACATCATAATAATATGTTATAAATTTTATTATTGTACTAATGTCTTCATATTATGATCATAATAAAATTCAATACATTCTTTAATAATCTTATTTTGAAATGTTTTTGTATATAATTTTTTTATTAAATGCGCAATTTGAATATTTTCTTTTAGATTATTTTCATTATGTATATTTTTATTATTTTCATACATTTTATCCATATATTTTTCACAAA
>JACCDH011614882.1_pt1 | contig 14454 bp, 16 predicted proteins | sample 7442481 | NCBI WGS metagenome assembly JACCDH01 (sample SAMN15323433, study PRJNA562643) | freshwater metagenome | isolation source: river surface water | place: USA:Blue River Watershed | collected 2017-08-15
CGCCGTTCGGCTCCAGTGAAAAGTTGATCATCATCGGTGCCTCCACCGGCGGCACCGAAGCGATCCGCGAATTCCTGCAGCAGATGCCGTCCGATTGTCCCGGCATCCTGATCGTGCAGCACATGCCCGAAGGATTTACCCGATCCTTTGCGCAGCGGCTCGACAGCCTGTGCCGCATCTCGGTCAAGGAAGCCGAGCACGGCGACCGCGTGTTGCCCGGTCATGCGTACCTGGCGCCCGGCCATTCGCATCTGCTGCTGGCGCGCAGCGGCGCAAATTACGTGACCCAGCTCGACCAGGGGCCGCCGGTCAACCGGCACCGGCCCTCGGTGGATGTGCTGTTCGAATCGGCAGCCGCCAATGCAGGCAGGAACGCGCTGGGCGTGATCCTGACTGGCATGGGCAAGGACGGCGCGGCCGGCATGCTGAAGATGCGCGAAGCCGGTGCGATCAATTTCGCGCAGGATGAATCCACCTGTGTCGTGTTCGGCATGCCGCGCGAAGCGATCGCCGTCGGCGCCGTGCATGAAATCGCGCCGCTGGTGCAACTGCCTCGACTGGTGATGGAGCAGCTGGCCCGTGATGGCGGCCGTGCGCTGCGTGTTTGACAGACGACCTGCGGGTATTCAATCGCCGGACCCGGATGCCGTAAACGAATTGACGGCCAATCTCACTCATTCAGGATTATTCAGGAGCGCCCCATGGCTGACCCCAAGACCAAATTCCTCGTCGTTGACGACTTCTCCACCATGCGCCGTATCGTGCGCAACCTGCTGAAGGAACTCGGCTATGCCAACGTCGACGAGGCCGAAGACGGCGCGATGGCGCTGTCCAAGCTGAAGAACGAGAACTTCGATTTTGTCATCTCCGACTGGAACATGCCCAATATGGACGGGCTGGAGATGCTGAAGAACATCCGCGCCGATACGGCGATCGGCAAAATGCCCGTGCTGATGGTGACGGCCGAGGCGAAAAAGGAAAACATCATTGCCGCTGCCCAGGCCGGCGCCAACGGCTATGTCGTCAAGCCGTTCACGGCGGCGACCCTCGACGAAAAGTTGTCGAAGATCTTCGAGAAGCTTGAAAAAGCGGGAGCCTGACCATGGATGCCACGATGATGGAAGCCAATGAGGTCGAGCAGGCCCGCCATGATGAATTGCTGCTGCGCGTGGGACAGCTGACCCGCAGCCTGCACGAGAGCCTGCGCGAACTGGGACTCGACAAGGTGTTGCAGCGTGTCGCGCACGACGAAATCCCGAATGCCCGCGACCGGCTGGTGTATGTCGCGAAGATGACCGAGCAGGCCGCGCAGCGCGTGCTCAACGCCACCGAGGTCGCATCGCCTTTGCAGGAGCAGGTAGAACAGGGCGCCAGTTCGCTGATTGCGGAGTGGCAGTCCCTGCTGTCCGAGCGTGGCCTGCCGGCAGCCGGCGACCTGCAGTGTCGTACGCTGGCCTATCTGGAGCAGACCCGCGATGCGGCCGCCGAGACCCGCGGCCACCTGCTCGACATCATGATGGCGCAGGACTTCCAGGACCTGACCGGGCAAGTGATCAAGAAGGTCACCGAACTGGGCCACAGCCTGGAGACGCAGCTGGTGCAACTGCTGATCGACTTCTCGCCGCACGAGGCCTCGCGCGACACCGGCCTCCTGAACGGCCCGCAGGTCAACCCGGCCGGCAAGACCGATGTGGTGGCCGACCAGGAGCAGGTCGACGACTTGCTGGAGAGTCTGGGCTTCTAGCGTGTCCTTGCCGCTTTGGCAGCCGGGCTGGTTGTCAGACTACCCGGTCGGCGGCTGCAGCATCGCTGCCAGCTGCCGGCTGCGTTCGGGGAAGTTCGCCGTGTTCAGCCCATCCAGCAGCGGCGCGCATTGGGACTTCAGTTGATCGGGCAATAGCGTGGCCAGCTGTTGCGTGATCTGTACGATCCCTTCATCGCGTCCAATCTCCTGCTGGCCCTCCGTGGCAGCGGCAGGCGGGCTTTGCATGAACTCGATTACGCGCTTGGCGACCAGTAATTCCTGCCTGCTACTGATGGGCAAATTGTTCATCAGCGCCGGTTGCGTGGACTGAGAAAAATCCTGGCCCGAGCAGATGGCATGCAATAGCTTCGGCATGGCCGGACATTGATAGGATCCCGTTTTCACGTCGAGCGACAAAACGCTGGTCAAGGTTTGAATGACTGCCACGCGCTCCGCATTCGGTCCCATGGGTGGCCTGTTGGCGCCGGGGGGCGGCGTTGCCTTTGTGCCCGCCGGCTTGATGGCGGTTCGTATACTTTCGCGTATGCTGCGCCCCAAATCCCGCATGGCATGGCCAAAGTTACGCGCCAGCTCATGCAGCAGGGAGCGGGACTTCGCCTTGCCCTCGTTGAGCCGGTTGCCGGAGTCCTTTGCATGCTGAAGCGCTGCGAGCCCACGGCCTGAGCTGATGCCCGGCTTGGTGTAGGCCAGCCGTGACGTTTGGGATGTATCTTCCGCAGCGCCGGCTTTGTCAGGCAGGCTGCGCAACGCCGCAGGGTTCACTCCGGTTGAAAGGATAATGCCAGGTCTCATCGCGGTCTCCTGTCTCGAACAGCGGCCTGTCCTGAATTGAGAGTCTGTGCGCCGGCGCGCGGCCGGGCAAGCGGCGCGATGTACCCCCCGGGGTGCCGAACCTGCAACAGCGGATACCGGCAGAAGAACGCCGGGCTTTACCCGCTTGTTCCCCCGATGACAATCATTCCTCGCGGCCAATAATTCTTCCATCCCCCACCACGGGCAGATGGAGCATTACATGGCCGCGCAGGAAAGCGACCTCGAAAAGACCGAACCCGCCAGTCAACGCCGGCTGGAGCAGGCGCGCGAAGAAGGTGACATCCCTCGCTCGCGCGAACTGGCTGCCTGCGCGTCGCTGCTGGCCGGCGGCCTGCTCCTGTGGACGATGGGCAGCCGCCTCGAGGGCGAGCTGTCCGGCATGCTGCGCGATGCGCTGAGCTTTCCGCGCGAACTCGCCTTTGAGCCGTATCTTTTGCTCGAGCATGGCGGCCACCTGGCGGGCCGTGTGCTGTGGGCGCTGCTGCCGTTCGCGGCCATCATGCTGGCCGTCGTGATCGGCGCACCGCTGCTGGTCGGCGGCTGGCTGTTTTCCGTCAAATCCTTCCTGCCGCGCTTCGATCGCCTCGATCCCATCGCCGGCATCACGCGGATGTTCTCGATGCATGCGCTGGGCGAACTCGGCAAGGCCGTCGCCAAGGCCGTGCTGCTGGGCGTGGTCGGCGTGCTGGTCGTGATCAAGCAGAGCGATGCGTTGGTCGGCATGGCCGTGGTACCGGCCGGTAGCAGCGACAGCCAGCTCGGCCATGTGATGTTCGTCGCGTTTGCGGCCATGGCCGGTGTGCTGGCCGTAATCGCCGCCGTCGACGTGCCGTGGCAGCGCTGGCAGTACGCGAAGAAGCTGATGATGACGCGCGAAGACGTGCGCCAGGAACACAAGGAACAGGAAGGCAACCCCGAGATCAAGGGGCGCATCCGCGCGCAGCAGCGCGAGATGGCCCGCCGCCGCATGATGGCCGAAGTGCCGAAGGCCGACGTCGTCGTCACCAACCCGACGCACTTCGCGGTGGCACTCAGGTACAGCGAGTCGCGCGATGCTGCGCCGGTCGTGGTCGCGAAAGGCGCCGACGAACTGGCCGCGAAGATCCGCGAGATTGCATCGGCCAACAACGTACCGCTGCTCGAAGCACCGCCGCTGGCGCGTGCGCTGTACCGCCACGTCGAGCCGGGCGACGCAATTCCCGAAAAGCTCTACACCGCCGTCGCCCAGGTACTGGCCTGGGTGTTCCAGCTGCGCGCCGGCCATCGTGCCGAGCGCCCGACCGCACTCGAGGTGCCGGTCGACATGGATATTCCGTTGCACCTCCGTGGTATTGCCGGAGGTGCCGCATGAACGGGTTCGGGCTGCCCGCATGGATGAAGACCGGCGGCGTGCAGGCGCTGGCCGCGCCCGCGCTCATCATCCTGATGCTGGCGATGATGGTGCTGCCGCTGCCAGCCTTCGCGCTCGACCTGCTGTTCTCGTTCAACATCGCGCTGTCCATCATCATCCTGATGACCAGCTTGTACACCGTCAAGCCGCTGGACTTCATGGCCTTCCCTTCCGTGCTGCTGGTGTCGACCATGCTGCGCCTGTCGCTGAACGTCGCCTCCACCCGCGTGGTGCTGACCGAAGGCCATACCGGCGGCGCGGCGGCCGGGCAGGTGATCGAAGCCTTCGGCCACTTCCTCATCGGCGGCAACTACACGGTCGGTATTGTCGTCTTCGTGATCCTGACGATCATCAACTTCACCGTCGTCACCAAGGGCGCGGGCCGCATCGCCGAAGTCGGCGCGCGCTTTGCGCTGGATGCGATGCCGGGCAAGCAGATGGCAATCGACGCCGACTTGAATGCCGGTCTGATCGGTGAAGCCGATGCCCGTGCGCGCCGCACGGAAGTCGCGCGTGAGGCCGAGTTCTATGGCGCGATGGACGGCGCCAGCAAATACGTGCGCGGCGACGCCGTGGCAGGCATCGTCGTCACCGTCGTCAACGTCATCGGCGGTCTGGTGGTCGGCATCCTCCAGCATGACATGGCCTTTGGCGACGCACTGAAGAACTACACCTTGCTCGCGATTGGTGATGGCCTGGTCGCACAGGTGCCGTCGCTGGTGATCTCGATTGCCGCTGGTGTCGTCGTTTCGCGCGTGGCCAATGAACAGGACGTTGGCGGCCAGCTGGTCGGCCAGCTGCTGGCCAAACCGCAGGTACTGGGCATCACGGCCGCCATCATTGGCGGCTTCGGCATCGTGCCGGGCATGCCGCATGTGCCTTTCCTGCTGCTGGCGGTGCTGCTGGCGTTTGGCGCACGCCAGGCGCAGCGCCGTCTTGAAGCGGCGAAGCAAGCGAAGGAAGAACCGGTCCCTGCGCCAGCCGCCACCTCAGAAAGCGAAGAAGCCGGCTGGCAGGACGTGGTGCCGGTCGATGCGCTCGGTCTCGAAGTGGGCTTCCGCCTGATTCCGCTGGTCGATGCCGGGCAGGGCGGCGAGCTGCTCAAGCGCATCAAGGGCGTGCGCCGCAAGTTCGCGCAGGACATCGGCTTCCTCGCGCCACCGGTCCACATCCGCGACAACCTCGAACTGCGTCCCGGTGGGTACCGCATCACCTTGAAGGGCGTCGAGATCGGTGCTGGCGAAGCGCATGCCAGCCAGTTCCTCGCGATCGATCCCGGCATGGTCAGCGGCCCGCTCGAAGGCAGCAAGACTTCCGATCCCGCGTTTGGCCTTCCGGCTGTCTGGATCGAAGAAAGCCAACGCGCCCATGCGCAGGCACTCGGCTACACCGTGGTCGATGCATCGACCGTGATCGCGACCCACCTGAACCACCTGGTCAGCCAGCATGCGGCCGAACTGCTGGGCCGCATCGAAGTGCAGCAGCTGGTCGAGCACGTTGAAAAGGAAACCCCCAAGCTGCTGGAAGACCTGGTGCCAAAGCAGATGTCGCTGTCGACGCTGCAAAAGGTGCTGCAGAACTTGCTGACCGAAGGCGTGCACATCCGCGACATGCGCACCATCGTCGAGACGCTGTGTGAGCACGCATCGCGTGTCAGCGACCCGGCCGAGCTGACTGAACTGGTGCGCGGCGCCTTGGGCCGCGCGATCGTACAGCAGCTGTTCCCGGCGCCGTCCGAACTCTCCGTCATCACCCTCGATGCGCAACTTGAGCGCGTACTGATGACGGCGTTGCAAGCCGGCGGCGCTGCCATCGAGCCGGGACTGGCCGACACGCTGTCGACGCAGGCCGAGAAGACCGTCAAGCGCCAGGAGCAATCGGGGCTGACGCCCGTGCTGTTAGTGCCTGCGCCGCTGCGCCCCTTGCTGTCCCGTTTCCTGCGCCGTGCACTGCCGCAGCTGGCCGTGCTGTCGCACGCTGAAGTTCCCGAATCCCGCATGGTCAGGGTCACTGGCCTGATTGGAGCCCAATGATGAATGTCCTCAAATTCTATGCGCCGACCCCGCGCGAAGCCTTGCGCGCGGCGCGTGAGGCGCTGGGCGACAACGCGGTCGTGCTGTCGTCGCGCAGCGCCCATGGCGGCGCCGAGCTGGTGGTGATGGCCGGCGATGACGTCGATGCACTGGCCACCGGCACCGCGTCGCGTGCATCGGCGTCGCTGGCCTCGGCAATGGTTGCGCCGGTCGCCGCTTCACCCTCCCCAACGCTTTCGACAACGACGACTCCGGCCACATCGCCCGCGGCCGAACAAATCGCTGCCCGGTTTGCGCATGCCGCCGCCCGCGATCAGGCCGCGCCGCAGCTCATCCAACCCCTGCAGGCATCGATGCCAGCGAAGGCCGGCACCACGCTGGGCGCCTTTGGCGGCACGCCGTCGCCCGATTTTGGCGCAGTGTCTACTGCGGCTGCTGCAGCCTCGCTCCCGGCATTCGAAGGCTTCACCAATGAACTGAAAGACGAGCTACGCTCGATGCGCGGCATGCTCGAGACCCAGCTGGCCACGCTGGCGTGGAGCGGCCGCCAGCCCGAGGCGCGTGCCCGTGTGCTGCGCACGATGCTGGCCGCGGGCTTCTCGGCCGGCCTGTCACGTTACCTCGCCGAGCACATGCCGCCGACGGCGATGGACAACGAAGCGCAGGGCGATGGCTGGCTGCGAGAGATCCTGCAGCGCAACCTGTCCGTGCTCGACAGCGACGACCGGCTGCTGGAGCAGGGCGGCGTGTTCGCGCTGGTCGGGCCGACCGGCGTCGGCAAGACCACCACCACCGCCAAGCTGGCCGCGCGCTGCGTCGCGCGCCATGGCGCATCGCGTGTCGCGCTGGTCACCACCGATGGCTATCGTATCGGCGCTTTCGAACAGCTGCGCATCTACGGCAAGCTGCTGGGCGTGATGGTGCATTCGGTGCGCGACGCCTCCGATCTCGAGATCGCGCTCGAAGAGCTGCAGCACAAGCACATCGTGCTGATCGATACGGCCGGCGCCAGCCAGCGCGACAAGATGGTCAGCGAGCAGATCGCGATGCTGGCCGCCGGCGGCAGCCGCGTGCAGCGCCTGCTGTGCCTGAACACGACCTCCACCGTCGAGACCCTCGATGAAGTCGTGCAGGCCTTCCGTGGCGACGGCTTGGCAGGCTGCGTATTCACCAAGCTGGATGAGGCCAACGGCATCGGCGGCGCGCTCGATGTGGCGATTCGCCACAAGCTGCCGTTGGGTTTCGTCGCCGACGGCCAGCGTGTGCCGGAAGACCTGCACCTCGCCGACCGGCGCCAGCTGGTCGAGCGCGCCTTCGCATCGCCGCGCGAACCGCGCATTTTTGGCCTCACCAATGGCGAGCTGCCGCTGGTGGCCGCCAACAGCACCGCCGCGATGCGCGATCCGCTGCTGCAGGAGGTGCGCATTGGCTAGCATCCCTGAATCCGGCCTGCGCGACCAGGCAGCCGGTCTGCGCCGGCTGATGTCCTCGCCGCTGGCGGGACTGTGCACGGTACTGTCGGCCGATGGGCGCGAGCGCAAGCCGGCGCTCGTCAATCGACTGGCCGCCAGCATGGCGCGCCGCGGCCACCCGGTGATGGTGGTGGAAACGGCAGCCACCACGTCCACCGCCTGCGACGGACGGCCCAGCCTGCTCGACGTCGCCCAGGGCCGTGCTTCGCTGGAGGATGCGCGCTTGGCCGACGCCACAGGCATCGCGCATTGCCGCCTCGGCGCGCGCGACAACGTGTCTGCATTGGCCGCGCTGTTGCAGCAGCTGGCCGCCGACGGCGTGCGCCTTCTGGTCAATGCCGAGCTCGATGCCGAGGGCCAGCTGCCGTTGCCCATACTGGCCGACGGCGAGATCGTGGTCCAGCTGTCCGGCAGCGAGGCAGCGATCCGTGATGCTTATGACATGCTGCGCGCGCTCAAGGGGCTGTGTGTCCGCAGCACCGTGTCGCTGCTGGTGACCGATGCCGACCCGGCGCGCGCGCGCCATGTGCATGCCAATCTGTTTCACGCCGCCAGCCGCTATCTCGCGCTGCCGGTGCGCGCCATCACCGCGCCGCTGCCGGCGCGCCGTGCGGGCTCCGCTACCGCGACCTCCTCGACTTTCTCAGGAAACCGCCATGTATAACGCCCAGGGGAAAACTTCGGCCCGGCCACTGCTGGACAATTACACGCCGCTGGTCAAGCGCCTCGCGCACCAGCTCAAGGCGCGCCTGCCCGATAACGTCGAAGTCGACGACCTGATCCAGGTCGGGATGATGGGCCTGCTCGATGCGATGAACCGCTACGAAGAGCAGGGCAACCAGTTCGAGACCTATGCCGTGCAGCGCATCCGTGGCGCAATGCTGGATGAACTGCGCAGCGTCGACTGGCTGCCGCGCAGCGTGCGCCAGAACATGCGCAAGATCGAGGCGGCGATTGGCAAGCTGCAGCAGACGCTGCACCGTTCGCCGACCGAGGCCGAGGTCGCCAGACAGCTGGATATCACCGTCACCGAGTACCAGCAACTGCTGGCCGATGGCGCGGGCCACCAGCTGGTGTATTACGAAGACTTCCACGACGACGATTACGGTGAGCATTTCCTCGACCGCCACTGCAGCAGCGACAGCGACGACCCGCTGGCGCGATTGCTGGAGTCGGACTTCCGCGGCGCGCTGGCTGAGGCGATCGGCGACCTGCCCGAGCGCGAGCAGCAGTTGATGGCCATGCTCTACCAGGAGCAGATGAACCTTGCTGAAATCGGCGCCGTGCTCGGGGTGTCGGCATCGCGCGTGTGCCAGCTGCACAGCCAGGCGATTGCACGCCTGCGCGCGACGCTGAAGGAGCAGGCATGGACTGGCGCAGCCTGATCGGCCTCGTCATTGCGATCGGCGCGATCGTCGCCGCGCAATGGACTGACGGCGGCCACCTGGCCGCCTTGCTGCAGCCGGCCGGCTTGCTGGTGGTGATCGCCGGCACGTTCGGCGCGGTGCTGCTGCAGAGCGGGCCGTCCCGCTTGTGGAGTGCGCTGCGCCTGCTGAGGCAAGGCTTTGGCAAACCGAATCGGGCCGAGCCGGAATTTCGTCGGCTGGTGCGGCAGTGGGGCGCGATCATGCGCCGTTCCGGAGCGCTGGCGCTGGAATCATCATTGCGCTCGGTGAAGGACCCGTATGTGGCACGCGGCTTGCGACTGCTGGTCGATGGGGTGACGCCCTCGCGCATCGGCGAAATTCTCGCGCGCGACACCGATGCCTTTGAACAGGAACGCCGGCAGGCGATACGTGTGTGGGAGACCGCCGGCGGCACCGCGCCGACCATGGGTATCCTCGGCGCTGTGCTGGGGCTGGTGCAGGTGATGGAGCAGCTGGCCGATCCGGGCAAGCTCGGCCCCGGCATTGCGGTGGCCTTTGTCGCCACGCTGTACGGCGTCGGTTTTGCGAACCTGGTGTTCCTGCCGATAGCGAATCGATTGAAAGAGCAATTGGCGACCGAATTGCACGAGCGTGACCTGGTGGCCGATGCGATCGTCGCCATTGCATCCGGCGAGCCCGGACACCTGATCGAGGAACGTGTCGCGCCAGCGGCCGGGTCGCATAATGCGCCGGTTGCGCGCCGCCGCGAAGAGAGCGATGCGGCGACGGCGCGCTGAAGAACCGCTGCCGTCGGCCGACCGCTGGCTGCTGTCGTGGTCAGACTTCGTCACGCTGTTGCTGGCCTTGTTTGCCGCGATGTATGCGGGTGCTTCGGTCGATCTTGCCAAGGCCAAGCTGGTGGCGCAGTCGGTCGGTTCGGCGTTGGGGTCGGCCGGTGCGGGCAAGCTTGAGCGGAGCGGGGCGACGCCACCGTCATCGGCAGCAGTCGTCACTCCCGGCCGCGCATCGGTGACAACACAGAACGCTGCCATCGACGAAGACCACAACGAGCGCACCCGTGAGCTGGTAGCCGCTTTGCGCGGCGCGATGGCCGGCATCGCCGGCAGTGACCGCGTGCGCATCGTGCATGAAGCCGCCGGCGTCGGCATCGACATTGATGCCACGCTGCTGTTTGCCACGGCTGACGCCCGGCTCGCGCCACAGGCCGAGGCGGCCTTGTCGGCACTGTCCGGTGTGCTGGCGAACTGCAGCTGCAGCATCATCGTCGAGGGCCATACCGACAGCCTGCCCATCCACACACCGCAGTTCGGCTCCAATTGGGAGCTGTCGGCGATGCGCGCTGCGATGGTTGCGCGCCGCCTGTCCGAGCAGGGCGTCGGTAATGACAGGCTGAGTGCCGTCGGCCGCGGCGACACCCGGCCGCTGGCGAGCAATGCCACCCCGGCCGGCCGTGCCAGCAATCGTCGCGTGCACCTGATCGTCACGCTCGCAACAGCAGTGTACTGAAGACACATTCTCTTGCAATTTCGCAAGTTCTTTTCGGGAACGTACGGATTAGGATGACTACCAGACAAAGGTAATGCCTGATCGATTTCCGTGGAGAGTCCCATGAATACCCCCCGCCTGACCCTGCTACTCGCCGCCGCCAGCCTGCTGGCTGCCTGCGCGTCCCCCGAATACCATGCCGCCGCCGATGAATGCCGCGGGCCGGCCCTGCAGACCTATCCGGTCGTGATGCAGCAGCAGATGTTTCGCAACAGCCGGGAGGTGATGGTGCCGGACGGTTCGACCGTCTGCGAGACGACCGAGGTCAAGAGCGGCGACAGGCACAGTGCGATCAAGCAGACCCAGAGCGTCTGCCGGCCCGGCATGCGCAGGGCGATCGAGTATTTCGATGAGCCGCGGATGGTGGACTTGAACCAGGGCAGCCGCGATACCTATGTGCGGCAGTGCGCACGCAACCTGTGCCAGCAGCGTTACGGCAATCTCGACTGCAAGACGAAGAAGTAAGCGAAGGAAAAGTAAGCGAAAGACCTCAGCCGGTCACGCGGGTCGGGCGCGCCGTATGCAGTGCGAGGTCGGCCTGGCCGGAGGCGCCATACAGACCGGACGCGGCGCCCAGTCCCAGCGCAGCCAGCGCCTGCCGGTTGCGCGATTGCAGCTGCCCCAGCAACAGGCCATTGACCCGATTGGTTTCATGCGCGGCGTGCGCCAGCGACATCAGCGCCGCCCATTCGGCGCGCGTACCATCGGGTGACAGCGCCAGCCAGTGCTGCATGCCTGCTTCGCTGGCCGGAAATCCCATGCTGCCCAGTGCGCGATGACGTTGGTCGGCCAGCCGCGACAATTCGGCGACCTGCGCCGCCTTGTGTTCCAGAAGCTCGGTGTGGGCATCCACGTCGCCGGCGGCGAGCAGGGTCTGCTCTTGCCGCAGCACCGCCAGCAGCGATTGCAGGGCCGAGGTTTCGGCGTCCAGGTGATCGGCGGGCGACATGGGTACTCCTGAATTCAAGAAATCAGCGCTTCTGCGCCATCAGTTCGCGCGCGCCGGCAATCATGTCGCCGGCAATGCGGTCGGCATCGACGCGGAATTCGCCGCGTGCAATTTCGCCACGGACGCGCTCGACCTTGGCAGCATCGATCGGTGCCTCCTTGCTGGCCGAGGCCGCCTGGGCGGTGCCGGACAGGCTGACCTTGTCGGCTTTGGCCTGTTTCACCGGTGCCGCCTCACCGGTGGTGGCGGGCTTGCCCGCCGGGATGGTGACCGGGGGCAGTTTGTTGGTTGAATCTTCGATCTTCATCGCAGTTTCCTCATCGGGATCGTTGGTTGATTCAGGTAACGGCAGGATTTTTCGAATGTTTAGCAAACAGGAGTGGCAATGCGTCGCGGGCACCGTCGATGGCAGGCTGCCAATCACGCAGGCCCCGTTATCCGGCACCGGAACCAGCCCCCGACAACAGGCCCCGACAACAGGCCCCGGCTAGTAACGAACCGACAACACGCCGTCGGCCTGCGCCACGCCGGCCACCAGCTGGCCGCTGGCCGTGCGTGCCTGCACCAGGTCGCCTTCGGCGCCGCTGGTCAGCGCCCGCCCTTCACCCGATACCGAGAAACCATTGCCACTGGCAACCAACCGCACCGGCTGGCCTTGCTGCACCACCGGCTGGCTCTTCAATTGTGACCGCGACACCGGCATGCCGGCCGCCAGCGGCATCTGCAGCGTGCGCCCCTGTGCCTGCGTGAGGTCGGTCAGCACGCCGGCCGGCAGGCTGGCCAGGTCGCCCTGGCGCAGCACCAGGTCACCGGCGCCCAGCTTCTGTCCTTGCGCCAGCGGTGCGGCGCTGGCGACATAGTGGGTCGTGACACTGACCGTCGCCGGCAGCAACAGGTTCCAGGCCGGTTGCGCACAGCGGATGCCGACCGAGGTCTTGCCCAGCGCCTTCGAGCCCTGCGGCATCCAGGTCTCGGGGGCGGCGCAAGCCGGCAGGTTCAGCCGCGGGTCCGGGTCCTTCAGCTTCACGCTGGCAGTACCGGGCAGGTTGGCTGCCTGCGCGAGCAGGAAAGCCTCGGCCAGCGATTTCAGCTCGGCGATGTCCTGCCGCGGACCCTCCTGTTTCATCGCCTGCTGCGCATGCGCTGCGGAGCCGGGGAAGACGAGAAAGCCGCCCACCAACAGCAGGCTGGCCAGCACGAACAGCCGTGAAGCCGAATTTGCGGGCCAGTGACGGGCCGGCGCGATCGCCAGGGTCAATATTTCTTTCATCGGTGCTTCGTCGACGCAGGCAGCCGTCGGTCAGAGTTCAGCAGGCAAGGGGACTTTGGTACGCCGTGATCTTGCGCCCGATGCCGCGCGCGCAATAGACAAAGCAGAACGGGAATCGCGCGCCTGATCAGCCGATGCTTGTCGGGCGTGCGTTTCTATCATCCATTCCACCGGTGCCCAAGGTTTTGCGCCGGCAGGAGCAGAGGATGACGGACAGGCTGGACAAGGAATTCCGCTTTCACCAGAGCGCGCTGGCCTTGCGCGCCGAGCGTCAGCAATTGCTGGCCTCGAATATCGCGAACGCCGATACGCCCAATTTCAAGGCGCGCGACATCGATTTCAGGAAGGCGCTGGTGCAGGCGCTCGGTGGCGCGCCTGATGTGCGGGCTGCTGCATCGGCTATGGCATCGGCAAAGACCGGCAGCGGCACGCAAGTGATGTCGACATCGTCGTCGCTGGCCGGCGCACTGCTGGCCTCGCATCCCGCGCACCTGACCTCCACTTCCGCAGCAGGCAGCACCGCATCCGGCGCCGAACTGCTGTACCGCACGCCAAGGCAGGACAGCATCGACGGCAACAGCGTCGAGCTCGATGCCGAACGCGCGCAATTCGCCGATAACGCCGTGCGCTACGAAGCCAGCATCAGCGCAGTCAACGGCAAGCTCAAGAGCCTGCTGGCGGCCATCTCGGGGCAATAACGATGTCGCTTTTCTCCATCTTCAATGTCGCCGCCTCCGGCATGGCGGCCCAGAGCCAGCGCCTGAACACCGTCGCCAGCAATATCGCCAACGCCGAGAGCACCACCGGCCCCGACGGCCAGCCCTACAAGGCCAAACAGGTCATGTTCGCCGCACAGGCCGTCGATAACGCCGGCAGCACCGGCGTGGCCGTCACCCAGGTGGTCGAAGACCCGAACCCGCCGCGCATGATGTACGACCCCAAACATCCACTGGCCAACGAGCAAGGCTATGTCGCGATGCCCAACGTGAACCCGGTCGAGGAGATGGTGAACATGATCTCCGCATCGCGCGCGTACCAGAACAACGTCGAGACGCTGAATGCGGCGAAGTCGCTGCTGCAGAAGACCCTGACCATAGGCCAGTAACGACGCCGGGGCAGGAAAAATTTAGCCGCAAGCATAAGGAGCCACCATGGCCACAGTAACCAACATGCAGAACGTCGCATCGAATGAATTGCTCGCCGCGATGAACCCCAGGGCCAGCGCCGCCAGCGCCGCCAGCGATCCCGATGCCGCGCAGGACCGCTTCATGACGCTGCTGGTTACGCAGATGAAGAACCAGGATCCGCTGAACCCGCTCGACAATGCGCAGGTCACGTCGCAAATGGCGCAGCTGTCGACCGTGACCGGCATCGACAAGCTCAACAACACCATGCAGGCGATGATGGCCTCGACCCAGGCGGCGCAATCGCTGCAGGCGGCGAGCATGATTGGCCATGGCGTGCTGGTGCCGGGTACGTCACTTGCGCTCAGCGGCGGCAAGGCCGTGTTCGGCGCCGAACTGGCGAGCCCGGCCGATGCCGTGCAAGTGACCATCGCCGACGGCGCCGGCAATCCGGTGCGCGTGCTCGACCTCGGCGCGCGTCCCGAGGGCACGGTCGCGCTGGCCTGGGATGGCAAGACCGCCTCCGGCGCCACGGCACCCGACGGCAGCTACCAGATACAAGTTTCCGCCACCCGCGGCGGCCAGAAGGTGGGCGCCCATGCGCTCGGCTTCGGCGAAGTGATCAGCGTCTCCACCGGCAGCGGCGGCGCCAGACTCAACCTGACGGGCACCGCAAATCCCGTCTCCATGAACGACGTGCGCCAG
>JACCDH011058015.1_pt1 | contig 14452 bp, 26 predicted proteins | sample 7442481 | NCBI WGS metagenome assembly JACCDH01 (sample SAMN15323433, study PRJNA562643) | freshwater metagenome | isolation source: river surface water | place: USA:Blue River Watershed | collected 2017-08-15
GGCTTCAATCATTTTCTTTTCCTAAGATCGCACAAAACAGGCAGTAAATTAGATAACCCAGGTAAGCCCCCAGGAGTAAACCGCCAAGCAAGGTAGCGATTTCCAACGGTAACGATGTTATCTGTGGGTTTAGCATCCGGTTTAAGTTTCTCTTTTTGTTTGGCCAATTTAATTCTCAGATGTTGTGGCCCCGCAAAAGCGGGGCGTATCAGAAATTAAAATGGTTGACCGTTAAAAATCTTTTGCTCCGTTTTGGTTTCAATTTCCACCCATACGTCCATCACGGCGCTTTCTAATACCTTGTGAGGGCGAAGTAGGTCATACCAAATAACCAAGCTGCCATCAGTAATTCGATAGCGAAGTCGGGCATCTACTCGGTATGGATCAGTGCCGTCTAGAACTGGAATACCCAAGGAAAATAACTCTGGAATATTGAGTTTTCCCTTAGCGGCGGTTCCTTGGATTTCCTCTTCATAGGTCAGCTCTGTTTGACCATTGGATAGTCGGATTGCAGAAGCGAAGTTGACTTTCTTTTTAGCCTCTAAGCTGCGAGAGATTTCCAGCATATCTGCGCCAGGAGGATCAACAATATCTAGTAAATTGTCCTCAATAAATTGAGCGAACTCCGATTGCTTCATAACCCGCTTATTGGAATTTGTCCAAATTTTCCATTCTTTTGAAAGCGGGCAAGAGTAATTTGCAATATGGCCCCTCCAGCCTGGAGTGCTAGATTTGTGATCGTCCAATACAGCAATAAATTTAGGAGGATCAATTTCTGCATAGATTGACCCTTGCTCGCTGTGTTTAATGAAGTAATTGATAAAGCTTTGAGCATCGTTTAATGCGATTTGTCCACGTTTACGCGCTGGAATCTCAAGTAGCTTTTCAAGATCATGGACTTCATAGCCATACGGAATAACGGAATAAGGAATGCCGCTATCACCAATCTTTTGAGCATTTGACAATGCTGCTGCAAGGTCAATGATTTGTCTATTTTCGGTATTGTTTTCCATGATTTCCTTAAGCGGTTTTGAGTTCTTTGATTTCACCTGTAGATTCATCTACAGAACGAAGGCCTTCTAACTTCATTTGACGTGGGTCTTCACGCTGCAAATTGCCTTCTGGTGTGGTGAAGAGGATCGTGCTGCCGCGCTCAAACTCAGGAATATTTGACTTGATTTCATCAATGATTTCCATTTGTCCGGCTTTACCTGGTTTCATCTTGAGAACTAAAGTCAGCGTTCCAGATTTACCGGTATCGGTACAGGCCTTGGTAAGCTCATGAAGCTTGTCTGTCATTTCATCATGAAGTTGTCCATAGCGCAGTGCGTTTAAGGTATCTACAAATTGGCGTTGCGGTTTCATAAAATCTCCTTTGGTGATTTGGGTTTAAAACGGTTCATCGTCATCCATAGCGCCGATGCCACCAGTAGGTGCTCCAGCACTTTGAGGTTGTGGTGCAGATCCTTGTTGGTCAGCAGGTTTCCCGCCGAGCATTTGCATGGTTTCCGCAACGATCTCGGTGGAATACTTTTCTTGACCGCTAGAGTCTGTCCATTTGCGCGTGCGCAAGCGACCCTCTACATAGACTTGAGAGCCTTTCTTGAGGTATTGACCAGCGATTTCAGCAAGCTTGCCAAAGAAGGCAATCCGGTGCCATTCGGTGATTTCTTTGGCTTCACCGCTTTGCTTATCTTTGTAGCGGTCGGTAGTGGCCACTGATATATTGGTTACTGCGTCACCGCTAGGCATATAACGCAATTCAGGATCGCGTCCAATATTGCCCACGACAATGACTTTATTAACTGAGGCCATTATTTTTCCTTAGTTAAACTTCTAAGCCATCGATGGCAATTAGTAATTCTTGACGCGCATCCAAAATTCTTGAATTAACATCTTCAATCTCTGCGCCTAAAGGGGTTTGGCTGTTTCTGGTCTTATCAGCCGCCAATCTTTCAGGTCTTGGTTTGCTTGCTGAAACTGATGCAAGCCTATCTATTAGCGATCTAATGGTTTCTTCAATCGCTGAGGTTGAATCTTTAAGGTCAGAGATGCGTTGAAAAATCTCACGCTCTCTTACTGTTGCTATACCTCCCACGGCATCCCGCGCTGTTGTTGCGTAATTCATAATTTCTCCTTGGTTAAAAATAGGGTGGGGCGCACAACTTCTTGGGGAAGACACATTTCTGTGAACGTGCGCCCCGTTGATTAAGCGGCTCTTGAGGCCATAATTTTTTCTTCGTACACGCGAATACCATCTACTTGCATCGCGCCCTTTAAAGACTTAGCAAGGCTATTAATCGCTGAGGTGTTGCCATCCAGTAGATTGATGTACTGAGGGTTATTAGCCACAAACTTAATTAACTCCATCTTGTTTGTGATTTCAGCTTTCCAAAGTGTCTTTGTGGAAATGCCCTTGACATTGGTCGGCTGAATTTGCGTTACCGTTGCAATCGTCATTTCCGCTTCTAATGAAGCATTGGCGGCTCTGTATTCTGCTTTTTCGACAACAGCCTCAGCCCTGACTTCAAGTTGCGCAGCTTTGGCGGCATCTCCAGCCTGACGCGCTTCTTCGGCGGCCTTGCGGGTTGCCTCTGCCTCTGCCTCTGCTTTGGCGCGTACTTGGGCGGCTAATTCATTTTGCTTCCGGCGTTCTTCGGCGGCCTTGGCTTCAAGTGCAGCCTGTTCAGCGCGGCGTTTCTTTTCTTGCTCCTGGTCGTAACCAAGCATGGCTTTTTTGATAACGGCTTCTGCTTCGCTTAAAAACTCTAGCGGCGCTTTAAACATGGCGTTAATATTTTTTACGGCTTCGTTAAGTGGCTTCACGATGCTAGTGCGCTGCTCTTCAAGTTCTTTGGCACGTTTTTTAATTGCACCAAGTTCACCAGCAGAGATTTCATACATATCAGGCGAGTCGATAATGATTGCCCGTGCAGCCGATAATTTTTTCTCGGCATTGGTGCTTAATTCGGTTTGATCCGGTGCGGCGATAGTGATTTGCATTATTGCTTCTCCTTAAAATTTTTGAGGGTGAGACAGGCCAAAAAAACAGACCAATCATCATCATTTGTCATTGGCTCTAGGCGATAGTTGCCATCGTCTTTAAGCTGGACAGTGCAGCGTTTTTGAATCTTCCTTTTTGTTTGTTTCTCGTAAGCGCTTTTATAGGCAGCTGTTTGTGGACCATAGGATGGATACATCAAGCCAGTTTTCAGGTCGATCAATAATCTTTCTTTGCCGATAACACCGACACGATCTAAGGTTCCCGCATACCGATAAGTAGGATGGAATAGCCTGAGTTCGTTTTCTTCGACCACGATCTTGGTATCAGCTTTAAATTTGATCCAAGCATCTAAATAGGGGCGTACACGATCATCCAGTGAATCAATATCAAGATCGTCTTGGTCGTACAGTTCGGTTGCTCTATGTACTGCGGTTCCTAATATGCGGCGATACTCAAGCACGTCTTCCTTAACCATGGATAGATCAATCAGGCCGGCGTTTTGCAAAATTTGCGTAACGCTATGCACCACCTTTCCACCGTGGCGGTATTCATGCTTGAGTTCGTCAAAAGTGAGCATTATTTAGACTCGAAATACTCTTTAAGAGCCGTGAATCCATCTTTAGACAGGTTGTCAAAATCGCTAATGCCAACGGCTTTCATGGCCTCTTGAATGCCAAGTAAATCAGCAGCCTTAGTCATTAAAAATGCTTTTTCGCCTTCGGTAGCAAGGCCAGGATATTGTGGTGCGCTTTGACCCTCTGGTTTGTCTTTGGCTTTTGATTTAGGTTCTTTAGGTGGCTCGTTATTTCCAGCTTCTGCCTTGGATTTTGGTTGGGCTATATCAGAGTTTGGATTGCTTGCAAAAGCTTGCTCTGGTGTGGTGTCGCCATCCTTGATCGCGGTCAGGACGCCGCGCAGGGTAACTAAGTTTTCAAGGCTAATGTCCTCTTCGCCACCCACTTCAAGCATGGCGCAGATCTGCTCTTTGGAAACTCCATAACTTAAAAAAGTTTTAATTGCTTCCGTTCTGCGGTTGGACAAGGTTTTAAAGTCGCCCATGACAACGGCTCTAGCAGAGTCATACATATCCGACCAAAAAGCCTTCGGGACACCTTTAAGAATTGCGTTGCGCAAGGCAATAGAGCAGGCTGCGTTGGCGGTAACGCCAATCATGTCCGCCTTATAGCGCCTACCGCCGGAATCCGTGATTCGGCGCTGCACTTCATAGGTAATCGCCACGTTGCGCTCTAAATCATGGAATACGCCCTGGGCAGTTACAAAATCGCCTTGGTCGCTAACCACCCGAGCGCCGGCACGACTATTCCCCCAGGCGCTTGCCACTACCTCAGCAAATCGGGCGCTCGGCCCCTCAATTGTTTTGCCTCCGCGTGGCATTGCATAGATACACTCAGAGGCCACACGCTCATTAAGCGTTACCATCGCCAAGGCCTCATCCCTAAAATTCTTGATGGAACGTGGATAGCGATGTGCCGTGGCAATTTGCTGGTCAATTTCTGATTTATTTAGCAGGGCTACCATACTGGATTCTGCTGTCATCACTTCTAATTCATCACTCATTTCTTCCCCAATCTATTTATGTTTGGCGCTTAAAGGGCGTGAACGATTTGAGCTGCAACCAAAATCACCAGGCTGGCCACCAAGAATCTCGAAAACCAAATATCCGATTTGGTGTGTTTGCTCTCTCCGCAGAACAGCAAGCGCTGCTCAGGTTTGATGTAATCGTTTTTCATCACCGCTCCTATAAGGGTGGAGTCGGCAGGGCGCTCAAGAATCTCTGACTTAGTCGCTCATCTAGGCACTTCCCTGCCAATTCCGTAGTTCAAAATTTGCTACCTATCTAGGCGTTTTCGTTAAAAGAACCCTTTGGCTCGATTGCTTACTCACCACCTCAAACCCGTCCTCTGCATCCTTTGGACTTCATCAACGTGTCGCTATGACTGGGTTTGTTGATATGTGTAACTTTAGCAAATGCTATATTTAATGTCAATAGCAAATGCTAAATATTTTGCTAAAGTATGACTAGGGGATTCCCTGAGTGGGATTTGATGGCGTAAAAAAACCCGCTCTGGGCGGGCATGTCCTATAGTTAAAACACTGTTTTTATGAAAACAGATAAAGAATTAACTTTTGCGATCAATCCAATCTAACAATGGCGTAAATGACATAGCCAGAGTAATTATTGACAGCCATGCGAATGCAAAAAAACTTCTAGATAGCTCCAAATCATACCGATCATAAGATTCATAGATCAATAAAATTATTGACAACCCAGAGAAAAATAAAAAAGCGATCAATGCTTTTCTTTGGGCTGGGCTATTAGGCGGTTGCAATATGTTTTTGGATATAAGCCATTCGGCAACAAAAAATACTAAATAGCAAAATGCCATTGAAATTATCGTGATAATCGATACTGGTATCCAGGCTTGTATTGGATCTGCATCAAATTTCCAAAATATAAAAATTGGGCAAAATATTCCAACGGCTGCTGTAGTTATAGATTTTTTATGTCCCAAAAGCATTTTTCTGTCCAATGTGGTGCTATAAATTCTGACTTCGCCAAACCTTTAGAACTCGCCCAAACACCTCAAAGTCCATATCCTCTTTGATTGTCCAGCTGTCATAACCCTTATTTTCAGAGATGGCTCTAATGCCATCTCCTGGCACGCGTTGAAGGCGCTTAATGAATCCGTCTTTCCCAATTCTGAAAAAGTAAGTGGCATCAAACTCTACTGTCTTAATTCCGGTATCAACCAGAAGTGGATCGCCAGACTTAAAAAGCGGCTCCATGGAGTCTCCAAACCCAGTAACAATACAAAGATTATTAATGCCGGAGTGGGATCTAATATTTTTTGACATCCATTCGTGAGACACCTTCCAGCTTTCAATGACTCCCGATTGGTCGCGCAAGACGAGACCGTTACCCATGGCGCCAGCTGCTCCAAATTGGGGGATAAGCACATCTTCTTGACGTGGCCTATTCATCACGATCTTGGCCGCAATTTTTGACTGGTCATCGGTATCGACTATTTGACTGGAAATATCTTCGAAAAAGAATTTTTCTAAACCCAAGACGGACTCTATCTCCCTAGCGGTAGTGTCCTTCATGTTTCTGTGGCCATTTAACCATTGCGTAACCTGGGCCTCTTTTTTGCCAGATCTCTTACAAAAGTTGACCTGAGACCCAGAAAACTTCTCAGTAATCAGTTTTTGTAACATTTTTGCTCTGATATTCATGTGTTTAATTTAGCATTTGCTTATATAGCTTTTGCTTGACTTAAAATATAGCTTTTGCTAAAGTTAGCGAATGAACCTAAAAAACTATATTTCAAGCGGTTTCGGTAAAGCCAAGCAATTGGCCGAGGAAATAGGCGTTCACCCATCATTTTTAAGCCAAATGGTGAATGGAAATAGGCCAATTTCCCCCGAGCGATGCGTCGCTATCGAGCAAGCCACCAATGGCGAAGTAACCCGTAAAGACCTACGCCCAGAGGATTGGGAGCGTATTTGGCCTGAATTGGCTGATAGCGCCTGATTAACCAAGGACCCATCGCAGATAACACCATCCAGCAAAAGGTATCCAAGGCCAAAAAAATGACCAAAACCGAAATTCGATTTGAAGTTGAAGCGTATGAGCTTTCCGTTATAGATGGCTATTGCTCCGGTACCGGAAAGTGTCGAACCGAAGTCATTCGCTTCATTTTGGATGAGTGGTCTAAGAATCAATTGCATATATCAACTTTAGTTTGCCGCGTTGCAGGAGTAAATCCGCTGCCATCGGATAGCGGTCGGAACAAGGAGGAGTCATGAGAACGAATATGGCCCAGACAAGCCTGTCTGCTTTCAAAAGCATTCCAGTAGAAATTCTTACTGAGTCAGAGAGAAAGGTTCTTGAGGTGATGCGTGATGGCGTTGCGCGCACTCGTCTAGAGATCGCTAACGAGCTTAGATGGCGAGATGGCCCAACTTGTGGGCGCTGCAATTCGCTAGTAACCAAAGGGGTGCTAATCCCCGTAGGGGAGCGCAAGAACCCTGGAAGCCGAGTGTTTTCAGAGGTACTGCAGATCCCACCATCAAACCCTCAAGGCGTTTTATTTCAATGAACTACTACTCATTCCATATCGGCGATTACGCCGCTCATACAAGGCACCTGAGCCTTATTGAAGATCTTGCTTATCGGCGTTTACTTGACCTGTATTACACCAGTGAAAAACCAATTCCATTGGATGTAGAAAAGGCATCGCGTCTGATTGGTTTGCGAGAGTATTCTGATTCTGTTTCTGTAGTCTTATCTGATTTCTTTCTTAAATCAGAAGAAGGTTACATAAATAAGCGATGTGATGCTGAAATTGAGGTTTATAAAGCCAAAGCAGATCGCGCAAAAAATGCAAATAAGAAGCGTTGGGACTCCAATAAATCTGATACTTCTCTGAAATCAGATAAGAAAACAGAACAATGTCTTATCCCAACCAAGAACCAAGAACCAATAACCAATAACCAATATATAAAACCTATTGGTGTCGCTAAAGCGACCAAGGCCAAGCGATTAGACCTAGAGACATTGCCAGTCGAGTGGGATCGCTTTTGCAAAACAGAAAGGCCAGAGCTCAACCCCCAGGAAGTGTTTGCACAATTTCGTGACTACTGGATCGCTCAAGGCGGTCAAAGAGGATGCAAGTTGGACTGGTTAGCAACCTGGCGCAATTGGGTTCGCAACCAAAAGGCCTCAATCAAAACCAAGCAAGACCAAGGCAATGAGGCCTTCCACCAGCTAACTGGCGGGATGCTCAAGCCAAAACCAAACGATGCGGTATTTCAATCTATCGCGCAAACCGTTGACATGGAGAGCGATCATGCCCGCTTACGTTGAAACCGATTTCTGCAAAGCAGAGCAGGGTGTGAAATACGTTTTTGCAAAGATGGGGATCATCTACGGCGCCATGTTCCGCACCCATTGGGGAGATATGGATAAGCAATCTGTGATCGATACCTGGGCAGATATTTTGGGGCGCTATGCCACCTACAGGCCAAGCATGGACTTTGCTCTCAAGAACATGGATACCAAGTTCATTCCGTCAGCGATTGCGTTTCGTGATCTTTGCTCTGAGGCAGGCCGCATTCCAGATAAGCCAAACACGATGATTGAAAAGCAGCTTACGACTGAGGAAAAAATTGCTCTGGCGCGAGCCAAAGGTGAGGCGATGGCGTCCTGGAATAAGTTTCTTGGAAAGGCGGTGGTGTGAATGCCTCAACAAAGCATAGACATCGATGTGCAGTACGCCAAATGCTTGCCTACCGACAACGACTGGGACAAATCGAGTTTAGAGCGTATTGCCACGAACCAAAAAACTATCCGTTGTGGCTCACCCTCCAAGACGACTTCGTTACGCAGTGGCGACTTGGAAACCGAGGTGAGTGGGGCGCGTGGCTCTGAGGATTCTAAAACCAGCTTCTATGACGGAGGGTGGGAGTAATGGACGACTTTCAATCCAGGACTATTCGCTTAGTCGGCCCCGAGCAGTTACGCACTGCTTTAACGCTAATTTCTAATTTGCCCTTGGGCGCTGGTCTTGAATTGGTGGCGCGTAAAGAGCGAAAGGTGAGAGGTCTTCCGGCTAATGCGCGGATGTGGGTTGGTCCTTTAAAAGATATTGCGCAGCAAGCCTGGGTTGATGGTCGTCGTTACACCGAAGAGGTTTGGCATGAATACCTCAAAGAATTGTTTTTGCCAGAAGACGATGATCCCGAGATTGAATTGCTGGCGAAAGAAGGTTATCGCAAGTGGGACTATAGGCCAGATGGTAAGCGCGTTCTCGTTGGATCAACTACGGATTTGCTAAAGCGGGGATTTGCGCTGTATGTCCAGCAAGTAGAAGCCTACGGCGCTACTGAGCATGGCGTGGAGTTTCATGCGTATGAACGGATGGCAGCCTAATGCAATCCAAAAATAAAAAACCCATGACTCGCGGTGAGCGTGAACACGTTACTAGGGTAAAGGAATTGCCTTGTGGAGTCTGCGAGGCACCTGGTCCCAGCGAAGCACATGAGATTAAGCAGGGTCAATGGTTCCTCTCCATTCCGCTGTGTCCCGATTGTCATAGGGGATCGTTCAATGGGATCCATGGACAGTCCCGTATTTGGCAAGTGGCCAAGAAAAATGAGATGTCGGTACTGAACGAAACGATTGAAAAACTATTTAGAGGGGCGCGATGACCACGTTTACTAAAGAGGACAGGGAGGCTGCAGAAAAGGCCTTAGAACAGGAAAATCGGCAATCTGCTGCAGATTATTGCGGAGGCGAGGCATCTAAAGGGGCTCCAAAGCCTAGCAGAGAGCTTTCAGAAGAGCGCGTGATGCAGTTGTGGGAAGAGTCCATGATGGGTAACGCTAGATTGGTAAAGAGCCTCATTACGCGTTTTGCGCGCATGATCGAGCGTGAGCATGGGATCGGTAAGCAATGATTCGCATTGTTTTGCCTTGGCCACCAAAAGAATTAAACCCGAATTTAAGGGTGCATTGGGCTATAAAGTACAAATTCTCTAAGTGGTATAAAAAATCCTGTTGGACTTTGGCAAAAGTAGCGGTGTCTGGTCGATCAATCAATCTCACCCGTTTATCAAATGGAAAAATCCCTGTAACGATTAAATTCTTCCCGCCAGATAGGCGCCATCGCGATGATGACAACATGATCGGGGCATTCAAATATGGCAGAGATGGGATAGCAAATGCATTAGAGGTCAATGACCGATTTTTTTCACCGAAGTACCTATTCCCGTGTGATGGGCATAGATCTGGTGTGATTGTGTTTGAGGTGCAAACCGATGGCTAATACATTACTACCAGAAGACGCACGGCAGATTTTGATGAAGGCCGCTAGTACTCCCGTTACGGTATATGACCCGTTGGCGCGCATTAAGGCGATTGAGAAGGCTGAAAGGCGCATTAGATCAATGTATCCCTATCTATTTCGGGAGTCGGATGATGAGCAGAATTGAGCGCATGATCGCGGTAAACGAGCATGGCAATCGGATTGGCGAAGACCACTACAACGTCAAGCTCACCGATGGCGAGATAGATCGTATTCGCCATCTTCGGGAAGTCGATGGCTTTAGTTATGGCAAGATCGCCCGAATTTTTGAGGTGAGTAAGGGTTCAATTGTGAAGATTTGTTTGTATCAGCGTCGTAATCAATTCGCCGCCCGTTTTAAGAAAATCATTATTGAGGTATGAACATGAAGCTAACACCAAAGCAACAACGCTTCGTCGAGGAATACCTGATTGATCTGAACGCAACTCAGGCAGCAATCAGGGCTGGGTATAGCAAAAAGACGGCAGGGCAGATCGGGGATGAGAACCTGAAAAAACCTCAAATAGCTGGGGCCCTACAAGAAGCAATGAATAAACGCTCTGAGCGTACTGAAATCACTGCTGATAGGGTGCTTAAAGAGCTGGGACGGATTGCTTTCTTTGACATTAGAAAGCTCTATAACGAGGATGGCTCTCTCAAGAACCCTTCTTTGTTAGATGATGAGGCTGCTGCTGTCATGTCGGGTATTGATGTAGTGGAAATGCAAGGCGGTATGTCAGTAGATGAAAATGGAAACCCAGCGCACGTTCCTATGTACACCAAAAAAGCCAAGGTGCATGACAAGATCGCCGCCCTGACCAATGCCATGAAGCATCTTGGGATGCTGGTCGAAAAGCGCGAGATCAGCGGCAGGATGAGTTTGGAGTCCTTAGTTGCCGGAAATGATGAATAAGCCTGATAAGGCCAGAGAGCGTATTCAGCAATGGCGACTTGACCCCGTAAAGTTTGTTGTCGATGTCTTTGGAGTAGAGCTTGATGCCTGGCAAATCGATGCCATGAGTCGGCTTGGTGGGGACTTTAACCCTGCCCGTAGGTTGTGCATGAAGGCTTGTACTGGCCCTGGTAAATCGGCAACGCTGGCGTGGATGGGTTGGCACCGGCTTTTATGTTTTGCAGAGAGGGGCGAACACCCCAAAGGGGCTGCGCTCTCCATTACTGCCGATAACTTGAAAGATAACCTCTGGGCTGAATTAGCCAAATGGCAGTCTAGAAGTGAATTATTAAGGACGGCATTTACTTGGACAAAAGAAAAAATCTATGCCAATGACCATCCTGAAACGTGGTTTTTATCGGCCAGATCGTTCGCTAAAGACGCTAATGCAGAAGCTATCGGGCGCGCATTATCAGGCTTGCATAGTCAATTTCCTTTCGTGCTGTTAGATGAGACTGGGGATATGCCGGTATCGGTTGGGCGCGCAGCCACCCAGATCTTCACGGGATTACCTAAGGACGCTGCGATCATTCAGGCGGGAAACCCGACTAGCACTAACGGCCTGTTGTATGAGTCGTGTACCAAAGCATCTGAACACTGGAACGTGATTACGATTACGGCCGATCCTGATGACCCTAAGCGAACCCCACGGGTGAGTATTGAACACGCTCGGGAACAGATCAGAACCCATGGTCGCGATAACCCGTGGGTGATGGCTACTATCTTGGGCTTATTCCCGCCGACTGGATTTAATGCGCTCCTGGGACCGGATGATGTTGATGCGTCGGTCGCTAGAGAATACAAAGAGTCGCAGATTATGAATGCTCCGGTTGTATTGGGGTGTGATGTGGCCAGACAGGGTGATGATTCCAGCGCGATTGCGCTACGTCAGGGCAGGGTTGCCTTCCCGATTCGGAAAATGCGGATTCCCGATACGATGGTATTGGCTTCCCAGTTTGCTGCTGAGTCCAAGGAACGCTGTGCCGATGCGGTATTTGTGGATGAGACTGGCGGTTATGGCGCTGGTGTCGTTGATGCCATGAGGCAGTTAGGCCATGATGTGATTGGAGTTCAGTTTGGCAGCAGGGCTTCGGACTATCGCTATTTCAATAAACGTAGTGAAATGTATTTTGAACTTGCCAAGTGGGTTAGGGATGGCGGGAAGCTGCCAGAAGATCCGGAATTGAAAGAAGAGCTCTGCGCTACGACCTTTGTATACCAGGGTGATAAGTTCCGGATTGTTGAAAAGGAGCTGATCAAAGATAAGATTGGGCGCTCTCCTGATAAAGCGGATGCCTTGGCATTGACTTTTGCCTTCCCCGTCAAGAAACGATCAAAATACGATCAATTTCGTAGCCAGTTTGATCAAAAACAAGAGTACGACCCATTAGAGCGCATGGACCGTATTCAGAAAAAAGCGGATTACGACCCCTACAAGAGCTAATTTAGCGTTGGGTTGGTGCCTTGGTATCGTCGATTGAGTCAGCAATGAGTATGTAACCCGCTTTTTTGTAAACGGTGATGCAGTTATCGATTTGCGCTTCGTGGTCAAAACTTCCCAATGGGTTGACTCGACATTCTACTGTTTGTTTTGTTTGAGGGTTTTGAAGTACGGCAACCCTAGCTAAATACTTAGGATTAGCGCATCCGGCAAGGAAAATCACAAATAGTCCGATAGCTATTTTCTTCATATCGTTCTCCAGTATGTACATATTCATTCTAATGCCAATAGGTTCCCGTATTAAATCCAGACAGACATAGCCTTGGGGCATGAATCCCCTTGTCATTCGCCAATGCAAAGTAGCAGATATTCAGCACGCTCCAAATGTAGAAGTGCTGATGCAGGAATATGTGTCTGAATCCCATGCGGTAGAACTCCCAGCGCCAAATGTGCAGTGGGGTCATTACCAAGCCCTTGAGGATGCTGGTATTTTTTCTGTCATCGGAGCATTTAGTGGTGATGACTTGATTGGCTTTGTGTCAATTATTTCCAATAAATTACCGCATCATGGCGCAGCGTTGTCTATTACTGAGTCTTTTTTTGTCGCCAAAGAACATCGTAAGCAGGGGGCTGGTATCAAATTGCTCCACGCTGCCGAGCAATATGCGAGTGATATTGGCTCTCCATGTTTGCTAGTTAATGCGCCACATGGGGGCAGCCTAGAACGGGTTCTGCCACACATGGGTTATCGACAAAGCCACTCCACTTTTGTGCGGAGTGTGTCATGAATAACCTGGTTTCGTTCAGTTCAAAAGTGCCGGCCATGTCTCAAGAGGCTATTCATAGCATTCAATTGATGCAAGATGAAGCGCTAAAGCTGCCTCAAGAGCAATTGGCAACCCATCACGTTCTGCATGGCGGTATGTATACGCGAACGATCCTTATCAAAAAAGGCATTTTCATTATTGGAGCGCTGGTCAAAGTGCCAACGACTTTGATTGTGAATGGTGATTGCACCGTCAATATTGGCGATCAGATTGTGCGCCTGTCTGGTCATTGCGTGATTCCTGCCAGCGCCAATAGAAAACAGGCTTTTGTGGCCAATGAAGATACCTACTTAACGATGAGCTTTCAAACCAAAGCGCAAACCATTGAAGAAGCGGAAGATGAATTTACGGATGATGGTGAGCTGCTCATGTCTCGCCATTCCGATTCGATTAACGAAATCATTATTACGGGAGAGTGATATGTCAGGGGCAATTACTGTATTGGCGGCTGCTGCTGTTGCAGGTACGGCTTATTCAATTTACAACGGCGAGCAACAAAAGTCTGCTCAGTCCAGTGCGCAGAGTCAGGCTAAACAAGCCGCGCAGAGTCAAGCTACTCAAGCCGATCAAGCCTTAAACCGAGCTAATCAGAAGTCGCCAAATACTTCTGCGATTTTGTCTCAGGTGCAACAAGCTGGTAAAGGCGGGGCATCTGGAACTATGCTGACCGGTCCTTCCGGTGTGGATACCGGCTCATTGAGTTTGGGCAAAAACACCTTGTTGGGATCGTAATTTATGTCTAAGCCAATTGCGAGGACAGATCTCTTACGCCGTTTACAGGCGCTCAAGACCGAGCGCTCTAGTTGGATTGAGCATTATCAAGAGATCAGCAACTATTTATTGCCACGCTCGGGACGCTATTTTGTTCAAGACCGCAATAAAGGCCAACGCCGTCATAACAGTATTTATGACTCTACCGGCACTAGATCGCATCGGGTTCTAGCCGCCGGCATGATGAGCGGCATGACAAGTCCAGCGCGCCCTTGGTTTCGCTTGGCGACTTCCGATCCTGAACTCATGAAGTTCCAGCCGGTGAAGGTTTGGCTTAATGAAGTCTCTGATCTGATTCACATGGTCTTTCAGCGTTCGAATACCTATCGAATGCTGCATCAGATCTATGAGGAATTGGGTGGCTTTGGTAGCGGTGCCAGTATCTTGATGCCAGACTTTAAGAACGTCATTCACCATTACCCACTCACAGCGGGTGAGTATTGCTTTGCGACCAACTGGAAGGGTGAAGTCGATACGCTCTATCGTGAAATGCAAAAGCAAGTAGGGCCGATCGTCAAAGAGTTTGGTATTGACAACTGCAGCACTACCATTCAAACGCTCTATAACCGAGGCAATCTAGACGCTTGGGTTA
>JACCDH010122424.1_pt1 | contig 14451 bp, 10 predicted proteins | sample 7442481 | NCBI WGS metagenome assembly JACCDH01 (sample SAMN15323433, study PRJNA562643) | freshwater metagenome | isolation source: river surface water | place: USA:Blue River Watershed | collected 2017-08-15
GGGCCTGCAACTCGCCATAGGTGCACCGCGCCACAGGCCCGCCTTCAAAGGCCCGCTCGGTTTCTTGGATGATGGCCACGGCATCGGGCGACTGCTTCGCCCAGCGCCGGCCGCAGACCTCGGCGATCTTGAAGTAAGCCGGCACCTCCCAGTGAAACTGGCCGTGCAGGCTTGGGTACTGGTCGCCTTCGCGAAGCGCTGCGTTCATGAGGCCGCGCCCCCCGCAGCGGCCAAGGTCTGCAAGCCGGGTCCGGTGACCCGGCAGATACGCCAATCGGGCATCACGGTGGCCCCCAGCTTCTCATAGAAGGCAATGGCGTTGGCGTTCCAGTCGAGCACGCTCCACTCGAAGCGGCCGCATCCGCGGTCACGCGCAAGGCCCGCCAAGTGGACGAGCAGCGAGCGGCCGATGCCCTGACCCCGGTAGGCGGGCCGCACATAGAGGTCTTCCAGGTACAAGCCGGGTTGCCCCAAGAAGGTCGAGAAGTTGTGGAAGAAGAGGGCAAAGGCCACGATCTCGGTCCCCTGCTCGAACACCACACACTGTGCCGCTGGCTGTGGACCGAACAGGTGCTGCGCCAGCGATTGCGGCGTGACGCTGACCAGGTGGCTGAGCTGCTCAAACGCCGCGAGTTCTTGGATCAGCGCCACCAAGGTGGGCGCGTCGGCAGCTTGGGCGTTGCGAATGGGCATGGTGGGCCGATACGGGCGAACGTGATGAAGCCCCGATTCTGGCAAATGCCGCCCAAGCCCGTGCCTTAGCCCACCTCCAGCGGCAAGGGCGGTGCTGCCCGCAGCGCCTGCCAGTGCACCTGGGCCTGCGGCAGCAGCCACTGCACGCCGTAGCGCATGCGCTCCAGGCGAGCGCGGGCCTGGGTGTCTTCTGGCGCCTGTGCCAGCAGCTGCGCACAGGCACGGGCACTGGCCGTCCAGGCCCAGGCTTGGCACAGGTGCGCATAGGCCGCCAGCGCGTCGTCGCACAGGGCGAGCACGGCCTCGCGGCCCGCACGGGCGGCCACCTGCAGGCTGCGCAAGCCCTCTTGGGCGTGTTCGATCTGCTCGCGCAGGGCATTGGCCAGGTCCGGCACACCGGCGCCATGGGCCGCCTGTGCCTCGGCCTCGAACTCGGCCAACAGAACCTGTAGGGCACGCCCTTCATCGCCCAGCAGCTTGCGCTGCACCAGGTCGATGGCCTGAATCTCGTTGGTGCCTTCGTAGATCATGGCGATGCGGGCATCGCGCAGCGTTTGCTCCACACCGGTCTCGCGCACATAGCCATAGCCACCGAAGACCTGCAGGGCTCGGTGAGCCCCCTCAAATCCCTGCTGCGTGCCGAAGGCTTTGACGATCGGGGTCAGCAGCGCTGCGATGGCCGACTGGCGGGCACGCTGCTCGGGGTGTTCATGGTGGGCGGCTTCGTCCAAGGCCAGGGCCGCACGGTAGGCCAGGCAGCGCAGGGCTTCGGTGCTGGCCTGCAGGCGCAGCAGGGTGTGCCGCATGGCCGGGTGTTGGGCGATGGGCACACCGCCCTGTACACGGTCCTGCGCCTGGCGCAGCGCGTTCTGGGTGGCCATTTCCAAATGGCCCAGGCCCTGAAGGCCCACGTGCAGCCGCGCGCTGTTCATCATCAGGAACATGGCGGCCAGGCCGCGGTGGGGTTCACCCACCATCCAAGCGGTGGCACCGTCGTACTGCATGGAACAGGTGGCGCTGCCGTGGATACCCATCTTGTGTTCGATGCCCACGCAAGACATGCGGTTTCGAGCGCCATCGGGCAGGCGCTTGGGCACCAGGAACAGGCTGATGCCGCGGGTGCCCGGCGGTGCGTCGGGCGCGCGGGCCAACACCAGGTGCACGATGTTGTCGGTGAGGTCGTGCTCGCCGCCGCTGATGAAGACCTTGCTGCCGGTCACGCGCCAGCTGCCATCGAACTGGGGCTGCGCCTGCGTGCGCAGCGCACCCAAGTCGCTGCCCGCTTGGGGCTCGGTCAGGGCCATGGCCGCCAGGGTGCGGCCGGTGGCGATGTCGGCCAGGTAGCGCTGCTGAAGCGCCGGGCTGCCATGGGCCTTGAGGGTTTCATAGGCGCCATGCAAGAGATCGGGGTACATGGTCCACCCGTGGTTGCAGGCGTTGAGCATCTCGCGCACGGCCGCATCCAGCAGCAGCGGCAAGCCCTGCCCTTCCCAGTCGGCAGAACACGGCAGTGCCGCCCAGCCACCGTCCACATAGGCTCGGTACGCCTGTGCAAAGCCATCAGGTGTGCGCACCTGCCCACCGGCGCTCAACACACAGCCCTGCTGGTCGCCCCTCGCATTGAGCGGCAGCAGCACCCCGCTGGCAAAGTGCGCCGCCTCGTCCAGCACCGCCTCTGCGGTGTGGATGTCCAACTCCGACAAGCCCGGGCACGCCCGCCACGACTGCGGCGCGTGGAGCACACGCTCCATCACGAAGCGCATGTGGTGGGTGGGTGCCCGGTACCCGTACGGCATGTGCTTCAGTTCTCCAATTTCCAGTCGCCGTTGACGACCTTCATGATGACCCCGGTATCGGGCCGGTATCCCCAGTGGTCATCGGGCTTGAAGTCGAGCACACCGTGCGTGACGGCCAGGGCCGGGGTGCTCTCCAAGGCCTCCTTGAGTGCCGCGCGGAACTCAGGCGTTCCGGGCTTGGCCTTCTTCAAGGCCACCGGAACCACACGCTCGAGCATCAGATAGACATCGAAGGAGTGGGCGGCGAACTGGTTGCGAGAGCCTGCGCCGTGGATCTTTTCGTACTCGGCGTTGAAGCGCATGCCCAAAGCCTTGCTGGGGTGTGAATCGGGCAGCTGCTCGGCCACCACCACCGGGCCAGCCGTCACAAAGGTCCCCTCCACCGCCTTGCCGCCCACGCGCATCAGGTCGCGGGTGGCCGCTGCATGGGTCTGGTAGAACTTGCCCTTGTAGCCGCGCTCGATGACACCCAGCTGCGGCATGGCTGCGCCGGAACCGGAGGCCACCACGATCACCGCATCCGGGTTGGCTGCCGCAATTTTCAAGGCCTGCGCGGTCACACTGGTGTCGGCTCGTGCAAAGCGCTCGGTGGCCAAAAGCCGGATGCCGGCCTTCTCCAGCAAAGGCAGCAGCGCCTGCAACCACAGTTCGCCATAGGCGTCGGTGTAGCCGATGAAGCCCACCGACTTCACGCCGTTCTTGACCATGTGGTTGACCATCGCGTTGGCCATGACGCCATTGCTCTGGGGCATGCGAAAGCTCCAGGCGTCTTGCCCGGGCGGCAGGCCGATGGGCGACAAGGCCAGCTGAGGGGTCTTGCTCTCGAGGGCCACGGCCGCCACCGCAATGCCCACCGGCGTGGCACCCGAGCCCACCAGCAGGTCGACCTTGTTTTCCGTGACGAAGCGGCGCGCATTCTGCGTGCCCTTGGTGGGATCGGTGGCGTCATCCAGGATCATCACGTTGAGCTTCTCGCCGGCCACCGAGGCGGGCCACATCTTGACCCCATTGCTCATGGGAATGCCCAGGCCCGACGCCGGGCCCGTCATGGGAACGATCACGCCAACGGTGATGTCGGCCCATGCCGAACCCAAACCAGCGGCCAGCAGCGAAGCCGCCACCAAGGTCTTCTTGATCAATTGCTTCATCATGGTCTCCTCTTGTTGTCTGGATACGCTGCCGGCCCAGCGCTGGCGCTGGGGTGCAGCGCGGGTGAAGAAGGCGAACGGCCGGAGTTCGCGACGAACCTTGCGGCGCCAACGGTGGCACCCGCGTGAAACCAAGCGCCTGCACTCATGACGCAGCGCCCGGGTTTTCGATGAGCAGGGCGATGCCCTGCCCGCCACCAATGCAGGCCGAGGCCACGCCCCAGCGGGCCCCAATGGCCTGCAACTGGCGGGAAACGGTGATGGTCAGCCGCACACCGGTAGCAGCCAGTGGATGGCCCAGGGCAATGGCGCCACCGTGCACATTCAGACGGTCCTGGGGCAGGTTCAAGGCGCGCGAAACCGCCAAGGTCTGCGCGCCTTGCGCCTCGTTGATTTCAAAGCGGGCGACGTCGTCCATCGACAGGCCTGCGCCTTGCAGCAGGCGCTGGATGGCCGGCGCTGGGCCGATGCCCATGACCTCGGGCGGCACGCCCACCACCGCCGCAGCCGCCACACGCCCCAGGGGCTTGCGCCCGGTTCGTTGTTGCCAAGCCTGCGCCACATCGGCACGGGCCACCACGGCGGCGGCCGCGGCATCGGTCAGGGCCGAACTGTTGCCCCCGGTTTGCACTCCTTCAGGGAACACCGTGCGCAGGCCCGACAGCACCTCCACCGTGGTGGGGCGCGGATGCGTGTCGCGATCGGCGCGCTTGTGTTTGCCCGAGAGCCTGAGCCTTCGCGGCTTGTAGCCCGGCAACTCGAACACCGCGTCCTCTACGGGCGCAATCTCACCCTGCAGCCACCCGCTGTCCTGCGCGGCCAGCGCGCGCGCGAAGGACTGCGCGGCAAAGGCGTCGACTTCCGAACGGCTGATGCCGTATTGCTTGGCCAGGTTCTCGGCCGTCATGATCATGGAGACCGCCGCTGGGTCGTTCAGCGCTTCCCACATGTAGTCCTTGAAGGCCACGGGCGCGCCCAGCCGGAAGCCGCCGCGGTGGTCGAACGCGGCGATGGGGTTGCGGGTCATGGATTCGGTGCCCACCACCAGGGCTGCGCTGGCACCACCGGTGGCCATTTGTTCGGCCGCCTGGCGAAACAGCTCAAAGCCGGTGCCGCAGATGCGCTGCACCATCAGCGCCGAGACGTGGACCGGCACGCCCGCATACAGGCCAATGTGGCGCGGCACGTAAAACTGGTCGAACCCGCCCGGGGCCATGTTGCCGGCCAACACAGAGTCAATGTCAGCGGGTGACACCTCGCTGCGCTGCAGAACGGCGCGTGCGGCGGCAATGCCCAGGTCGATGGGGTTGGCATCGGCAAAGGCGCCCATGTAGTCGACCATCGGCGTGCGCACGCCATCCAGAATAAAGACGCCTTCGAAGCGTTGAAACAGGCCCGTGCTCATGTGGAGGTGTACAGGTTGGAAGCCAGGCTCATCCGATGAGCCCAGCGGTCGGTGATGGGAAGGCAGCCGTCACGTGAGCGTCACCACGCCCGGCCCGCCCGCATACAGGGCCAGCACCTGCTCGGCCCGGCGGGTGAGCACCGCGCGTTGGTTGATGTAGCCCTTGTCGGTGATCTCGCCACCATCGGCGCTGGGGGGGTCGGCCAGCACCAGCAGCCTCATGGGCACCTGGGAGGAACCCCCGCCCTCGGCCTTCAGGGCCTGAAGCGCCGCTTTGAGGTGTCCCTGCAACGCCGCCGGCGGCAGCGCTGCGGCCTGTGCACTCGGGAAGATCAGGGCGCCCACTTCGTCGCGGTCGTGTCCGGTGATGACCGCGTCCTGCGCCCAAGGCGACAGGGCCGACACCAACTTGAGCCTCAAGGTGCCCACCGACACCCAGGTGCCGGTGGTGAGTTTGAAGTCCTCGGCCACCCGGCCGTTGAAGATGATGCCCTTTTCCGGATGCGCTTCATCCACCAGCATTCCCGCGTCGCCAATGCAGTAGTAGCCCTCTTCGTCGAAGGCCTGAGCGGTGAGTTCGGGGGCGTTGCGGTAGCCCGGGAACACATTGATGCCGCGCACCCGCATCTCCAACTTGCCACCGTTGGGGACGAACTTGAGGTCCACCCCCGGCAGTGGGATGCCGATGTTGCCGGCGCGCTCCAGGCGGAAATGCGCCAGGGTGATGGCCGGTGCGGTTTCGGTAGCCCCCCAGGAGGTGGTGAGCCATACGTCCTGGCCACGCACCTGGCGCGACAGGGCCTGCAGGCGATCCCAGGTGGCCTGTGGCATGCCCGCACCTGCGTAGAAGACCATTCGCAGCCGGCTGAAGAAGGCACGGGCGGCTTGTGGATTGGCCTCCAGCAACGGCAGGATCAGATCGAGCCCACGCGGCACGTTGAAGTAGAGCGTGGGCTGCCACTTCACGAGGTTGGCCAGGGACTTTTCCACCAGGCCCGGTGCTGGGCGGCCCTCATCGATGACCAAGGTGCCGCCGTTGCGCATCACGATGTGCAGGTTGTGGTTGCCGCCGAAGGTGTGGCTCCACGGCAACCAGTCCACCACCACCGGCTTCTCATGCGCCAGGAAGCGCCAGGCACTGGCCAGCATTTCCTGGTTGGCACACAGCATGCGATGCGTGTTGATCACCACCTTGGGCGAACCGGTGGACCCCGAGGTCAACAGGTACTTGGCCACGGTGTCGGGTGTGATGCGTTCAAAGGCCCGCATCACCGCGGGCGTCTCCGGCGTGGCAGCCAGGGACTCGAAGGCCAGCGCACCGGGCACTTCAGCCGCACCGCGGCTGAGCATCACGGGCATGTTCAAGCCCGCGGCCTGGGCGGCGCGAATCGCAGGCCCGTAGACCTGCGCGTTGTCGGCGTACACCAGGGCCGGCTTGAGGGTCTTGAGGATCTGGGTGACCTTGCCGTGGTCGTGGGTGAGGCGGCTGTAGGCGCTGGACACCGTGCACACGGCCCGGCCCACCTGCAAACACGCCAGCATCAAGAGCAGGTGGTGCAGGGAGTTGTCCGACAGCACCACCACCGGGTCGCCGGCTGGCAAGTCCAGGTCCAACAGGCCCTGCGCCAAGCGCCCCACCTGCTGACGGGCCTGCGCCCACGTGAGCTCGTGCCAGCTGTCGGCCGATGCCCGCTCGGCAAAGGCCACGGCATCGGGCGTGCGCTGCGCCCAGTCTTCAAGCCACTGGCCCACGCAGCGCACCGGCTCGGGCAAGGCGTGGGGCGATCGCAGCACGAAGGAGCCGTCGGCGCGGCGTTCACACACCGTGGCTGGCGGCCGCAGGTCGATGGGGTCGTCGAATGCTCGTTGCACGCTCAGCCGTCCTCCCGATGACAGGCAGCCCATAGGGCGCATGTCATTCCGTACAGTTGTGTATGTTTGAATCTGAATCTTAAGTACGTATCTTTGCTGAACTATTCGGGTTTTCTCTGACTTCCGTACAGATGTGTATGGAAGCATGATTCCCCACGTGACCAGCACCAAGCCCCGCTCCACCAAGCCCTCTCGCGGCACCTGCACCCCGGAAACCTGGGTCGAGGCCGCCACGGAAGTCCTGGTCGATCAGGGCATCGACCGGGTGCGGGTGGACGTGCTGGCCCAGGAACTGGGCATGACCCGCGGCAGCTTCTATTGGCACTTCAAGGACCGGGAAGAACTGCTGCGCCGGGTGCTGCAGGCCTGGCGCAACAGCGCCACCGAAGCCCTGACGCAGCGGCTGGAGCGCGCCCACACCGACCCGCGTGAGCAGCTGCAGGACCTGGTGAGCCTGCCCTGGCGCGGCCGAGCCGCTGTGCGCGCCGCGCGCATCGAGCTGGCCATTCGCGCTTGGGGCCGCCGCGACGAGATGGCCGCTCAAGTGGTGCGGGAAGCCGATGAAAGCCGCCTGGGCTACATCGCACAGGTGTTCTCGGCGCTGGGCTTTGGCGTCATGGACGCCCGCCGACGGGCCTTCATTCTGTACAGCTCGTTGCTGGGCGATTCCCTGCTGGGCGAACTCAGCGAGCATGCGGCGCTGGCACAGCGGCGTGCGCGGCTGGAGCTGATCGAGGGGCTGTTCACTGCAACGCTAGGATGCGCGGATGAACGAACACCCGAGCACGCCAGCGCCGACGCCTGAAGCCCCCGCGACAACACCCTACTGCCCACGGCGCGAGAGCCGAAGCCTGCACCTGCCCATTCGGGGCGTGAACTACCACGTGCGGCTGTGGGGCGACCCCAGCCGGTGCAGCGCCGATCGGCCGGCACTGGTCTTGGTACACGGCTGGATGGACGTGGCCGCTTCCTGGCAGTTCCTCGTGGATGCCCTGGAGCAGGACCGCTTCATCGTGGCCCCGGACTGGCGTGGCTTTGGCCACAGCCGCGTGCCTGCACACACCGACTGCTACTGGTTCCCCGACTACCTGGCCGACCTGGAGGCCCTGCTGCGCGCACCGGAAGTCGGCTGGCCGGCCTTGCCCCCTCTCGACCTCCTGGGCCACAGCATGGGCGGCAACGTGGTGATGATGTATGCCGGCGTGCGCCCATCCCGCATCCGCCGGCTGATCAACCTGGAAGGCTTCGGCCTGCCCGAACGGCCGGCCGATCAAGCACCGACCCAGTATGCGAAGTGGCTGGATGAATTGACGGTGCCGCAGGAGCTGCGACCCTACGACAGTGCACAGGGCGTGGCCCGGCGCTTGATGAAGAACAACCCGCGCTTGAGTCCCGACAAGGCCGCTTGGCTGGCGGAGCACTGGGCCGAGCCGGACCCTCAAGGCCGCTGGAACATCTTGGGCGACCCGGCGCACAAACGCGTGAACCCCACGCTGTACCGCGTGGGCGAGGTGCTGGCCTGCTGGAAGCGCATCAGCGCGCCGGTGATGTCGGTGGTGGGCCGCCAGACCGATTTGTCCCAGTGGTGGGGCGACCGCTACAGCCTGGGCCAGTACCAGGAGCGGCTGCAGGTGGTGCCCCAGGTGCGCAGCGAGTGGATCGAGGACTGCGGCCACATGCTGCACCACGACCAACCCGAGGTCTTGGCGCGCTTGATCGAGTCGTTTTTGGACTGAGGCAGCGCATCGGCGCTGCGCCGGTGTTCAGGCCGGCTGTACCTGCAGCGCGCAGCGCTGCGGCCACACGCTCTTGGGCTGCTCGCGCGAGGCGTCCAGGCAGCCACCATCGGCGTACACACCCTGCGGGTCGCGCAGGCGCATCATGCGCTGCAGCACGCGGGTACGCGCCGCCGCGTCGGCTTGGGTCGCGGCCACGCAGGCCTCCACACGGGCCTCGTCCATCTGCCACTCCTGGTGCTCGTCCTGGTAGGCGCCATCACGCCAGTGGAAGATCTCGATGCACTTGTCTTCCAGGGTGTAGGGCTGTTCATGCTTCCAGAAGTTGCTGAACAAGCCGCCCCCCATGTAGATCACCCAGGATCCCTCGTAGCCCAGCGCGTCTGACGAGCGCTCGTCGGGGTTGCGGAACCACAGCCGGTCCCCGGGCACGAAATAGCGCGCCGGCACTGGGCTGTCGTGTGAGCCGAATTCGTCGAGGAAGACATCGTGGAACTCGCGCGAACGGATGGCGCGACGGCGGCAGCGCGCCTCCAACTGCGCCAACTGGGCGGGGTTCACCTGTTCGAGCTCCTCGGACAAGCCCAACAAGATCACATACTCGCTGGCCCGGTAGCAGGAAAAGTCGTAGAGCTGCCCTGTCACCGAGGGCTGGGTGGCCGCACGCAAGGCATCGGACAGGGACTGGCCGGGCTGCAAGAGGAAGCCCGCTTCCTCGTCGTAGGTCCAGTACTGGTCGGGGCGCTCTGCGGCCAGGGTCTTGAAGGCCACCGCGGTGCGCGCGGCGGCACGGCAAATGCGCCGCTGCACCCGCACGTGGGACGCGAAGGCGCCCAGGCTCTCGAATGTGAACACCTGGGGGCCGCCCAACAGTGCCACGGCAATCTCGCGTTCCAGCGCTTGGTCGAGGTCGTGCACCACGGGGTCCAGGGCCTGGCGCAGGTTCAGGGTGTCGTGGCCCGGCATGAGGGCTTCGCGCGCCTCGGTGCGCAGCACCAGGCTGGTGGAGCCCTGCGGCCCGGGCAATTCATGCCACAGCCGGTGGGACAGGCCCAGCTCACCCTCAAGGTAGTCGGCCACTGCGCGTGAAGCGGATGCGTCCGGGCGCGCCAAACGCACCCCGGTGTTCATCCTCACGCCTGCGATCAGGCAACCCATGTCCATCGACCACTCCTCCTGGCCCACGCGGCGCGCCCTTGCGCCCGCGTGGCCTGCTGCGAAACCCATGCTACGGGGCATGCGTCCATTCGTGCGCCGGGGAAAACCCAAGGGCCAGCCGCCCTTTGGACAGCCGAGCGTGCGAAAATCGCGGGTTTCCCCCAACGGCGCCGGACTGCAGCCCCATCATGGACATCGAACAAATCAACGCCATCGGCAACGCCTTGGTTGACCTCTCCGAACGAACCGAACAGCTTCGGGGGTATCTTTGACTACGACCGCAAAGCCCTGCGCCTAAACGAAGTCAACGCCGCCCTGGAAAACCCAGCCGTTTGGAACGAACCCAAGCGTGCCCAGGAGTTGGGCCGCGAGAAAAAGTCGCTGGAGACGGTGGTCGAGACGATCAACCACCTCTCGCAGAACCTGCGCGACAACACCGAGCTCTTTGAAATGAGCAAGGAAGAGGCCGACCTCGATGGCCTCAAGGCCATCTCGGACGAAACCGAAAAGCTGCGTGAGACCGTGGAACAGCTCGAGTTCCGCCGCATGTTTGCCAACCAGGCCGACCCCCTGAACTGCTTCATCGACATCCAGGCCGGCGCCGGCGGCACCGAAGCCTGTGACTGGGCCTCCATGCTGCTGCGCCAGTACCTGAAGTACTGTGAGCGCAAGGGCTTCAAGGCCGAGGTGATGGAGGAAACCGAAGGGGACGTGGCCGGCATCCGCAGCGCCACCATCAAGGTCGAAGGCGACTATGCCTACGGCCACCTGCGCACCGAGACCGGCGTGCACCGCCTCGTGCGCAAGAGCCCCTTCGATTCGGCTGGCGGGCGCCACACCTCGTTTGCCTCGCTGTTCGTCTACCCCGAAGTGGACGACTCCATCGAAATCGAGATCAACCCCGCCGATGTGCGCACCGACACCTTCCGCGCCAGCGGCGCAGGCGGCCAGCACATCAACAAGACCGATTCGGCCGTGCGCCTCACGCACATCCCCACGGGCATCGTGGTGCAGTGCCAAAACGACCGGTCGCAGCACCGCAACCGTGACGAGGCCTGGGCGATGCTGCGATCGCGCCTGTATGAGCACGAGATGCGCAAGCAGCGCGAAGAGCAGCAAAAGCTCGAGGACAGCAAGACCGACGTGGGCTGGGGCCACCAGATCCGCAGCTACGTGCTGGACCAAAGCCGCATCAAGGACCTGCGCACCAGCGTGGAAATCTCCAACACGCAAAAGGTGTTGGACGGCGACCTGGACAGCTTCATCACGGCCAGCCTGAAGCAAGGCCTGTAAATTTTTCGGAGACTCTCATGCGCGAAGGCACCGCTCCCATCACCGTCAACCGACTGGACTACCGCGAACCCGACTACTGGATTCGCAGCGTGGACCTCACGTTTGACCTCGACCCGGCCAAGACCATCGTCGCCAGCAAGCTCGAGATCGAGCGCAACGCAGCCGGCGACACCGCGCCCGCCCTGCGCCTGCACGGCGAAGACCTCAACCTGCTGCGGGTGCTGGCCAACGGCGAGAGCGTGAGCTTTCGCCACGAGGACGGCATGCTCGTGATCGACACGCCCCCCAGCGTGGCCAAGGGCGAGCGCTTCACGCTGGAAATCCGCAACACGGTGGCGCCGGAGAAGAACACGCAGTTGAGCGGCTTGTACACCTCGGGCGGTGGCTTCTTCACCCAATGCGAGGCCGAAGGGTTTCGCCGCATCACCTATTTCCTGGACCGCCCCGATGTGATGGCCGTCTACACCGTCACGCTGCGCGCGAACAAGGCCTTGCTGCCGGTGCTGCTGTCCAACGGCAATCTGGTGGAGCAAGGCGAGCTGGACAACGGCCGCCACTACGCCAAGTGGCATGACCCCTTCCCCAAGCCCAGCTACCTGTTCGCACTGGTGGCGGCCGACCTGGTGTGCCGCGAGCAGCACGTGCGTACCCGGGCCGGCAAAGACCACCTGCTGCAGGTTTACGTGCGCCGGGGTGACCTGGAGAAGACCGAACATGCGATGAACTCGCTGGTGGCCTCGCTCATCTGGGACGAGCAGCGCTTTGGCCTGCCGCTGGACCTGGAGCGCTTCATGATCGTCGCCGTGGGCGACTTCAACATGGGCGCCATGGAGAACAAGGGCCTGAACATCTTCAACACGAAGTTTGTCCTGGCCAGCCCCGCCACCGCCACCGACACCGACTTCTTCAACATCGAGAGCGTGGTCGCGCACGAGTACTTCCACAACTGGACCGGCAACCGCATCACCTGCCGCGACTGGTTCCAGCTGTCGCTCAAGGAAGGCCTCACGGTGTTCCGCGACCAGGAATTCAGCATGGACATGGCCGGCAGCACCAGCGCCCGAGCCGTGTGCCGCATTGGCGACGTGCGTGCCTTGCGTGAAGCGCAGTTCCCGGAAGATGCCGGCCCCATGGCACACCCGGTGCGCCCCGACCAGTACCAGGCCATCGACAACTTCTACACGCCCACGGTCTACAACAAGGGCGCTGAAGTGGTGCGCATGATGCAGACCCTGGTGGGCCGCGAGGGCTTTGCCCGCGGCATGACCGAGTACTTCAAGCGCCACGACGGCCAGGCGGTCACCTGCGACGACTTCGCGCAGGCCGTGGCCGATGCCAACCCGGGCAGTGAATTGAGCGCCCGCCTGGAGACCTTCAAGCGCTGGTACGCACAGGCCGGCACGCCCCGGGTTCAGGCCCAGGGTCAGTACGACGCCGCCGCTCAGCGCTACACCCTCACCTTGAGCCAAAGCTGCCCCGCCACACCGGGCCAAGACCACAAGCAGCCCTTCGTGATTCCGGTGGCCATGGGCCTGGTGGGCCGCGATGGCACCGCCCTGCCCCTGCGGCTTGAAGGCGATGCAGCCGACCGTGGCCTGGAAACGGTGCTGGTGCTGGACCAGGCGCAAGCCCACTACACCTTCACCGGGGTGTTGCAGGAACCGGTGCCTTCGCTGATGCGCGGCTTGTCGGCGCCGGTGGTGCTGGAGGATGGCCTTACCCAGGCCGAGCTGTTGGTGCTGCTGGCACACGACACCGACGCCTTCAACCGCTGGGAAGCCGGGCAGCGCCTGATGATGGCGCAACTGCTGCCGGCCATCGCCGAAGGCCGCGAAGTGGCCTTGGGTGCCGACTTCCTGCAAGCCCTGCGCAGCCTGCTGCGACACCCCCAGCTGGACCCTGCGTTCAAGGAGCTGGCCCTGCAGGTGCCCTCCGAGAAGCTGCTGTACGAGCAACTCCAGACCGTCAACCCCGAGCACGTCAGCCGCGCACGCGAGTCCATGCTCAACCAGCTGGCCTCGGCGCTGCACGACGACTGGGCCGCCACCTATCAGGCCATGCAGCACCGGGAAGGCTACCGCCCCGATGCGCGGCAAAGCGGCCAACGAGCCCTGGCCAACCTGGCCCTGTACATGCTGGTGCGCCACGCCGGCACCACCGGCGACCGCCTGTGGCCCGGGCGTGCCTATCAACAGGTGAAGGACGCCACCAACATGACCGAACGCATGGGTGCCCTGGTGGCCCTGGTGCACGGCCATGCCGATCTGGCCGATGCGGCGCTGGCCCACTTCCATGCGCGCTTCTCAGACGAAGCCCTCGTGATCGACAAGTGGTTCAGCGTGCAGGCCACGGCACCCGAGCGCGATGGCCGCGTCTTCGAACGGGTCAAGGCCCTGCTGCAGCACCCGGACTACTCGGCCCGCAACCCCAATCGCGCCCGCAGCCTGGTGGCGTCCTACGCCATGGCCAACCCCGGCGCCTTCCATCGCAGCGACGCGGCCGGCTACGTGTTCTGGGCAGACCGCGTCACCGAGTTCGACAGCTTCAACCCGCAACTGGCTTCGCGCATCGCACGCGTGATGGAGCGTTGGCAGCCCCTGGCCGAGCCCTGGCGCAGTGCCGCGCGGGAAGCCTTGTCGCGGGTGGCCGCGCGAAGCGAGCTCAGCGCGGATGTGCGCGAGATCGTCTCGCGTGCGCTGGGAGGGAACTGAGCCATGAGCAAGCGCGTCAGCCTGACCCAGTACCTGGTGGAGCAGCAACGCCACCAGGGCAACATTCCGGGACAGTTGCGCCTGCTGATCGAAGTGGTGGCCCGCGCTTGCAAAACCATCGCCATTTCGGTCAACAAAGGCCCGCTGGGCGAAGTGCTGGGCAGTGCCGGCAGCCAGAACATCCAAGGAGAGGTTCAGAAGAAGCTGGACATCATCTCCAACGAGGTGCTGATTGAGGCCAACCAGTGGGGCGGTCACTTGGCGGCCATGGCCAGCGAGGAAATGGACAGCATCCACCCCGTGCCCGACCGTTATCCCCAGGGCGAGTACCTGTTGCTGTTCGACCCCTTGGACGGCTCATCCAACATCGATGTGAACGTGAGCATCGGCACCATCTTCTCGGTGCTGCGCAAGATGAGCGACCACGAAAGCATTGCCGAGCGCGACTTCCTTCAGCCGGGCTCGCGCCAGGCGGCTGCGGGCTACTGTGTGTACGGGCCGCAGACCACCCTGGTGCTCACCGTGGGCAATGGTGTGGCGATGTTCACGCTCGACCGTGAAATGGGTTCCTGGGTGTTGACGCAGGAGCATGTGCAGATTCCGGCTGACACGCAGGAGTTCGCCATCAACATGAGCAAC
>JACCDH010628637.1_pt1 | contig 14451 bp, 9 predicted proteins | sample 7442481 | NCBI WGS metagenome assembly JACCDH01 (sample SAMN15323433, study PRJNA562643) | freshwater metagenome | isolation source: river surface water | place: USA:Blue River Watershed | collected 2017-08-15
ATGTCTTCGGCCAGCATGCCGGCGAAGTCTTTGTTGCTCGCGTACCAGCGGCTTGCCCAGTTACCTAAGGAACCGGCATTTTCATTAGTAAATCTGCCATTTTGTATTTGTTAAATTTTTAGTTTATCTTTCTTATAAATATTGCTCAAATAGAAATAATTATTTTTTGAGTTTTTTATTATTAATACTTGACTTTATCAATATTTTTCGTTAGTTTTTTACCAGGCTCCAGTATATTACTAGTATCTAGTATATTTCTTTTAATATTAATAAATACTAGCTTATCTAGTTCTAGACTAGGTTCCAGAATACTGGGTAAAATATAACAATATAATTTTTATAAAATATGGTTCCATGTGGAACATTACATAACCACCGTAAGGTGTCTTTATAAATAGAAAGGGGTCCAAATTGAACCCCTTTTCTTTTTTTATCTCCTTTTAGATTAGATATTCTCAAATGATGCACCTGTTGGAGTAATAATAAACTCAACATCAATGAATTCAAGTGCTCTTGTAGGTTTGATGTAGATTTTACCTCTTAAAGTATTTGAATCTATATCTTCAGGGTCATTTGAAACCGTTACACGGAATTCATAAAGACCTCTTTCCTTCTTAATTGATTCAAGAATTGGGTTCACCAATCTCAAGAATTCATTTCTTACTTGTTCATCATTTTGTTCAAATAATAATCTAACCGCAACCGCTGAAATTAGTTTTCTAGCTCTTAATAACAATCTTCTTACGTTGATTCTATCAAGTGCAGATTCTCTAACCTGAAGGGTTTTATTACCCCAAATGATTGTACCGGTATCCGAGAATGTGGCAATTGGGTTAATTCTGTTTTTGTATAAGTCATCTCTTTCATCTAATGTTAATTTCTTAGATGCTTTGATTGCATTTACTAAACCTCTTGAATAACCCGCAACTGCGAACCATGGATATGATACATTATCAGTTAAAGCGATGTTTTTAAGAACTTCACCTGTTGGTGGGATGTAAAGTTGAGTAGCGTTATCTGCGTCTCTAACTTGAATCCAAGGCCAATATGTTGCGGAATAGTTTGTATCCAATGATACTGAATCTAAATCGTCAATTGCCTCTTCTGCCGTTGCAACGTTTGGTGAAGAAATCACATAAAGTGAGTCCGCTCTATCGTTTTCAATCATGTCAATTGCTTGTGTAGTCAATGAACTATGGTCGAAAAAGTTAATACCTGGTGTTGCGAATACATTAATGTCAACCGCTTCAGGGTTAGCAAACGTTGTAATACCTTGTAAATAAGAGTAGTAATCTGAATTACCTACAGTTGTACTGAACACACCACCATTTGTTGTGTGACCACTAACATATGTTGACTTACCGAAAATGTATGCATCTCCGTATGTTCTTACCTTTCTGTAGATATCCCAACCGTCTCTACCACCATATACACCAAATGTGAATTTACGATATGAAATGTTTTCTAACATTCCTTTTGAAGTACCTTCTAAATCGTAAGGTGTTGTTTTATATAATAATCCGTCGATTGTGTTACCTGTGATTGCGGATGCATTTGTTGATAAGTGGAAACCGTGAGTTGAACCGTTTGCACTTGCACCTTTAAATTTCAAGATATCTCTATCGAATTCTGAACCAACTTGTGTAGAAAGACCTAAAGATACTTTTCTAATTTTATCACCGTTAGATAATACAGGTGTACCATCAATCTCGTAGTACATTACGTCACCAGCTTCATAATACTTAGTTTTGTAATTTACGTCACCTAATTGAGCTCCACCAAATGCACCGTTTGTTAAGAATCCTTTGAAACCTGCAGGGAAAGCGTCGGTTGGGTGATTTTCGTCCATTACCAACATTATGTACTTAGAACGTAATTCATATTCACCGTCAGATGTACCAACTTTTCTTGCTACATAACCCGGTAAATCAGGATTCATTGAACATCTTGTGAATTTTTCAAGAACCACTAAGTTATCGTCAGTATCATTAAAATCTCTAACAATTAAGTCAAATTCACCTGAATCTAAATTAATATTTTGAATAGAAATTTTTACTTGTGTATTTGCACTTTCACCATCGGAAATAGTTTGTACTTGGAATAAGTCAGAAACTTTACCACCACGAACTTCAGAAACCACCATTGGAGAGATTGTTGTATCCCAACCAACTAAGAAATCGTCACCGTTAGATTCGTAAACTTCAGTTAAACTGATACCTCTAATTGTACCGTTATCATATCCTGATTTTAATAATTTAGGATAAACTTCATGTACATAAAGAGGGAAATCTGATAATGGTTTATCAAATACATCTGTACCTAATACTTTAGTGATGTATTTTGATGATGTGGTATCAAAACTACATGTGAATGATTTTGCACCACTTGTTAAACCTGTTGTATTGATTACAAATTCAGATAATGGATTAGTTGACAAATCTCCACCTACTACATTTGAAATTTGGAAGTTTGAGTTCGATGTCAATTCTAAAGTTAATGTCTGTCCAACATACTCACCTCTACTTCTCAACGCACCTACAACAATACCGTCATTAACTAATTCAGATGTGTAATTGTATCTTGTTACGTTAAAAGTATCACCCGTTCCGTTCCAAACGAATAGGTAACCATATACTGTGTCAACACCATTATTGAAAATGTTAAACCAATTCTTATTGAAATTTGAACTGTTATTTAAGTTTCCTGTTAACGGAGATTCAACTTCAACTCCTGTTTGTGCATCGATATCATCTTGAGGGATACTACCAATAACAAACCAATTATCGGTTTGTCCTGTTGTATAACCACTAAAGTTCTCTGCAATGTAGTCAGTTATTGATGTACCGTCGAAAGCGGTTTTACCTGAAAGTTCAGCGAAAAATGTACTTCCTGTGATTGAATCTGGTGATGTTGTACCGGTTGTGGTAGTATCAACTTCTCCAACAACAAAACCACCCAATGTTTGGATGCCGAATGTTTTTGAAGGTTTATATCCCGTAAGACCAAGAATTCTTGTTACAAATAATTGATTTGATTCTTGTAAATACGACTTTGCTGCGTATGGTAATTCATATTTTGGGTTACCGTTACCGTCTTTCGAAGGAGAGGTTGGACCAAAATATGTTCTAAATTCGTCGAAGCTAGAAATTAATACAGGTTCGAAAGCAGGACCTTTAAGAGTCTCACCTACTAACCCAAGTGTTGTTACCCCAACGCTTTGTGCTACAAATGTTAAATCTTTCTCTGAAGTGTAGACACCCGGAGAAACGAATACTCTGTTTGAATTTGCCATTGATTAATGTTTGGTTAATTATTTTATTACTTTATACAATAAATATCTTTGTTTTTACCAAAGATTTCCGTAATTTTTTTAAAAAAGATAGTTATTTATCTTTTACTATCTTAAATTATCTATACCATGGAAAACAAGACCAAAAACGTTAAAATAAGTGAAAAACACCACGAAATGTTGAAATTACATTGTGATAAAAACGGTTTGAAAATCTACAAAGTCATTGAAAAGTGGATTGAAGATTATTGTAAACCGAAGAAAAAGGATATGTACGGAGATTAATAAAGATAGGTCACACCAATTTTTGAACCAATGATTGGTTGTCCTTGTAGTGTAACTTCTCGTTGACCCGTAATTTCAAAACCCAAACCTTCGTCTTCAACAAGACCGTTGATGTCTAAAGTAACCACACTATCGATTGCGTTCTGAACAGTAAATGATTCTGTGGAACCATCGTACTCAAAATATTCGGTTGTTACTTGAATCGGTTTACCGTAAGTATCAATAAAGACACTGTTTCTACCTTTATAATATGTGATGGTTATAATACTACCTTCTAATGGTGGGGTAACAAATGTAATTTTAGATGTTGTTGCAACATGATAATAATCAATATCTCTCTCTTGTAAAAGACCATTTACTGCAACATTAAATAAAATACCAATACTCTCACCGACACTAAATGCCGTTTGCATACCATCAGCAACGAATGTTGCCACGGTAATATCAATTGTTTTATTGATATATTTCTTTTGGTAGTTACTACTTTGGATGAATTCATTCATAAGAAACATTCTACTTACTGCTGGTTTAACCTCAAATTCTTCACTATCAATTAAGAAACCTAACATAGTGAATTTGTAATTTTGTATGTAAAATCTACGTCCATCGATTGTCTCCATTGGTGTATTATCATCAATACCATCCAAAATAATTGGAATGTAGTGACCCTTAACCGTTGTATAAGCTTGTCTTGATGAGAATTTTTGAAGTACTATTTTATTAAATCTGTTTAAATCTCTAAATTTAGTACATACTATTGTCACCTCAAACGAAATGTCAATTGCCACAGGTTGTGGCATTTTGTAAATGTCGGCACCCATTTGTGTTCCGTTCCATGTTGGTACCGAAGCATAATAAAAGGAATTTCTATCAGGAATCGTTCTTTGTAACGAAGGGTTTGTACCAGGTTGAACATCGGGTTTTCTTATTACGGCAATAAATGGTAACTTAACATTACCGTCTTCATCACTAAATTCCCAATTATTTGTAAATTCACCCCATCTCTGTATTGTTAGAATTCTTGGGATAATTGGAATTTGGTCACCGTCAGAAATCACTTTAAAGTTTTTCTTAATAAATTCCATCATACCTAAATCAAGGTCATCATGTAAAATAGAATCGGGTAGATATGAATCGGATTTTGTGATTCTATCTAATAATTCCTGTCTTCTATCCATAAGTTGTTTACCTTGGTAACTTTCCTTACCACCGTAAACGTCGATGTTGTTTTTTCTTTTAGGTATTCCCATGTTATATTCCTCTAAATTCGGATTCTTGTGCCGGTACACATGTTATAGTTCTGTAATGTGGTTTATAACCAAACATTTTGTGTTTGTTATCTGATGTAACTTTACCGTCGTTACTTACGGTATAGAATCTCAACCTATCTTCTGAATCAGGATAACCAATAAAATCACCATAACGAATATCAATATTCAATTCTTTTAAATGGTTAATATAAACGGATAAAGTTAAATTACCCGGCTCAGCGTATCTAATTAGTCCATTTTTATATGACGAGTTTTTCGGTTCATCAATCTTAACCAACGCATTAAACTCCACGGGTGGAAAAAACTTAACTTCATCTTTACCCACTTCCATATAAACGGCATCGGTATCTGTCTTAGACCTATCTACACGATAAAGTACTAATTTCATGTTTAAATCCCCATGAAGATACTCTTGACCCATTTGGATGTTAATATCAAAATCATCCTGTGAGAAGAATTTTGACAATCTCGTGATTGGTAGTTTATTGTTCATATTACCTATAAATAGTTTAATATCTTAATCTTATTATTTATATTTTAAATAATGGAAAGTATGGTAATTCCCGAAATAGAGGCGAGAGAATCTTTAGCAATATATGAAGGTTCCAATAATCAATTGTTGGAATGGAAACGTAAGTTTGTGGATGTTAAGAATTTTAAATTAACAAGACCACAAGCCGAATATGTTTTAAAATATAAAGACATCACACCTAAAGTGGCAAAAAAGTACATCAATATAGTTTCAACTTTTGGTGAAAAATTAATGGATGATAAACTTTTAACAACTCCACCTGATAAGATATGGTGTGAAAAACTATTATGTGAATCAGATAAGGCATTTCATATTTGGGGTAAAATAATCGATTCAGAACAAATGAATGCATTTTGGTTACCTAAGGCTGCGGTTGTCCAACCTGAAAAGAAACTTAACAGGGAAATCGATTATTCACCATATGGAAGTCGACCACCTATGGACCACCAAAAAATTGCAATTGAGAAATTATTGGCCAATGATAAATTCATTTTAGCCGATGATATGGGTTTAGGTAAAACAACATCCGCAGTAATTGCATCATTAGAATCAGGAGCCAAAAAAGTTTTAATTGTTTGTCCAGCGTCTTTAAAGATAAACTGGCAAAGAGAAATTGCCAATTATTCCGATAGAAAAGTACTTATTGTTGAAGGACGTAAATGGGGTTCAACTTATGATTACTACATTATTAATTATGACATTATTAAAAACTATCACACCACAGACAAAAGTGAAGATAGTGACGATTATAAATTGTTGGTTAATGCCAAATTTGACTTGGCAATCGTAGACGAAGCTCATTACATTTCCAACACCACCGCCAATAGAACTCGATTATTAAATGACGTTTTAGATACCATCCCAAAAGTTTGGTTATTAACCGGTACACCAATGACATCTCGTCCAATCAACTATTTTAACTTATTAAAGATTGTGGAATCACCATTAACATTAAATTGGCAGACGTATGTTCGTAGATATTGTGCGGGTTATCAATTTAGAGTTGGTAATCGTAAAGTATGGAACACCAGCGGTGCAAGTAATTTAGATGAACTACGTGAGAGAACAAAAAATTTAGTTCTTCGAAGAATGAAAACCGACATTCTTGATTTACCTGAAAAAATTGTTACTCCTATTTTTGTTGAGATGAATAGTAAAATGTACGATGAAGAAATGGAAGACTTCACTCGTATTAGTAATGACAATAAAGACAAGGAAACAATTAGTGTGACGTTAAATCGTTTAATGAAGGTTAGGCAATTAATTGCCTACGAGAAAATACCATACACGTGTGAGATAATCGATAGATGTTTAGAACAAGGTAAAAAAGTAATTGTCTTAACTAACTTTACAATGACCTTAGATATGTTACATGAGAAATACAAAAAGAACTCGGTAACATTAGACGGACGTATGTCAAAGGACAGAAGACAAGAGTCTGTGGATAGATTCCAAACCGAAGATAAAATAAAAGTTTTTATCGGTAACATTAAAGCTGCGGGTGTCGGTATTACATTAACTGCCGCGGAAGTTGTTATTATGAATGACTTATCGTTTGTACCCGCTGACCATTCACAAGGTGAAGATAGGGCATATCGTTATGGACAAACTAAAGGTGTATTAGTTTACTATCCTGTATTTGAAAACACCGTGGAAAAGATAATTTACAATATTTTACAAAAGAAGAAAGGAATCATCGACCAAGTAATGGGTGATGGTGAATATTCGGAATCGTTTAGTAAAGATTTAATTAAACAACTATTGTAATTTATCAAGTTGTTCTTGAATCATTGTCGATAAATTAGTATCATGGATGTCATTTAGAAAAAATCTAATTGCACTATTACCATTAACATCGACATCTTCAAAATAATTAAGACCATCTTCTCCACGTTCAAACATGAAGATTATTTTTTTCTGAAAACAAATTTTATTTAATTCAGTTAGTAAGTTTGTAATTTCTTGATTCTCAATTGACATTTCATTTTCTATTAAATCTTTATGTATGAAAAATTTTCCATTAGAATATCCACACGAAATTTTATCTTTGGAATTTCTAAAGAGATAAATTTTCTTATTTGATTCTATTGATATTAAATCTAAATTATTACGATATGTGGCTTCGTTATACTTGAAACTTTTCGAATAGTAATAATTTCCGTCAAATTCTATTCTCGAGGATTTGTGTTGTGTTTTTTTATCTTCACCACCAAAATTTATAATTAAATCCACACCTTTAGTCATATCAGACTTATCCCCCCTATTATACGAAAGATTAATATGGTTTATGTTATAATTTTTTTTAATGGTAAAAATAGTTGATAATACGGATATTATTCCGCGATTCCAAGTATTTTGTGTTGCAAAAAACATACCCTTAAAAACCTCCGAACCTGGCCTAAAAATTATATCTTTATCTTGTTTTACACACTCATTAAAATAGTCAAGGGTATTGTCGATTCTATCCGACCTAAAATCCATTGATGTTATTTTTTTATCAAAATTATTGTTTATATAATCTATCAATAAAAATAAACAACTATAGTTGGTGTTTATTGTGTTAACCCAACTCCATATCCATTTATCAAAAATGTAAAATAATACTCCATCACATTCGTTTTCCTCAAAGTACTCGTACTTATATGTCTTGGTTTTGGTGTAATCAACAGTTTTTATAACCCTATCAATAATTGATTGGAATTTATCCTTCAAATCGTAATTTGAGTTGTATAAATTTATAAATTGACTTTCAGTTATCATATGGAACAAATATAGTATAATTTTTTGAGAAATCATAATAAAAACCTAGATATTTATGGAGTATGAGCACAACTATTATAACTCCGGAACAAAAGGATAAATTATATACCCAAGTATTTCACTTATTGGGGATGCCTGTTAGAGGTATTGAACTTACCGAAGAACAGATGGATACGTTTTTAGAACTATCCCTATCTGAATACGAACAATACGTTAGTGATTGGTTAATCGAATCTCAATGGTCTGCATTGGCGGGATTGGATGTGGATACCCAATCTCTTACCCGTGCGTTTACTACCAGAAGTTTGGATTACGAAACCCAATACACGTATTCATATTCTAAAATTGTTGGTTTACAAGCCAACGGTCCTTGGGAATTAAAAAAGGATTTTTTCACTTTGACAGGTGGTACACAAACATATGTAATTCCAGCAGGACGTGAAATAAATGAACTTTTATGGTTTACTCGTGCTGAGTTAACCGACTCAATTGTTGACCCATTTTTAGGTGGTTTTGGTGGACTTGGGGGTGTTGCATTTGGTGGTGTAGGTGGTTTCGCTCAAGTTGGTTCTTCAGGTTCCTATTTCATGTTACCGGCATTTGACTTATTATTAAGGATGCAAGATAGAAGTATTAAAAACAGATTGATTGGTGGTGAATTGACTTACAGAATTACCGCAGGTCCAAACGGTACCAAAATTGTACATCTTTATAATGTACCTGGAGGTAGATTTGACTTTGGTACATTGAAATTTAACTACAAAGTGTGGTATTGGTATTACGACACCATGGACCCAGACACATGTAAAGACCAAAATAAAGATGTAATTAAATTACCTTCAGATATTGAAACCGAACCATTGATTTGGGATAATTTAAATAAACCAGCACAAAACTGGGTTAGAAAATACCTTATTGCATTTGCAAAAGAAGGTCTCGCAAGAATTTGGGGTAAATTCTCAGGAGACCTACAAGTTCCCGATAGTTCGGTTAAATTAGATTATAGTTCACTTTTAACGGAAGCAAAAGACGAAAAATCAAAATTGGTAGAAGAATTATTACAAAGATTAGAAAGATTACGTCCTGACAAAATCCTTGAAAGAAAAGGAAATGAGGCTGAAAATCTAAATAAATCATTGAAGTACCGACCAATGCAATCACCGTTTACTGTGATTTAAGATTCAACCGCATGATATGCGAAGTCATTTCCATTGGTTTCGATAATTTCATCTTCATTACTCTTAATACTTTGTGCTTGTAATGATACAACCTTTCTGTTGTGCTCAACCCAATATTGGTCCACAAGTTCCAAACTATTTTCGACATACATGTAGAATGGGTCACGATTAACTCTGTTCCAAAATAAAACTTCACTATCTGACAATGTCATAACTTCATCGAATTTATCTTGTCCATCTTCTTTAAGTGGGAATCCGTTAATTAATTCACATTGTAACTTTGTAAAGTATTGTCTATCCTTTGGGTCCTCGATTAGAATATCCTCACGAATTTCAGGTTTAAACACACAAAGTAATGGTTCAATACGTTTGTTGAAATTACTCAAATAACGAGGAACATTATAATCACCAGTTAAATCGGGATTGTTAGTGATTTCCTTTTCAGGAATCATGTAACAGTTCACTTCGATATAATCGTTTGGCATTGGTGTTCCGTGTATTGCCATGTATTCTTCTTGTTGTTTTTTTGTTGGTTTACTAATTTTCTGAACATCTCCTGAAGATTTTTTAACTCCATTATTCACATAGTAAATTGTTTCACCAAGACCAGCAGGATAATCGTTTTGAATAACCAATTCCATATGTGCCTGTCGAGACATTAATGAACCAGATTTTGTTGTTTTTTTACAGTGTTTTTTATAATCATCTACCGATTGTTTAACACGTGACTTGTTTGCAATTTTGGATAATGGTATTTCCTTATTGTAAATTTTCTCAACATAATCATAATACAACTCAACAAAAGATAAACCATCACCATTTAGTAGATATTTTAATCCTTCATCTAAAAATTCAACAACATATGTTTGTAACTTTTTAGATTTGATTGTGTTACCTGTTAATTTAATTTTCTCTTTTCCTTTCTTCATCATTTTAATGATGTAGTTTTTACGAGATACATTAATACATGAAGGTGCAACGTAGTCAATATCTAATCCCATTTCATTTCTCATAAAGATATCATTAAATTCGGCAGTATCCGCTTCAATACCTTTATATTCTTTTCCTTCATCAACAAGTTCATTAAATCCCTTACCAATGTAAGTATGTTCATTAATATCATCGGGAGTTTCAAAGTTAACACCATCCGTATCCATTACGAGTGGTTTATATCCCTTTTTCATGAAGAACATAATCATCATTCGAAGACATTGACGACCGGTACATGTAATTGTCTCACCCATATTCATATCACCCCATGGAAATACTTGTGGTGCAGATAAAGAACCAAAATATGCGTTGATAAAAATCTTAATAGGTAACTGCTTACGGTCATACATTTCGGCTTGTACGGGGTCTTTATCTTTTAATTCTCCGGCAAGTCTTTTATATTTGATACGAATGTTACGGAAATATTTTAACATTGATTTTTGTACACCCATAACATCACACTCAGGAAACACATCATACACCAATTGGATTGATGGGTAAAGTGAAGCGTAGTCAAATTTAACAATGTTCTTAGAATAACCAACATTTAACAAACGTGATAAACCACCTGTGATTGCACGTTTTTCATCTTTTGCAGGAATTGCTAAACCATTTTCATATGACCATGCCAACATGATTATTTTCCACAATGTTGCGGTACCCATTGTTGCAATTCTCTCATATGTTGTAGGTACTAATTTAGAAAGCAAAAAAGTTGATTGTGAGAATGAATCATCTACAACCATCGTTTCATACAAGTCATCGTCAAGATATTGTTCTACAATTTTTCTACCTGGCCATATTTCAAACTTACCCGGATATTTTTCCAATAATCCTTCAGTACCAGGTTCACCAATTTGTTTATATTTTCCCGTTTTTGGATTTACGTAATAACTTTCGTTATCAAGATAAATTTTAGAAATGTATGCACCATCAACATACACACGATTAGGTTTTTCTTTTTCAAGATATTGTGTGATGTATTTCAAACCCCAAGATTTAATCTCAGAGTTAATTGCTTGTGCTCTTCTAACTGAATGTGCAATATCAATAATGTTGAATCCCCATATCACGTGTTGTGTGTATGGTTCAATTTCATTTGCTAATTTTAAAACGCCTTCTTTTTCTTTCATACCTTGATTGGTAAAAATTCGAGTCAATCCAGCAACATCCACACCTAAAATTTGTGCACGTTTTAAAATAAAGGGCCAGTCGAAGAAAGCGGAGTTATATCCACCTATAATTGTTGGTTTTAAATCACGAATGTGTTGGAAAAATTTTTCGATACATTTTTTCTCACCATCTTCACCAAATGCGGGTATTGTTTCATTTAAACCACGGTTATCCTTAATTCCAATCAAGATAATCTTGTTTGTTTCAGGTTCTAAACCTGTGGTCTCAATATCGAATACAAATCGATGAACTCCACCATAATCGTCAATACCCTTGAATAATCTTTTTCTTTTTGCAATTAGATACTGTTCAACCGGTGATAATACTTGGAAATATTGTCTAAAATTTTCATTCCAAGGGTCGACTCCACCTTCTCTAAAAAAGTTGGTAAGATTTGTGTAACTTTTCAAACTTTTAACGAGGTACTTCATACCGGCTTCGAGTCTCTCGTTACCATGTGTTTCTAATTTTTCAATTAGGATTCCATGTTGACCCATCGCACGTTTTTGTGCCGCCTTTGAACCTCGATAAAAATTTAATTCACTTAAATCCCCAACCCATAAAAATGGAGTAAAGGTATCTTCTTTAATGATTTTACCCTTTTCAGGGTCTTGAATAACTTTGTAGATTTTGTTGGTGGGATAATCATACTCAACTCCGACAATGAATTCTTCGGGGTCGCCACCATTAAGGAAATTTTCGATAATTTCCTGAGAGATAACTTCTTTCATTATAATTTTTTTTAAATGTGACGTATTAGCTTGTGGTAAATCCACAGTTTGCCTTGTTTACATTTAAATTATAACTAAAAAAGTTGGTAAAATCAAATTACGTTAATAAATAATTTCTCCTTAATTGGTACAATTAATTTTGAGGTTGGGTTACTATTCGTATCTAAAAATTGTATTGTGATAATTCCCTCAAATCTACCTTTAATGGATGTACCTTCTTCTGTAAATCGATATGTTATATAATATTCGTCAGTTGTTTGGTCGTATTTTTTTGTTCTTGTTGTGATATTACAACCTCCATTTAGAATATGATAAGTTTCTGTCTCAACGTCAAACATTTCAAATGTGATATCGGAATTTTCCAGCATGTCATTAAATGATGACTTATCATTTTTTCCGTCATCAATTAATCTCATCTTTAAAATTGGTTCTGTTGAACCTTGTCTAATAAAAAATTCCATGTATATGTTTTAATTAAAATGATTGTAATGGAATTCTTTTCCATGTGTTAGATGCTGTACAAACATAGATAAAATCACCATCCCAACAAATTTGACCTTGTTCTCCAATATCATTGTTTGCTTTGGTTTTCAATGGTGATTCTAAAACATCAGATAAAAATAATTTACCATCAATTTTCGCATTATCTCTAAATTCATAAAGATATCCTTCGGTTACCGAACCCGTGTTGAACATTACAGTACCCGAACCACTTACAATTATTTGTGGAAACTCCCAGTTATTTTGTCCAAATAATATTAATTTTGACGGATGGTCCTCTCCACCTAACGTACCAATATATAAATCTCTACCTGAATTTATAAGATATGCATCGTTCTCATACCCAACCTCACCTGCACTATATTGACTTGAGTTAATACCCATATTCACATAATGTACATCTTCAGTACCGTTGTCAGATGATGCAACAAAATCAGAACTTGCATTACTACCACTACTAAAGTTTCTGATATAAACTTGGGTGTAATCGTCTTCATTACCGGAAAAGTGTGCGATGTTGTAACTACCTTCAGTACCGACATGTAATGCCTCTGGTGCGTCCATATGATGAATCGGAGTACCAACAACTAAAACTCCTGAAACGAAAGAATTACCTAAAATTGTTTCATTTCCACGTATAGTTTGAGACCCCGTTAAAAACATTGAGCCTGTAAATACGTGATGGTCACCAGGACTATTACCAAAATGACTCGAACCAGAAAGTGTTTGAATTTCAATATTACTGATAGATGAACTTAAGATGAATTGTTGTGCGGTTAATGAACCACTAACAACTAAATCACCTTTTATCAGTTGATTACCGTCGAAAGTATGTGAACCACTATCGACTAAAACATCTCTCAATGTTTCTAATGAAGTTTTATATGTACGTAAACCATCATCATAGATAGTATTACCCGTTAAATCGGGAGCCGTGTTAGATGTTAAGTCTTTAATATATTTGTTTGCCATAACTATAAATATTCTCTTTTATAATGTTTAATCTTATTCTATGATAATAATACCATAATAGTTATTAGAACCACCGACACCTGGAGTTACTTTAACGTGAATTGAATCAAATTGATTTAATGTTAATCCTGTGAATTGAAACGTACTAACGGTATTTAAACCCATAGTAATTGTTTGATTTGCAATAGTTGAAGCGGATGAGAAGGCCGTCCCATTTGCATTTTTAAATATATCAACTCTAACACTATTTGATGAGTTCCCATCTTGTCTTAAATAAAGTGTAACTTTATTCAATAAACTTGTTGTTACCATGAAAGCACTATCATAAACAGGACTTGCAGATGCATCTGCGGTTCTTGTTACGGAGTTAAAATAAAATACCGCAGTATTACTTCTTGCCGCAGAAACGAATAATCTAATTACACCTTTTTGCGATGCCGATGGTCTCGGTTCCCATTCATCAGTCGCATCATTCCACGATAATTGATATCCGTCGGCTAATGTTGTTCCTGTATATGTAAACACATCACCTAAATCCCCGAGAGATGCGCTTGATAAATTAACACTGGACCCTGAAGTTCCCGAGGAACCACTACTTCCAGATGTACCTGAAGAGCCACTAGTTCCTGAGGACCCTGACGTTCCACTCGTACCTGAACTACCACCTATTCCTGAAGTACCTGATGTTCCATTAACACCACTAGTCCCCGATGTTCCATCAATACCTGAAGTACCACTAGAACCCGATTCACCACTCGTACCTGAAGTA